>ULNB01005920.1_pt1 | contig 48418 bp, 44 predicted proteins | sample 1951811 | NCBI WGS metagenome assembly ULNB01 (sample SAMEA4835566, study PRJEB28245) | human gut metagenome | biome: gut microbiome; material: fecal sample | place: Denmark | collected 2008
AGGGCCGTCATCAGAACCGGACGGAGACGAATCATACAACTGTCAATAATTCTGTTCTGAATAACAGCCACCAAATCCTCCACCGAAACCGCCGCCAGAACTGCCGCCAAAACCATGACCTCCACCCCATCCCGGTCCGAAGAAGATCGGTCCAAAGGTACGGGTTCCCTGGTCATTGCGAATTTTTCCACTTCCCCCGCCATTCTGATTGCGGTTGACGGTATAGATCAAGAATCCGATAAACAGCACGAATACCAACAGGCCGATCGCCGTTCCTATCTCATCATCCCCGTCATCCATGTAAGTAGCTTCATCAATCTCCCCCTTGGCAAGAGGCATGAGGACACGCAACGCTGCCCATATGCCACCACTATAATCATTCTTCTTGAAATAGGGGATCATCTCCTGGTTGACAATCCTATAGCAAAGCGCGTCGGGCAGGGCACCTTCCACCCCATATCCCGTGGCAATGAATGCCTGTCCATTGCTATCTTGCGTCTTCGGCTTGACCAAGATGACAACGCCACTGTTATACTTCTTGCTGCCAACCCCCCATTTCTGTCCTAATCGCTGGGCATAATCAGCCTTGTCATAATCTCCAAGGTCGCTGACGGTGACCACGACGATTTGGTTCGAGGTGTTTCTTGCGAATGCCTCAAGGGTATCTTCCATTGCATAACGGTCCCTGATCACGCCCGCCATGTCGTTGACAAGACGGGGAGGATTAGGACGGTCTGGGATCTGTGCCATCATCCTTACGGACAAGAGGGCAACCGCCAAGAGCAAAAACAAACGGCTACGCATCTTCATAACTGATTTCATTGCTTAGTTCATTCCGGTCTGATGGATCGGCAGGAAAATATCGGGAAAGACTGTTGCCGATCAGGGAGATCGTCTCGCACAATCCGTCAACATGCCGACCTGACGCGAATGCCGACCCTAACCGATCCTTAGCCTGGTCCCAGAAATTGATGGGCACCAACTGGTTTATGCCCAAGTCGCCAATGATCGCAAACTTTCTCGACTGGTAAGCGATGAAGATCAACACCGCATTACGGCGCTCTGTATGGGAGAGTCGCAACTTCTGGAACACGTTCACCGCACGTTTCAAGGGATCTCCACTACACTTAGGCGTGATATGAACGACGATCTCGCCCGAGGTATGCCGTTCTGCCTGTGCGATGGCATCAACGATGCGGTGCTGGTCAGTGGAAGAAAGGAAATCAGTCAGTGCCATTTTCAATCGTCAAAACTAACCTTTGGAGCTTTGTCTGCGCCAGCCTGTGACTGGAAATACGGCTTTGTAGAGAACCCGAAGATGCCAGCAAAGATATTTGTCGGGAACTGGCGGACCTTAGTATTGTACGATTGGGCTATCTCATTGAAGTTCCTGCGCTCAACCGTGATACGGTTCTCCGTACCTTCCAACTGAGCCTGTAGCTCCTTGAAGTTCTCATTTGCTTTCAAGTCAGGATATGATTCCTGGATGGCAAGCAGTTTGCTCAAGGCACTTCCCAACTCCCCTTGTGCATCTTGGAACTTCTTCAGCGAAGCCTCATCAAGATGACTTGCATCGATTTTCACGGATGTAGCATTCGCACGTGCTTGTACGACACCTTCCAGCGTCTCTTTCTCGTGCTTGGCATACCCTTTGACCGTAGCCACCAAGTTAGGGATCAGGTCGGCCCGACGCTGATAGACATTCTCTACCTGAGCCCATGATGACTCTACTTTCTGCTGCTCTGCAACCAATCCGTTGTATGCGGAGACAGCCCATGCCACCATCACGACAATGATGATAATGACGATTGCTAACGTTTTCTTCATATATTCCTTATTCTTTATGATCTAATATCTCGTCTACAAATATACGGAATTTCCAATAACCTACCAACTTTCCCGACCATTATTTTTCAGTGGCGACCCGGATTCAAGTCTTGGCTATCCTCAATGCCTTTCTGCACCAGGAGTTTCCCAATGCCATCAGTTGGGTTAACAAAGATCAATACGAGTCAGGAAAAATGTTATATTTGGAAAGAAAGTTGTATATTTGCAACGGAATAAATCGGAAATCATCATGAGAAGAAAGAGAATAGCGCTGATTACAGGAGCGACGAGTGGAATAGGTGCCGGATGTGCCAGAAAGTTTGCCCAAGGAGGATATGACCTGATCATTACGGCAAGGGATGCCCAGAAACTGCAAGCAATGGAAGAGGAATTGGAATCTTATGGTTCGAAAGTGCTCAAGCTTGCCTTTGACGTCAGGGACAGAGAAGCATGCCGCAAGGCGGTGGCATCTATTCCTGACGAATGGCAGGACATTGACGTTCTCATCAACAATGCAGGGTTAGCAAGAGGATTGGAACCGGAATACGAAGGCAGTTTTGACGACTGGGACCAGATGATCGACACCAATATCAAAGGATTGCTGACCATGACCCGGTTGATCGTTCCAGGAATGGTAGAGCGTAACCAAGGACACATTATTAATATAGGATCGGTAGCAGGAGACGCAGCTTATGCGGGCGGGAATGTTTACTGTGCCACCAAGGCTGCAGTAAAGGCGATCACAGACGGCTTGCGCATCGACGTGGCACACACAGCCATCCGCGTGACGAATATCAAGCCCGGACTCGTGGAGACGAACTTCTCGAACATTCGTTTCCACGGTGATGAGCAACGTGCTGAAAAAGTGTACAAAGGCATCAAGCCGCTTTCTGGGGATGACATCGGTGACGTAGCCCTCTATGCTGCCCAAGCTCCAGCCCATGTCCAAATAGCCGAGGTGCTCGTGCTTGCCACCCATCAGGCGAACGGCAGTGTTATCCACAGAGAATAGTCGACCCTAACGACAGGAAGAGAACAGACATCAAGAACCAGGAGTTATGAAAAGAAAGTCTATACTGATCATCCTCTGGATGGTCTTTTGTGCAATCCCTTCTCACGCCGTATTGAAAGAGAAGGATATCAGTAGTACACTCTCCATCCTCCGCACGGAGCTGACCAACTACCATATGGAACTGGAACGGCAGTCGGGAATGATGCAAGCGCAGCAGGAACGCGTCAGGACCAATATCATGCAGGTACTGAACCAGAGTAACCAAAACTCACTGATGCTTTACTCACAGAAAGAAGACTACATCTTCGACCTGACATACGCCTGCCATGAGGCGACGGAGCAATACCAACGTTTCCAAAGTCAGGTGATGCCGTTCAATGAATATATCCAAAAGAACCGGACAGAGTTAGCACGCTATGACAGCCTGATCCAGAACCTGAGCATGATGCTTCCCCAGATGCTACCTGCCAAAGCCCAAGTCGATAGGAATGTCTGCCTTACGCTTGCCATTAACATCTACCACACGCTGAAACAGAACAACGAACAGATGGCAGAGTATATTACCTACTATAGGATGGCCTCCAATCACTTGAAGGAACTCAACGACTATGCTAACAAACGATATAGTGAGATACAGAACAGTATCTTCAAGAACGGCGGTGACAACTATTTCAAGATCCTGTCGCAATTGAGGTCAAACCTCCAACAAACAGAAGAGACGGTGGCAAGCAAGTACAAGCCTAAAGGAAGGGTTATGTCGCAATGGGACTCAAGGATGATCCTGGTCTTGTTTGGCAGTATCCTCGTCTACGGGATCATTGCCGTGTTGCTCAATCTCTTGGTGATACGGATCATTGTCTCTAAGTTGATCCGGTTAGATAGGTTCAAGTCACGCGAGAAATCCTTCCTCGCCAAGCGTACGTGCATCATCATGGCAACGACAGTCGTTACCTTTGCCGTTATCCTCGGGACCTTGAGTTTCACGGTCAACCAGAATTTCTTCATCATGGCAAGTGGGCTGCTGATGGAGTACACATGGCTGTTGGGCGTGATCCTGATATCCCTGTTACTCCGGTTAGATGCTTCTCAGATCAAGAGTGCTTTCCGCATTTATTCTCCATTGATGGTTGTAGGGTTCATTGTCATATCATTCCGGATCATCCTGATCCCAAACGACTTGGTGAACATGATCTTTCCTCCAGTCCTGTTGCTATGTAGCATTTGGCAATGGAGAGTCATCAAACGGCACGGTGGCAACATTCCGAAGAGCGATGTCTTCTATACCTACATGTCACTCTTCGTATTCGTAGCATCCGTGATCTGTTCCTGGATCGGATATACGCTATTAAGTGTGCAGCTCCTGATCTGGTGGATCATGCAGCTGACTTGTATCCTGACCATTACTTGCGTCAGTGGATGGCTCCGGCAGTTCGCAGAAAAGAGGAAGTTAGATGACCATCCCATTACAGAAAGATGGTTCTTCAACCTGGTTAAAAACGTAATGCTACCTGTCTTAGGTGTCCTCTCCGTCCTTCTGTCCATTTATTGGGCAGCAGATGTCTTCAACTTGAGCGACACCACCAAGATGGTATTCCGCCAGCGTTTCATCAATTCGACCAACTTCCAATTGAGCATCTTCAACATTTGTCAGGTGGTTATTCTCTATTTTATCTTCCAATACCTCAACAAGACCATCAAGGAATTCGTCAGGTATCACCTCGACAAAGCAGACAGGCGGACAGCGGCGAGCCGCAATACGATGGCAAAGAACGTGATACAAATCATCGTCTGGGGCTTCTGGTTGATCATTTGCCTGAGCATCTGTCACGTGAGCAACACATGGTTGGTTGTCATCTCCGGAGGTCTTTCCACTGGTGTCGGCTTTGCTTCGAAGGATATCCTTGAGAACATCTACTACGGTATTTCACTGATGACGGGTCGCGTGAAGGTCGGCGACTATATAGAATGCGATGGCACACGTGGACGCGTCAGCTCCATCTCCTACACCTCGACGATGCTTGACACCATTGACGGAAGCGTGATCGCATTCCAAAACAGTCAGCTTTTCACGAAGAACTACAAGAACCTGACCCGCAACCATGGCTATGAACTTGCGATCATACCTGTAGGCATTGCTTATGGCAGCAACATCAAGGAAGTGAAAGAGATGCTGATTGATGCTATCAGTCAATTAGACTGCCGCGACAAGAAAAAGGAAGTGAAGGTCATCCTCTCCAATTTTGGCGATAACAGCGTCGACTTGAAAGTACTCGTTTGGGTTCCTGTCCTGACGCATGCCTATGCCGAAGGAGATATCAAGGAAGTCATCTACGATACCCTGAACGCTCATCATATTGAGATTCCCTTCCCGCAGCGCGACCTTCATATCATTCCTGCTGATCCCACCATGGCAGGCAATAGCCTTCCGTTGTCTGACGACGCAAAACTCACAGAAGAAGAAAAAGCAGCTTTGCGTCAAGGATAGGCGACAAAAGATGGGAAAGAAGGTACCGTTTTCTAGAAAGGCAAGTGAATAACTGTTAATTACTTGCCTTTCTTGTCAGTTTTGATTACCTTTGTACTTCATAAACAATAGAAGCATGCAACCAGTATTTATAGCAGGACCTTGCGTCATCGAATCGGCGGAGCTATTAGAAACCGTAGCACAAAAGCTTGTTGGAATCAATGCCCACTTGGGGATTGACATCATCTTCAAAGCATCCTTTGACAAGGCAAACAGGACTTCGATCCATTCCTTTCGCGGTCCAGGAATGGAGAAAGGACTGCAAATGCTACAAGACATCAAGGACAAATATGGGCTACGGGTACTGACAGACATCCATGAGAGTTACCAGGCAGAACCTGTCGGGCAAGTGGTTGACGTGATACAAATCCCCGCTTTCCTGTGCAGGCAAACCGACTTGCTGATGGCAGCTGCCAAGACTGGGAAGACCGTCAACATTAAAAAGGCACAGTTTCTCAGCGGCAAAGACATGAGGTTCCCCGTAGAGAAAGCATTAGACAGCGGTGCGAAAGAAGTATGGCTCACGGAACGAGGCAACTGTTTCGGATACAACAACCTTGTTGTCGATTTCCGAAACATACCTGACATGAAAGAAATCGTCAACACCGTTATCATGGATTGCACCCATAGCGTGCAACGTCCAGGATCAGGAAACGGGAAGACTGGAGGTGACCGGCGCTTTGTTCCTTCCATGGCATTAGCCGCCAAGGCGTTTGGGGCAACAGGATTTTTCTTTGAGGTACACCCCGACCCTGACCAAGGATTAAGCGATGCGGCAAACATGCTGGAATTGGATCATTTAGAGAATTTAGTAAGACAACTGATTTAGCAACAGGAAACAAAAATGAACAATAATGCGATTGAACGGTTACGGAAAGTAAAGGAATACGCAACAGGGTGCTTCAAGGATGAAGCCGGTGCCGTCCTTGACCTGATACCCCAATTGGACGACAACTTTGAGAAAGCTGTCGAAATGATGTATCATTGCCATGGCAAGGTTATCGTGACAGGCGTTGGGAAGAGCGGGAATGTAGGGGCAAAGATCGCAGCCACCCTGTCCAGTACCGGAACCCCAGCATTCTATATTAATCCCTTGGACGTGTATCATGGCGACTTAGGTGTTATGACACCAGACGATATCGTATTGGCATTAAGCAATTCCGGACAGACTGACGAACTGTTGCGATTTATCCCCATTGTCCTTCACATGCATGTCCCCATTATCTCGATGACAGGAAACGAGAACTCATTGCTGGCAAAATACAGCAACGTGCACATTAAGGTCAGGGTAAAGAAAGAAGCTTGCCCCCTGAACTTAGCTCCTACAAGTAGTACGACAGCTGCTATGGCAATGGGCGATGCACTTGCCATTGCCCTGATGCACGTCAGGGACTTCAAGCCAAAGGACTTCGCGCAATTCCATCCCGGAGGAGAGTTAGGCAAACGACTGCTCACGACGGCAGAAGATGTCATGCGGTCGGACGATCTCCCTATCATTCCACAGGAAATGCACCTGGGAGAGGCCATTATCCATGTCAGCAAAGGCAAGCTTGGATTAGGCGTATCCCTGGAAAACGACAAAGTAGTTGGACTGATCACAGACGGAGATATTCGAAGAGCAATGGAAAAATGGCAAGCCCAATTCTTCGATAAGACCGTCAGCGACATCATGACACGGACGCCCAAGACCGTTGACCCGTCAACCAAGATCACAGAAATACAAAAGGTCATGAACAAATATAAGATCCATACGGTTCTCGTAACCGATAAGGAAAATCATTTGTTAGGCGTCGTTGATCATTATTCCTGCATGATATAATCCCCATTCCCAAGGGGAGCAGGCCGAATTTGAAGAGATAAGAAACATGAGAAAAATTGAGAGTCTGATCTTTTTGTTGTTCGCATGCATCAATATACATGCCCAGACAAGTGACTCCCTCCTTGTCAACCAGATGAGGAAGGCTGGTATTACATTTTCCAATGATAATTCTGTCACCCTGTTTATGAACGGTCAGCAGAAATTTGACGATATGTTTCAAGCCATTCGGGATGCCAGGCAAAGTGTTCATTTGGAATATTTCAATTTCCGCAACGACTCGATAGCCAGGCTTCTCTTTGACATTCTTGCACAGAAAGCGAAAGAAGGCGTTGAGGTACGAGCCCTCTTCGATTCGTTCGGCAACTCTTCCAATAACCGTCCTCTAAAGAAACGGCATCTCCGGGAATTACGGGAAAACGGCATTCAAATCTATGAGTTCGACCCTATTCGCTTTCCGTGGGTCAACCATGTTTTCAGCCGTGACCATCGGAAAATCGTCATCATTGATGGAAAGATCGCCTATACAGGAGGAATGAACGTTGCGGACTATTATATCAAGGGCACAAAGCAAGTGGGCTCTTGGAGGGATATGCACTGCAGGATCGAAGGCCATGAGGTAAATACCCTTCAAAAGATCTTCCTCCGTACCTGGAAGAAAGTCACCCATCAGGATGTCCATGGCGCACAATATTACCGAGGATATACGACCCCGAAATATTTCGTAGGGCTCAAGCCTGATACTTGCTCCACGGCTGGGCACAAGATGGTGGGCATTATCAACCGAGAGCCTCGTACCTCCAATGAGATCATCCGCAAATTCTATACGGATGCCATCAACGATGCCCAGGACAGCATCAAGATCGTAAACCCATACCTTACGCTCAACCCTACTCTTAAGAAAGCGTTAAGGAAGGCAGTAGAAAGAGGCGTGAAAGTGGAGATCATGGTGTCTACTCACAGCGATATCCCCCTCACGCCCGATTGCGTCTTTTATGTGGTACACAGACTGATGAAGAAAGGCGTTAAGGTATGGATGTATAAACCCGGCTTTCACCACACGAAAGTGATAATGGTTGATGGCAAGTTTTGTACTGTCGGCAGTGCGAACCTCAATGCCAGAAGCCTCAGGTGGGACTACGAGGAAAACGCTGTCATTATCGACCCCGAGACGACAAAAGAACTATCGGATATGTTCGACCGTGACAAGAAGGACAGTTTCTTGCTCACCCCAGAAACATGGAAGGAATTCCGTACTGGCAAGCAGAAGTTCATCGGATGGTTTGCCCATCTCTTAACCCCATTTTTATAACGATATGTATAAAGACCAGCATAAACCCCTCATTGCTATTGTTGACAACAACACCTTAGCAGCTATCGGATTAAAGCAGATCCTGCAGAATGTGATGCCCATCATGGAGATCATGACCTTTCATTCCCTGACGGAATTGAGAGACCATCGTCCCGACCGTTTCTTCCATTACTTCGTGTCGACAAGCGTAGTACTGTCCGATCGGCAATTCTTCATGGAGAGGCGTCAGAAGACAATCGTCCTAACCCTCTCACAAGACAACCAGCTCAGTAATTTCCATTGCATCCCCGTGAATGTCAGCGAGGAACTGTTAGTAAAATCTCTGCTTGTCTTAGAACAGCATGGACATGCCCATGGCAAGAACCTCCCTCCCATGCCTTCAATCCTTCAAAAGAAGATACTTTCCGACCGAGAGATAGAAGTGTTGAGCCTTATTGTCAGAGGATGTATCAATAAGGAAATTGCGGATAAGTTGAATATTGGACTCACAACAGTCATATCCCACAGGAAGAACATCATGGAAAAGCTTGGAGTCAAAAGCGTGTCAGCACTCACAATCTATGCCGTGATGCATGGATACGTGGATATTGACAAGATATAAGGCCTTCGTCTACTTTTTCCAAAAACGAGAAGTAATATCCATAAAGCCATCACCTGGTACCTTCTTGTACAAACGTTGGTTGGTGGTTTCATCTTTCAGGCTACCTAAGTGGGCAATATACGGTCCAATCTTAATGTAATCGAAATCCTTTTTGTCCACCTTGGGGGAAATGCGAATACGACCACTATACCAACCCACTTTCAGATGAGGATAAGTCGCGTGAATATACTTGGCAAGTTCGTTCACATATTCTGGTTCTGCGTCACCGCCCATCAGACAGATGCATGTAATATTGTTGCCATATTCCCGCACAAAGTTATCCATAGCCGTAGGTGTTAGGTCATTGCCGATATCCTTCCAAAGATATTGGCTGTGACAACCTGGGCAATGACAAGGGCAATTACTGATATTGATTGCCAGCGTTACCTCATCCGGAATTTCCTGAAAAACCACTGCTGTATTAACGTATTTCAACATAGATTACCTCACGATCTGAACGATAATAGGCAAAATTATCTTGCTTTCGCTGCACAAAAGTAATACAAAATAACAGAGAATCGCATCATTTCTTGCTGCGAATTGGCTCCCTTTCAAATCTTTAACACATAGGAAGAGAGCAGTGACTTTAAAGTTTTACGCTACTGATATCCACTAACTTGTTGACAATCGCATAGATGGTAAGTCCAGCTGGGGAATGGATCTGCAATTTCCTAGCAATATTACGCCGATGGGTAATGACGGTATTAATGGAGATGCAGAGATGATCTGCAATTTCCTTGTTGCTCATACCCTGGACCAAGGAAATGATGACATCTTTCTCGCGCTCGCTCAATTCTTCAGATGAAGGATTCTGGCGGATCATATTAGAGATCTTGAGAGAGACATCATCCTTTCTTAACTTACCCTCCAAATTGCGGACAACAGGAATAAAGATTTCATCTTCTACCAACGCATGTTGTGCGAGCCATTCTTCATTGTTATAAATATCATATAATGTAGCAGAAAGCTGATTATTGTGCAAACCATCTGAAGGCAAGTACTTGATGATGATGTTCTTCAATTCCTTGAGCTTATGGTCAACTTGTCCATGATGCTTGGAAAAGGTATCTATATCATATTCCGTTTTAATCTCATTCTTCAACATGGATTCCACATAAGGGAACACCATCTTTTCCTCATACTGCATGTGGGAACGAATCGTATGGGCATAATCATCATAAAGCTTCAGGATCAGTCGGGCAAGATTGTCTTTCTCATCCAAAGCATCTACCAATTCCTTTCGAATAAAAGGCAACTGGAAATCTAAATAATATTCATGTGATGCCTTCAGATAATGCAAAAGGGTTTGAACAGACAATCGGTCAATATCATTAGGATTACGATATCCATTGATCGTAAGATTGACAACTGCCAAGAAAGTGTAGGTATCAACACCTTGCATCTCACATACCTCCCTGACCGTCTTATCCCCAAAGCCCAGGCTAATGCCAAAGGACCCTAAGCTCTGTAGGATATTGTAATTATCTCTGATGATGGAAATCAAGCTATCATCGGGTTCATACATCTTTTGATTTTTCATCTTGTTCTCTCACCTATTATGTTCAAGGTGCAAAATAACGAAAAAAAAATCATTTCTGCAATCATCAATAATAGGTAATTATCAAAAATTACGACGATAGATCCATATTCTTTCATGAAAAGATACCTAAAAATAAGGACAGTCCTGTATAGCAATTTTTGAGTATTATCATACATTAATGCTAAAAAAACGAGAACAATAACCGTATCCACAAAAAATGTATTACCTTTGTAAGATGAATTCAGCTATGCATACAGAAAAATTCGAAAATTCCATTGCCTGGATTTCCTGCTTTGACAACCATACGGATGCCAAGGAATACCATGTGATGTTGCAGATAACCAATCCCCATCTGGATTTTCAGGAACAATTGATAGAAATTATCAACACTTATACTGCAATCAGGAAGCAATTAAATGCGACCTCTGTATTCAAGCGGTATTTCCTCAGCGATGCTGCCAATCAGTCGGACGAAGTACTGGGCGCAGAGACCGAGAATTCAGATTGTGCCCTTTCCGTAATCCAACAGCCACCATTGAATGGGACAAAGATCGCACTATGGGCATATCTGATGACTTCCATTACGACGAGAACTTTGGATAATGGACTTTTCGAAGTTACACACAATACGACTTATCGCCATCTCTGGACGAGCAATGCATATAACTTAGAAGACAATGCAGAATACCAAACGAGACTTCTTCTCAACCACTATGTCATACAACTAACGGAAGAAGGCTGTAATTTGTCCGACCATTGCATCAGGACATGGTTCTTCGTCAATGATATTGACAACCACTATCAAGGTGTTGTCAAAGCACGGAATGACGTATTCTATACGCAAAACCTGACACAAGACACCCACTTTATTGCCAGCACAGGCATTGGAGGACGGCAAGCGAACTCAAAGGTCTATGTACAAATGGACGCCTATGCAGTTGCAGGACTACAGGCGGAACAGGTTCATTACCTCTACGCACTGGACCATCTGAACAGGACAAGTGACTATGGAGTTAGTTTTGAACGTGGAACCACAATCGATTATGGAGACAGGCGACACATATTCATATCTGGGACAGCCAGTATAGACAAAGAAGGTAATATCTTATACCCACATGACATTATCCGGCAAACAAAACGGATGTGGGAGAACGTGGAGTCTCTCCTACAAGAAGCCAATTGCACTTTCGAGTATATCAGCGAGATAACTGTTTACTTACGAGACCCTGCTGATTATGAAGTAGTCTACCAAATGTTCGAAGAGAAATTTCCTTCCACCCCATTTCTAATCGTAGGAGCATCCGTTTGCAGACCGGGATGGCTCATCGAAATGGAATGTATGGGCGCAAAAGAAATGATACATCCACAATATCCAGACTTTTAGAATTCAATTGTATAGCCTAAACAGAGATCCATACGGCGTTCCGTTCCACTTCCGGAAGCATGACGCATTCCATACTCCGCTTTCAAGACCAAATGAGGAAGTGGGGAGAAATGGGTACCTAAGGTATATTGGCACAGAGGCACAGTGTCTTGAGCCCAGAATCCATCATAACGGAAAAAAGGTATCCACTGAATCCTGTAGGTGCCTAAAGCATGAAAAAGGTTATATCCTATTTCACAGCCCACAGATTTCGCGTTCTTGTCTGTACTGTATATCAAACTGCCATCAACTATCCAACCATGGTTTTGATAGTCAAAATCCAGATCTCCGAAGAAAACGCCATCTGTTCCCAAATAGTCAGGTCCTCCATGATGAATCATCCCTTGGGAGGAAGTGCCCCAATAACTGCTTAGTCCTACTCTCAAGGCTGAAGGGAATACATAATCCAAACGGGTAGCCGTTCCCAATACAGTAGAATTACGCAAGGGAGCATTACAATAGGCAAGAACCTCTACGGTATAATTCCATCGCCTACTCCTATCCAAAAAACCACTAATCCCAATACCAGTCTCATGCCATGTCATGGGAAGCATTTCTGCCTCACTCATTGGATCATATATGGTAAGTGCAGGACCATAGTGATTGGTGATCCCAACTGGTACATCTAAAATGCCGGCTTTGATCTGCATGCATGGATGAAGAGACTTAGATACATACAAAAGGTTTGTAGCATAATCTCGCCGGAAATTATCACCCCAATGACCATCTTGACGGAAACGTTCATATTCTAACTCTGCGGTAACCGACCAGCCCTTTCCCAATTCAACATGACCATCTATGATCAAATGAGGAAAATCCCATTGAACCCCTTGACTACCTTTAAATGCGTGACCATAATTAACCTCCGAATACACTGATCCCGAAATCGTAGGGATACTATCTCCATCCCCAGCCTGAGTCTTACACTGATACAAACAAAATCCTATCAGTAGAAGCATCTTAATCCTTACCATTATATTCAATTCTTAACGACTGCAAAGGTAAGAACGTGGCATGAGAAATACAATACCAAGATATAATGAAAAAGGGATATCGTCCAAGCCAATATCCCTTTTCATCTATCATCATTAATGATTATTTCGCATAAGCCACAGAACGCGTCTCTCTGATTACAGTGATCTTTACCTGTCCAGGATAAGTCATCTCACTCTGAATCTTATCTGCAATCTCTGTACTTAACTTCTCTGACTCCGCGTCATCCATCTTATCTGCGCCAACAATCACGCGCAGCTCACGTCCTGCCTGAATCGCATACGTCTTCGTAACACCAGGATAACTCATAGCAATTGCCTCCAAGTCATTTAAACGCTTGATATAAGCCTCAACGATCTCACGACGGGCACCAGGACGGGCACCAGAGATGGCATCACATACCTGTACAATAGGTGCCAGCAATGTCTGCATCTCCACTTCATCATGATGGGCTGCTATCGCATTGACAATGTCTGGTTTCTCCTTATATTTCTCGGCAATCTTTGCGCCATACAAAGCATGTGGCAATTCTGTCTCCTCGTCAGGAACTTTACCTATATCATGGAGCAAGCCTGCACGCTTTGCTTTCTTGGGATTCAACCCTAACTCTGCTGCCATCACAGCACAGAGGTTAGCCGTCTCACGTGCATGCTGCAAAAGATTCTGACCATAACTGGAACGGTACTTCATCTTCCCAATGATGCGCACCAGTTCCGGATGCAATCCGTGGATGCCCAAATCTATGGCCGTTCTTTTGCCCGTCTCTATAATCTCATTATCCAATTGCTTCTTCACTTTAGCAACGACCTCCTCAATACGAGCTGGATGGATTCTGCCGTCAGCTACCAACTGATGTAAGGCAAGGCGGCATACCTCACGACGAATAGGGTCGAAAGCCGAGATCACAATAGCCTCTGGAGTATCATCCACGACAATCTCCACGCCAGTAGCTGCTTCCAACGCCCTAATGTTACGACCTTCACGACCAATGATGCGTCCTTTCACCTCATCATTGTCAATATGAAAGACACTGGTAGAATTTTCTATAGCAGTTTCTGTAGCGACCCTCTGGATTGTCTGAATGACTATTTTCTTAGCTTGCTGGTTCGCATTCAGCTTAGCTTCATCCATCACTTCATTTACATAACTCGCAGCATCCATTTTTGCCTCATCCTTCAGGCTTTCAACCAGACGTTTCTTAGCCTCTTCTGCACTTAACCCGGAGAGTTCTTCTAATTTTGCCCGCTCCTGATTCTGCATTTTTTCTAATTCTTCCTGCTTGATTGCCAGAAGCTTCTTTTCATTGTCAATACGCTGCTGCCCCTGCTCTACTTCCTGCTTTCTGCGCCCGATCTCTTCTTGGCGCTGATTCAGGGAAATCTCTCGCTGCTTCAACTTGTTCTCACTCTGCTGAATTTTCTGGTTACGAACCTGAACTTCTTTTTCCAATTCACTTTTCTTGTTCAAGAACTTTTCCTTCACCTCCAACAATTTCTTCTCTTTGATGACATCAGCTTCTTTCGCTGCTGCATCAATCATCTCATTATATTTTCCTTTAATAACATAACGGAAAATCAAATAGCCTATAAAGCCTCCCAACACGAGGGTTACTAAGGCAACAATTATTGTAACAATCATATACTAATTTTATGTAATATTCTCTATTTTATGCTTTAAGAACCTCCTCGATTTCTGAAGTCAATTTTGAGAGAATATCACAATAGGGTGCCGTATCATTTCTCTTGGATTCTTTTACGAACCTAAGAGAAATATCTATCAAAGCCATATACAACAGATCCATATCACTCTTCATGCCTTTATATACCTGGGCATAAGTGTTCACTGTATCTGTGATAAGCTTCGCCGCGTTACGATAGTACTCCTCCTCCTCTCGAGGGATAATCACGGAGATATCCCTATCGTACACATGCAATCTTATATGTAACTTGTCTCTGTTTTCTTCAGCCATCGTTCTGGTTATCTTTCACTCAGTAGCGTGATACATTTATCAACATCACGAATCAACTTTGCTAATTTCTTCTTGGACAATTCAATATCCCCATCAGAAATTTCGACCATCTTAGCCAACTTCAAACTATTGTAATCATTTTCTGCCTGGGTCAACCTTTCTTCCAGCTGCCTGATCTTGGCATCCCTTTCATCCACCATAGCATACAGCTCGTTGTTCTCCTTTTCGATATCCCTATACTGAAGGATCATCTGCCGAACACGGGTGGCAAACTGGTTCAAAGTCTTCTCATCAGTATCCATAGATTTACAATTTGGCTACAAATTTAATTCAAAATATTCAGAAGACCAAATTTTTGACTTACTATTTTTACTTCTTGTCATCAGTAGCAGGCTTTGGCTCTTTCTTCGCAAGCATCACGACTTGGAAAACAAAATCAGTAATCCATTGCTGAGAAAACCCTAGTTTCTTGTTATATTGACGAACAGCAAGTACTGCCTTAACAACAGAGGCATCTGTATAATCATTCTTCGTAAAAATGTCACCCACAGTCTTCTGTGTCATTGTATAAATCGTCTTCCGAAAGAAAGACGGAACACGTAATTTAAACTTCATTAGGTTGCCCATTAACATCATTAAATCCTGAGAGAAGTTTTGAAATTGAATAAGATAAACTTGAACATCCTGGATTCTATGGCAATTTTTCCTGATGCTCTGATCTATTTCCTTAAAGAAGATATCATTTGTCTTATAAAGTTCTTTCAGCATCTTCTTGCAGTGGGATTTCTCGCCAACGCCCAATTTGTTGTTCACCGTAGGTATATGTAAGGATGACTTGAACATTCTCAGGTCAGGCAACATAGCCAAATTCGTTATTCCCAAATTAGAAGCCAAAGATGCCTGGAAATATACCCTGACCAGCGTCATGTAATCTTCCATGCCACCAGACTTATTCTCTTCTGATTTATTACCGAATAATTTTGATAAAAAAGACATTCTATTTATAAATTATTTTATACATAATAAGGACTTCTTCCGTCCATTTCTTGCAAAAGTAATACATTTTACTTGAACGACAAAATTATTTCTCCTAAAAAAATATCACGGATTTTGGAGAAATTTAAAAGAAATGTTCGCCACTTAATTTATTTTTTATTACCTTTGCGCACAGATTGAGTATAATTGGGTTCGTATTAGATGTTCTGTTATCTTAATGTGTAAATGAGATTTTATGCTTACGGAAATGACCTAATCAAGATTTTAGTGGTCTTCGGAGACTTCGTGATATTGAATATGATCTTGATTGGTTACATTGAACTGGTACCTTCGATAGTACCAAAATTCTTTGATGTGGCGACAAAGATGACTGCTCTTGTGGCCAATTTCTCAATGGCGATAGCGGAATATTTCTATCGCACTATTATTCATTATCGCTATGTAACCGTTGAGCAGGTACTGGGAAGGGTATTTCGCCTTTGTGCCGTCCAGGTGGTTATCATGTTCGTATGTCTTCGAATGCTCAGTGAGAGTGGTTCGTTCTTTACATTCATGCTTATTTTTGGTACTACAGAGTTTGTTACCATTCTTCTATCCAGGAGTTGTGAGCGTGCTATTTTAGAGCATTATCGACGCTCTGGTAGAAATACCCGTAGTGTCGTTTTGGTAGGGAGTGACCCAGCAAATCTAATGGTCTACAAGGAATTGATATCCGATCCTGCTACAGGATACCGTATCTTGGGGTATTTTAGCGACGAAGAGATTGCCGACTGTCCGGCAAAACTCAAGAGATTAGGATCATTAAATGACCTAGACCGGGAAATGGATGCGACCGTGAACGAAACTGCAACAGACCCTTTGGATCAAGGTCAGAAAAACGTAGAAGACTCTTTGCCACGTGCTGATGACCTGTTTTGCTGCCTATCACATGATGCTTCACAAGAAATCGTCAAGATCATGCGGTATTGCGACAAGAATGTCATTCACTTTTTTTATGTACCCAGACAATTTGGTAATTTCAGACTGAACTTGAAGCCAGAGCAGTTTGGAAAGATCAACATGTTTACCAATCACCGAGAACCCTTATCATATCCTGTCAATCAATTTATGAAGAGGACCTTCGACATTGTCGTAAGCGGATTAGTTTGCTTGTTCTTAATCCCATTTATTCCATTGCTCGCTCTCATTATCAAGATACAAAGCCCAGGACCAGTGTTTTTTCGCCAAGCACGCACAGGCTTAAATGGGAAAACCTTCCAATGCTTGAAATTCCGTTCGATGTATGTGAACAAGAATGCAGATTCTGTACAGGCGACAAAGGACGACCCCCGGAAATTCCCATTTGGAAATTTCATGAGGAAGACGAATATTGACGAATTTCCTCAATTCTTTAACGTTCTAAAAGGTGACATGAGCATTGTCGGGCCTCGCCCACACATGCTTCATCATACAGAAATCTATAGTCAGTTAATTGATAAATACATGGTTCGTCATTTCTGCAAGCCTGGCATCACTGGATATGCGCAAATTTCAGGCTTCCGTGGAGAGACAAAGGAACTATGGCAGATGGAAGAGAGGATCAGACGCGATATATGGTACATAGAAAACTGGACGTTCTTTCTCGACATTCGGATTATCATCCTTACCGCAAAGTCACTGATCATTCCAGATAAAAATGCATATTAAATGAATAAGATATGAAAGGTATTGTTTTAGCCGGAGGCTCAGGAACACGCCTCTACCCGATTACAAAAGGAATTAGTAAGCAACTGATTCCTATCTTTGACAAGCCCATGATCTATTATCCGATATCAGTGCTCATGTTAGCTGGTATCAGAGAAATATTGATTATCTCCACTCCGTATGACTTACCTGGATTTAAACGTCTCCTGGGTGATGGCCAAGATATCGGGGTCAGATTCGAATATGCTGAACAACCTAGTCCTGATGGTTTGGCACAAGCATTCCTCATTGGAGAGAATTTCATTGGGAGTGATTGTGTCTGCCTGGTTTTAGGAGATAATATCTTCTATGGAGCAGGATTTTCGGGTTTGCTAAAACGAAGTGTTGCCAATGCAGAGAAAGACGGCAAAGCTACCGTCTTCGGATACGCAGTCAATGATCCAGAACGTTATGGCGTAGCAGAATTTGATCAAGAGGGAAACTGCTTGAGCATCGAAGAGAAGCCTTCACATCCCAAGAGCAATTATGCTGTTGTTGGATTATATTTTTATCCTAACAGTGTCGTGGAAATTGCAAAGCAAATCAAGCCCAGCAAAAGAGGGGAACTGGAGATTACAAGTGTCAACCAGGAATATCTGAATAAGAAGCAATTGAGAGTGGAGACCTTGCAAAGGGGATTCGCATGGCTGGACACAGGTACCCACGACAGCTTGAGTGAAGCCAGTACATTCATTGAAGTTATAGAAAAACGACAAGGACTAAAAGTGGCTTGCTTGGAAGAAATCGCCCTTGACAAAGGATGGATCACAAAAGAACAAGTGAGGAGACTGGCTCAGCCCATGATCAAGAACAACTATGGGCAATATCTTTTAAAAATATCAGAATAATCATCAATTCAGGAAACAATACATTCTAAGGAAGAAATGGAAGACAATAAGTACATAGAACTGGAAAGTTCTCAAGAACAAGGAGAGAAATCATCATTTGACTTTCAAACAGTCTATACGACATTGGTTCTCAACTGGAAATGGTTTCTGCTATCTTTGATCATTTGCGTGGGCGCAGCTGCTATTTATCTGCGCTATTCAACAAAGATCTATCAGGCGACAGAAAAACTGCTGATCAAAGACGATGAGACAAGTGGCCGAAGAGGAGGCTCAAATAATATACAGAATGTAACGAACTTAGGATTTATCACTAACTCGAATGGTATCGACAACGAGATGGAAATCCTGACTTCTCATTCACTGGCAGCACAGACCGTCAGAGACCTCAAGCTCTATGTGAACTATAAATTGGAAGGTCGTGTAAAAGACCATCTCCTTTACAAGACCCAACCGATTACTGTGGATATCGATCCTTCCCATTTAGAAAAGATTGCGGGTTCTATTCAACTAACAATCAGTCCCGAAGGCAACAACTACCACGTCACAGGCCAGTATTATGTTTCTGTAGACGAAAATAGTGTAGAAGGTCCATTCTTCATCAACAAGAGTTTCAGCGCAATGCCTGCTACAATCGGGACACGCGCTGGTGTGCTCAGTTTCACGGCAAACACTTCTTCTCCGCTCAAAGAAGGAAGAGCTGAGAAAGTTACCATCGTATCACCAACGACTGCCTCTTATAAATATGTTGCAGCACTCACCGTTAACCAGACATCAAAGACGACAACGATCGCCCAATTAACGTTGAAAGATGAAATACCTCAAAGGGCTATTGACTATCTGAAGCAATTGGTAATTTGTTATAACGAGCAAGCCAATGACGATAAGAATGAGATTGCACGTCGCACAGAGGAATTCATCAATGGTCGATTGGAGAAAATCAATGCAGAATTAGGCAACACAGAAGGGCAACTATCCAGTTACAAACGAGCCAACAACGTAGTTGACGTACAATTAAATGCTGGGCAAGCACTGCAAAACCAGGGAGAATATGACCAAAAGCTGAATGAAGCCAATACACAGGTTGCCTTGATCAATAGTTTATCCCAAGCTGTAAGGTCCAACAAAGAATATCAAGTATTACCAGTCAACGTCGGTATAGCAGATGCATCTGTGAATGATCTCATTTCCAAGTATAACGAGATCGCTTTGCAAAGGAACAGACTCTTACAAAGCGCATCTGAGAACAGTCCTACCGTCACGCCCTTGACATCACAACTTGATGAACTGAATGGGAGTATCCGTAGGGCAATGGAGCAGGCTAAGAGAAATGTGGAAATACAACGTGGTAGTGTGGCTTCACAATATAATAAATATGCCAGTCAAACATCTCAGTCACCTGAGGAGCAACGTATCTTGGGACAAATCGGTCGTCAACAAGAGGTAAAATCTGGGTTGTATCTTATGCTGCTACAAAAACGAGAGGAGAACTCCATTTCCTTAGCGGCCACAGCAGATAAGGGAAGACTCATTGATGACCCGCAGTTCATGGGAAAGATCAGTCCAAAATCTCCGATTGTTTTATTGATTGCCTTGATCTTGGGTATTGCCATCCCCTCTTTCATCTTGTTCTTGATCCAGTTCTTCAGGTATAAGATTGACGGACATGAGGATGTAGTTAAATTGACGAACTTACCTATCTTAGCCGATGTTGCAGTAGCCAGTGAGACGGCAAAGACAAAAGCAGACATCGTCGTTCATGAAAACCAAAATAATTTGATGGAGGAAATCTTCCGATCAATGCGTACGAACCTTCAGTTCCTAATGAAAGAAAACGAAAAGGTAATCATGTTCACATCAACAACATCCGGTGAAGGCAAGACCTTTAATGCCGCGAACTTAGCTGTCAGCTTTGCATTGTTGGGCAAGAAAGTCATTCTCGTAGGACTTGACATCCGCAAACCACGTTTGGCCGAATTGTTCGAAATCGATGACCATCAACATGGAATCACGCAACTGCTGATGAAAGAGCATCCTACAGAAGCTGAGGTAAAAAGCCAGATCGTTAGCTCTGGCATCCATAATAATCTTGACTTACTGATGGCTGGTCCTATACCTCCTAATCCTTCAGAATTAGTGGCACGTCCATCATTGGAAGACATTATGGAAGTACTGAAAAAGACATACGATTATGTACTGATTGACACAGCCCCTGTAGGACTGGTAACGGATACACTTCAAATCGCAAGAATTGCAAATGCAACGGTCTATATGTGTCGTGCTGACTATACGGCAAGGGACAGTTTCAATCTTATCAATGGATTGTACGAAGAGAAGAAGCTACCGAACATGAGCATTGTGATCAATGGTATCGACATGTCCAAGAAGAAGAACGGATACCGCTATGGATACGGGAAATATGGAAAATATGGACGCTATGGACATTATGGTAGCTATGGAAGTTATCATAGTTATAAATCTTATGGCAGCTATGGTACATACGGAAGCTACGGCAATTATAGTAGTAGCCACTATGGCGATAAGAACGATACATCTATAAAAAGATAAATCATGATCATCGCAGTAGATTTCGACGGGACAATTGTCGAACACAGATATCCGGAAATAGGCGAGGAACTCCCTTTTGCGACAGAAACCCTTCGTATGCTCATAAAGGATCATCATAAATTGATCCTTTGGAGTGTACGGGAAGGCAAACTCTTAGAAGATGCCATTAACTGGTGTAAAGAAAGAGGAGTTGAGTTTTATGCCGTGAACAAAGACTATCCGGAAGAAAAAGTTGAATATAATAATCATTTCTCCAGGAAGATAAAGGCTGATATTTTTATTGACGACCGGAATTTGGGGGGATTACCTGATTGGGGATTGATCTATCAGATGATCAGTGAGCATAAGACTTACCGGGATATCTTGAGAGAAGCACGCCAACAAGGAATGGGTACGGAAAATAAGCCGAAAAAGAAGCACTGGTGGAATAAATAGCTGATGATAATGACCAAAGGGACAGTTCTGATACTTTTCTTTTTTGCTCTTCCCTATTGTGCTAATGCGCAACGCTCCCTACTCGACGGAATGGAATATAGCATAGCTTCACAAGGGAGTTTTTCCCATGGTAAGACTCCTCTATGGCTGAATGCAAATAAATATGGCCTCAGTTCCTTAGAGGAAAGCAATGGATATATTCGGGGGAGTGTACAAAGGGGAATATCCAATGACTCGACTCGGAAATGGGGTATAGGATACGGCATAGACATCGCTGCCACAACCCACTACACCAGCCATATGATCCTACAACAGGCATTTGCTGAATTCAGATGGTTGAAAGGTTTATTGACGGTGGGAAATAAGCAACATCCCATGGAACTCAAAAACAACAATCTGAGCAGTGGGTCCCAAACCTTCGGTATCAATGCCCGTCCTATACCAGAGATCCGATTGTCTCTTCCTGAATATTGGAATATACCTGGCACACGGCAATGGCTCAAGATAAAAGGGCATATTGCATACGGATGCTATACAGATGGCAATTGGGAAAGTGATTTTACTCTCCAGGAAACCAAATATTCAAAGAATATTCTCCTTCATACAAAATCAGGATATCTGAAAGTAGGAAAGGAAGAATCTTTCCCCCTCACTATTGAAATGGGACTGGAAATGGCAACACAGTTTGGTGGAAAGACTTACTTCCCAGATGGAACCACCATGAGAGGAGGACAAAAAATATCTGATTTCTGGAAAGTGATCTGGGGAAAAGGAGGAGATCCAACAGATGGCGCATACAACAACGCAGAAGGAAATGCCTTAGGCAGTTGGGTGTTTCGCCTCAATTGGGATCAGCCCTCATGGCAATTTTCTTTATACGGTGATCATTATTTCGAAGACCATTCTCAAATGTTCTTCTTAGATTATGATGGCTATGGCTCTGGGGATGCCTGGAATGAAAAGGAAAAGAAGCATTATATCCATTATCGCCTAAAAGACATCATGTTAGGAACAGAACTAACTTTGAAAAGAGGAACATGGATCAAGCATGCAGTGCTGGAATATATCACGACAAAGGACCAAAGTGGTGCCATGTATCATGACCATGGCACGCTCGTCTCATATCACGTAAGTGGCAATGACAATTATTATAACCACGGGGTCTATCCGGGTTGGGAGCATTGGGGGCAAGTCATCGGCAACCCTCTCTATTTCTCACCTATCTATAATACAGATCATCAGCTCAAAGTGAAAGACAACCGATTCATGGCATGGCATTTCGGGATAGACGGATCGATTCTTTCACGAATAGACTACCGTTTGTTGACTACTCATCGCATAGGATGGGGCACCTATGAAGATCCTTTTGTAAAGAAGAAATACGATACAAGCTTTCTCGCTGAACTCATCTATCATTTCCATCATGGATGGACGTTACAAGGTGCATTTGGGCTTGACCATGGCTCGTCGTTAGGTAACAACCATGGCCTACAGATCACCATCTCAAAAACAGGACTATTAAGCAGATAATGACATGAAAAGAATAATAGGAATAGGTATTTTCACGCTATGCGTGCTATTGAATGCCTGCGAGATACATGAGTATGACAATGGGGATCTGCAAGGATTCTGGCATTTGGAAAGCATTGACACGCTTCATTCTGGAGGAAAGAACGATCTTTCACAAAAACGCCTGTACTGGACCTTTGAATCCAAATTACTGGAATTGCAGGACAAAGATCATCATGCTACAGACTTATTTTTCCTTCAGGAACATGATGGTGACAGCCTGTACCTTTCGAAGCCTTTTACGACAGACAATTTACATGATGATAGCTACGTGACTGACTCAACCGTATTCCTACCCTATGGCATCACGACCTCCCAAGAGCATTTCTCCATTGTCTCCTGTCATGACGATCGACTTATCCTTCGCTCCAGCTCGCTCCAACTGAATTTGCGAAAATGGTAACTCTTCCCTTTCTTTTTGACGGGAAAGGGAAAGAGAATCAATCCACCGTAATCTCACCTGCTATCGACCGTGACATCAAATTGCGGATGACATTGGAATCCGTGTATCTGGCTTGAAGATACATGAGCTTCGTCACGGCGGCCTCAACAGTACTGTCCCGGCCACTGACCACGCCAAGGTCTTTCAACTGGTAGCCAGCATCATATCGACTCATTTCTACAAATCCGGCTACACATTGACTGATATTGACAACAACGACTCCCCTCTCTGAAATATTCCTCAGTAATCTGGTCATCCAAGGACTCTTAGGGGCATTGCCACTACCAAAACTTCTCATCACGATACTCCGGATCTCTGGGACGTCAATCACATGACGGACAATATTCTCCTGAATACCTGGAAATAAGGAAAAGACGATCACATTCGGATTCAATGCCGTATGGGGAATCATGGGCTTATTGAAGTCTGGTTTTAAGATATGATGCTCATGATAGCTAAAATTTACTCCTGCATCACAAAGATGCGGATAGTTAAATGTATCAAAGGCATTAAAGCCATCCGCATTCTGCTTCGTAGCACGGTTCCCTCTCAATAGATGTCCACTAAAATAAATACATACTTCTGGAACCATGGCTGTTCCATCTTCATGCTTGGCAGAAGCCAACTCGATACTGGTCACGAGATTTTCCTTTCCATCCGTACGCAACTGGCCGATCGGCAATTGACTCCCTGTTAAGATAACGGGCTTTGTCAGATTCTCAAGCATGAACGACAAGGCAGAAGCGGTATATGCCATGGTATCCGTCCCATGTAAAATCACGAAACCATCATAATCATTGTAATTGGCAGAAATAATACGTACCAACTGCGCCCACCTAACTGGATTCATATCACTGGAATCAATCGGAGGCGTAAACTGATAGACACTGACATCTGTTTGCAAATAATCAAACTCAGGAATGTTAGAAACCAGATGATTGAAATCTAAAGGTTCCAAAGCACCTGTACGCGGATTGATCCCCATACCGATCGTACCACCGGTATAAATCAAAAGAACTTTATTTGAGCGGTTCATCATATCTCCTTTTTTTTAGCTACGTTATCGTTTACGTAATAAACATGTGCAAATATAACTTAAATTCCGCTTAGTCCCAAATTAATAATGTATTTTTGTACAATAATAATTACTTTAAAACAAATTACATAAAGAAGATGAGACAATTCATGGACGAAAACTTCCTGTTGGAAACAGAGACTGCACAGGACTTATACCATAATCATGCGGCAAAGATGCCGATTATCGATTATCATTGTCATTTGATTCCAGAAATGGTAGCTAACGACCATCAGTTCCGTAGCATCACAGAATTATGGTTAGGAGGAGATCACTATAAATGGCGTGCCATGCGAACCAATGGCGTGGATGAAAAATACTGCACCGGCGATGCCTCTGACTGGGAAAAATTCGAGAAATGGGCAGAGACCGTTCCTTATACGTTCCGGAATCCTCTGTATCATTGGACTCATTTGGAGCTCAAGACCGCATTCGGCATTACCAAGTTGCTAAGTCCGAAGACCGCACGCGAAATTTATGACGAATGTAACGAGAAACTGAAATCTCCTGAATATAGTGCGCGTGGACTCATGCGACGCTATCATGTGGAATGTGTCTGCACCACGGATGATCCCATCGATGATCTCAAATACCACAAGCAGACTCGGGAAAGTGGCTTTGAGATCAAGATGATCCCAGCTTGGAGACCGGACAAGGCCATGAACATCGAAAAGAATGACTTTGCCGATTATGTTAACCTTTTAGGTGAGACCGCTGGTGTTACCATCACCACTTTCCAAGATATGATGGATGCCCTTCAGAAACGGCACGACTTCTTTGCTGCCAATGGTTGCAAGCTAAGCGACCATGGCATTGAGGAATTTTATGATGACGAATACACGGAATCACAGATTGAGACTATCTTCAGTAAAGCCATGCGTAGGATGCAACTTTCTGATGAGGAAATCCGCCAATACAAGAATTGCATCCTAACAAAAATGGCAGAGATGGACTACGACTCTGATTGGACTCAACAGTATCACTATGGGGCCATACGCGACAACAATACGCTGATGTACGACCAACTGGGTCCAGATACAGGATTCGACTCCATCGGAGAATTCAATACGGCACGGGCCATGAGCCATTTCCTGAACCACCTGAATGCAGAACATAAACTCACCCGTACAATTTTATACTGCCTGAACCCGTGTGCCAATGAGGTCATTGCCACCATGCTCGGTAATTTCCAAGATGGGTCTTGCCCAGGGAAAATACAATTTGGTTCCGGATGGTGGTTCAACGATCAGCTTGATGGCATGACCAAGCAGATGAATGCCCTGTCAGTACTGGGTCTGCTGAGCCGATTCGTGGGCATGCTCACCGACTCCCGGTCCTTCCTAAGCTATCCGCGCCATGAGTATTTCCGTCGTTTACTTTGCAACCTGCTCGGAAATGACGTGGAAAAAGGATTGCTTCCCAACGACCATGAGACGCTCACCCGTATGGTCGAAGACATCAGCTATAACAACGCACGCAACTATTTTAAGTTCTATTGATAGGGCAACGGCAAGTTATCAAGCCTGGTCTATCTGGTAATTTTGGAAGAAGATGTATCATCAGTCTATTTGATGGTACATCTTCTTACTTCTTCATCTTTTTTCAGTGAGGAAGTGAAGGAAGTGTTGAAAGCGAGATCATACGATCTCTTGTGTCTTGCCTGACAGTCCATGATATCGATGCAGCATTTACTGTCGCGGTAGCAAGGATCAATTTGCATTTATACATGAGTTTTTTTATGCAAAAGGTTGACAGGTTGTCAAAACCCAGTGTTTATCGGGCATGCAACCTGATTTTAGGTTGTCAAAGGTTGACATAAGGTTGACAGGAAAAGCACATCTTTTGCTAAATTCTCTCGAGAATTTTTGTAACCACTCTCTCAGATTGCGACACCCTTATTGCGCTTGAAGAGTTATTCAAGACCGTACTCAGCACCCCAAGCCAAACGACTGTGTACATTGAGGAGATCAAGTACGAGAGGAAACATCCATATTTTGATACACCTCATTTGATGATTTTTTTCTAATTTATTTTGCGATATCTCTAATTTTACCTAATTTTGTAGACACACAAAGAAGAAGCAATGAATAAGAAAGATCTAAGAATTGTCTTTATGGGGACCCCAGAATTTGCCGTTGGATCCCTCCAAGCCTTAGTAGAAGGAGGATATAACGTTGTGGCTGCCATCACGCAACCTGATAAACCAGTAGGACGCCATGGCTCTATTCTTCGACCATCAGCAGTAAAAGAATACGCATTGGCTCATCAGATCCCCGTCTTACAGCCCATCAAAATGAAAGACGAGACATTCGTGGAGACATTACGATCCTACCGGGCCGACCTTCAGGTGGTCGTGGCATTCAGAATGTTACCCGAAGTGGTATGGGCAATGCCACGGTTCGGTACTTTCAATGTCCATGCTGCCCTTCTGCCACAATACCGGGGAGCAGCACCTATCAATTGGGCTGTGATCAATGGGGAAAAGGAAACGGGCGTCACGACTTTCTTCCTTGACCAACAGATTGATACAGGGCGGATTATCCTACAGAAGAAATTCGCTATACCAGATGATGCAAACGTGGAATATGTCTATGATGGACTCATGAAATTAGGCGCAGAAATATGCCTTGAGACCGTTGACCTTGTCCTTCTGGGAAATGGGAAGGTCACCTCTATGCCACAGCCGGAAATAGGAGTCTTGAAGCCAGCGCCAAAGATCTTTAAAGAGACCTGCAGGATCGACTGGAATCAACCTTGCAAACGGATTTACGATTTCATCAGGGGACTCAGTCCTGTGCCGGGAGCATGGACGATCTTAAAAGACAGGAAAGATAACCAGGAACATGAAACCGTGCTGAAGATCTACAAAGCGGCTAAGACTGATCAATGCACAGACGATCCCGAAGGTTCTATTATCATCGATCATAATCGTCTGTATATCAAGACAGCAGATCAGTTGTTGGAGCTTATCGAGGTGCAGTTGGCTGGCAAAAAGCGCATGGCTGCCCGTGATTTCCTGAATGGAACGCACGACATAGAAGCTGCAAGAATGGAGTAATTTAACATTTCCCTTTTTGCTTTCTATAAATAATTGATTATATTTGCGTCACGAAAAGACAAAATAAAGAGAAATGAATCAATCAGAAGACATCAAGAATGCGGTAGAAGTGCTGAGAAAAGGGGGCGTGATCTTGTACCCAACGGATACGGTATGGGGAATAGGCTGTGATGCCACGAATCCTGATGCAGTTGCACGTGTTTACCAGATCAAGCACCGTGATGATTCCAAGGCTTTGATTTGCCTTGTCGACTCAGATGCACGCCTGCAGCAATATGTACGCAACGTACCGAATGTAGCTTGGGACCTAATCGATGTAGCCATCAAGCCGACAACGATCATCCTCGATGGTGCCGTAAATTTAGCTCCGAACCTGATTGCCGAGGATGGATCTATCGCATTACGGGTGACCAAGGAGCCTTTCTCCAAGGAACTGTGCTATCGGTTTCAGAAAGCCTTGGTAAGTACGAGTGCGAATATCAGCGGTCAACCAGCTGCCGCCAACTACAGAGATATCTCCCAAGAAATCCTTGATGCCGTCGATTATGTCTGCTGGTCACGACGACAAGAGCATAAGCCACATACACCCAGTTCCATTATTAAGCTATCATCCAACGGGGAGGTGAAGATCATCCGGAAATGAGTGAGCAACAACCCATCATAGAACGCTTGAACAGTTGGCGGGAATCTCATATCAGTACCCGGCAATTCATGCTGGTTTTGTCGTTCGTCGTAGGATTCTTTGCTTCTGTCGCTGCATTCGTGCTTCATTGGATCATCAAGCAGATCCAACTGCTGCTAACGGCTGGATTCCATATCAACTCCTACAATTGGCTATATTTTGTGTTTCCTGTGATTGGGATTTACCTGACATCCTTGTTCGTCCGGTATATCGTCAAGGACAATATCTCTCATGGTATCACACGAGTTCTATATGCAATCGCTACTAAAAGGAGCAGGCTAAAGGCACACAACTGTTGGAGTTCAGTGATAGCGTCCGCCATTACCATTGGTTTCGGAGGTTCGGTTGGTGCCGAGGCTCCTATTGTCCTGACAGGTGCTGCCATCGGGAGTAATTTAGGACAATTATTCAAACTGGATAACAAGACCTTAATGTTGTTGGTCGGATGTGGTGCATCTGCCGCCATAGCAGGAATTTTCAATGCTCCCATTGCTGGATTGGTGTTTACGCTTGAGATCCTGATGGTCGACTTATCCATGGCATCTTTGCTTCCGATTTTGATATCCTGTGTCACGGCTACGGTATTTTCTAATATTTTCATTGGCGGAGGATCTATCTTTTCCTTCCACTTAGATGATGCATGGAAGTTGGAACGCGTACCCACCTATATCTTATTGGGGCTTTTCTGTGGACTGGTCAGCCTATACTTCATTCGTACCATGACAGCATGCGAGGAAGTGTTTGCAAAACTCAAGAAGCATCCGTATGCTAAATTGGCATTGGGAGGGCTATCCCTGAGCACGCTGATTTTCTTCTTCCCTGCCCTTTATGGTGAAGGAACGAACGCAATGGACATCTTACTGTCCGGGCAGACAGAGGCTGATTGGGAGACGTTATTGAACAATTCGTTATTCTATGGGCACGGCAACTTATTAATCCTATATGTGCTCTTAGTCTTGTTGCTGAAGACATTTGCCACCGCAGCTACCAATGGCGGAGGAGGATGCGGAGGTACCTTCATGCCCTCGCTGTTCGTAGGAGGGTTCGGTGGATTTTTCTTCGCCCGTCTTTGGAACACAGAGCAAGTGGGAATCTATACGCCAGAAACTAATTTCACCCTTTTGGGAATGGCTGGCGTCATCGCGGGAGTCATGCACGCTCCCTTGACGGGCATCTTCCTGATTGCCGAAATCACAGGAGGCTATCAGCTGTTCATGCCTTTGATGATCGTGTGCATCTGCTCTTACTTAGTCATGAATGTCTTTGAACCACACAGCATCTACGGAATGCGATTGGCACGACAAGGAAAGCTGATCACCCATCATACCGACAAATCGGTTCTGACGCTCATGAACTTAGAGAGCATGATCGACAAGGAGTTTATTCCCGTAGACCCAGACATGGAATTGGGCAAGCTCGTACATGTCATCAGCCAGAGCCATTCTACCTTTATCCCTGTCCTCGACCATGCGGGCACCTTATTGGGCGAGGTTGACATCACCAAGATACGGCACATCATGTTTAGGACGGAACTCTATCATCGTTTTACGGTTAAGCAATTGATGGTACCAAGCAAGGCGATCTTAGGTGTCAACGATCCCATGGAAGAGGTCATGCAGAAGTTTGACAACACCAATGCTGTAGACCTCCCCGTCTTAGATGTCAACAATCACCTGATTGGTTTCATCAACCGCACCCGGATGTACACTGTCTACCGGAAGATGGTTGCGGATTATTCAGCCGAATAATCCCATCCTTGATGATTTTGAGAGATATTTTGAATATTTCCTGCATATAATTTGTAGGATTGAATAAGAATTCCTATATTTGCGACATGAACTAAAAGACTAAAAGGAATTCTTATGGAAACTAAATTGAAAGTGTTTTTCTCAATCGTCATGTTATGGACTGCAGTCTACCCATGCTGCTGCCAAGAAGTCTATCAATGCGAACCCATCACAAAGCCATCCCAGATCGTAGATGGAGGGACTTATATGTTCTACCATCCTACGGCGACAAATCAGTGGTACTTTGAAAGGGAGAATTGCACCGCAGAAGGAAAAGAATATAAATATAGATTGGCAATAAAATACGGAAAAACGACAAAGATGGATGATATCATCCGCCATAACTTTCTATTCAAATTCATAAAGATCAAGAATGAATGGTATATGGTGGATGTAAGAAGCAATTTGTTCATCGGTCATGAAGCCAGTTGGTTCATAGAATCAGAAACACCTGATCAGGACTATGTCGTACACTTTGCGGAGAAAGAGAAAAATCCTTGTGCCGTGATATTCGGCAAATATGCTGTTACCATTGCATCCAGCTGGGTTAGCCTGAGTACAAGCCCAGACAAAAAGATAAACTGCCCCAACCTCTATCAAGTCACAAACTGTGGAATGATTGCCGATGAAGACCAGGACTTGCAGATGCCTTCTGTCACCTGCACATCCGCTACCCTGACCCGGAAGTTTGCAGAATCCGTGTTCAATACCCTTATCCTGCCCTATGATGTTCCCAACTATAAAGTTACATTCGGATGGAATACGACTGCCTATGAACTGGTTGAGGCAAATGCCACAGCCCTCTATTATGAGGAGAAGAACACAGATCTGGCATTAAAGGCAAACACACCTTATTTAATAAAAGGTCACTTTTTCACCGGCAATTATATCACACCCATTCAAGTTTCTGATGACATGGGCACGAACGAGATCACAAAGACCATCGGACCCGTCACCATCCATGGCATCTATGAGAAGAAGGATATCGGCCGATCTGACGCTTTTATCCTTTATCAAGACATTCTCCGTTGCTGCCAGAAGGTAAAGAGCATGCCGGTGAAGCCCTATCATTGGTATATCACGATCCCAGGTGGAGCTTCTCAGGCAAAAAGTATCCGTATGATCGATAAGACAACTGCAACAGGAATGGCATCACCTATAGTTACAGAGAATCCGAATGGTCCCATCTATCATATACAGGGCACCCCGATGAACATGCCATGGGATGCCCTCCCAAAAGGAATATATATCGTCAACCATAAAAAGGTGATCAAACCATAGTGACCTTAAAGATTCAGCCAATTGGCAACGATCTCCTTCCCCATCGGAGTCAGCACGCTTTCGGGATGGAACTGGATTCCATGGATATTATAATTTTTATGCTTCAGTCCCATGATCTGACCATCATCACTGACAGCCGTCACCTCTAAGCAGTCGGGGAAGCCAGACCGGTCTACAACCCAACTATGGTACCTACCCATGACAATGCGCTTGGGCATGCCTCTGAAGATAGGATCATTGCCAAACTGGGTTCCCTCCGTGGCTACGCCATGATAGACCGATTCGAGATTTGTCAGTTTCGCGCCAAACACCTCCCCAATTGCTTGATGCCCCAAGCAGACACCCAACATGGACTTTCTGCCCGCATAAGTCTTGATGACATCCAACAACAATCCTGCTTCGGAAGGGATACCAGGTCCAGGACTCAAGATGATCTTATCAAAGGGCTCCAATTGGTTCAATGTGAACTGATCGTTGCGATATACAGTAACATCAGCTCCTAACTCCTTTACCAAATGCGCGAGATTATAAGTAAAGGAATCGTAGTTATCTATGATTACTATTTTCATGATGCTTACATATTTTCTGCCATTTTAATTGCGTTGACCAAGGCACCTAATTTATTATTGCTTTCTTCCAGTTCGTAGTTGTCGTTGCTTTTGGCAACAACGCCACTGCCTGCCTGGAACCAAAGCTCACCGTTCCTGCTGATAAACGTGCGGATCACGATTGCCTGGTTCAGGTTGCCATTCAGTCCGATATAACCAATGCATCCTCCATAAGCCCCACGGTTATGAGGCTCCAGCTCACTAATGATCTGCATGGCACGCACCTTAGGAGCACCGCTCAGGGTGCCAGCAGGGAAGGTGTCAATGAATGCCTTGATCTTATTTGCCCCTTGTTCCAAGGTACCACTGACCCGACTGACGAGGTGGATGACATGACTGTAGAACTGCATGTCCTTATAGAAATCGACATGTACTCCATGACAATTCCTACTCAGGTCGTTACGGGCAAGGTCAACCAACATCACATGCTCTGCATTCTCCTTTGGGTCGTTGCGGAGGAACTCGGCATTTCTCCGATCCTGTTCCGCATTCCCTGTGCGCTTGGTAGTCCCGGCAATCGGGTCGATGAAGGCTGTATCCCCTTCGATACGACAATGGGTCTCAGGAGAAGAGCCGAAGATACGGAAACCACCGAAATCGAAATAAAACAGATAAGGAGAAGGATTGATGCTCCTCAGGGCACGATAGAGTTTGAAGTCGTCACCTTCATATTTTTGCACGAAGCGACGGGAGATCACAATCTGGAAGACATCACCCCTCAGGCAGTGCTTGACGCAACGACGGATATTAGCCTTATGCTCCTCATCTGTCAGCGTAGACGTACGCTCACCCACGGGATGGAAGTCGTAAGGCTTGACGTTCGACTTATTCGCAGCCTTCTCCAAGCGTGCGAGTTCTGACTCTTCACCCAAGGTGATAAACGTCATCTTGTTATTAAAATGGTCAAAGACGATAATATCCTGATAGAGAATATACAGGATATCCGGAGCGTCATTCTTGCTCATGGTCGTGTCTTTGACATCTATGTTCTCAAAATACCTGACGGCATTGAATGCTGTATAGCCATAAAGGCCACAGTAATTACTACCCTCTCCCTCTACTTGGAAGCTACCGATAAAATGGTTGATGGCATCAGAGACTGCCAACTTCGCCGTTTCTCCTTTTGCCTCCTGACCCTCTGCAAGGACAGGATGGCTTTCCACCTTCCCATCTGGATATGTACATGTGATCATGCCATGCCCCACGGCAATGCTCCCAATGGGATGGACCCCAATAAAACTACGGCTGTTATCATTGCCATGATAATCTGAGCTCTCCATCAACGCACTTTGGGGATACAGATCTCTCAGCCGCATATACACGCCTACTGGGGTATAGAGGTCGGCAAGGATCGTATGCGTTTTGGTCTGATACTTAAAAATTGCCATATTCCTTTGCCATTGATTTGTTCTTCAAATAAGTCTCTACATCCTTGTCGCCTCGCCCACTAACGGTCAGGACGACAACGTCTTCTGGCTTGAAAGTCATTTTCTTCAGGGCTGCGATGGCATGGGCACTCTCGATTGCCGGAATAATACCTTCCAATCGTGTCAGCTCATACCCTGCATAGATAGCCTCATCGTCGTTAATGGCAAGCACCTGCTCACGTCCTTTGTCTGCCAAGTCGGCATGCATGGGACCAATGCCGGGATAGTCAAGTCCTGCAGAAATGGTGAAGGCTTCCTTGATCTGACCATCATCTGTCTGCATGACAAGCGTCCGAGCGCCATGGATGATACCTTCTGTGCCACAGTGAATGGTTGCTGCCGTGTAATCTGTGTCGATGCCATGACCACCAGCTTCTGCCAGTACGATCTTCACCCGTTCGTCATCAATATAATGATAGATAGTGCCTGCGGCATTACTGCCTCCTCCCACACAAGCGATCAGGTAATCAGGATAATCGCGCCCTATCTTCTCCTGCAACTGCCATTTGATCTCTTCAGAGATAATGCTCTGCATCTTGGCAACAATATCTGGGTATGGATGCGGGCCCATGGTCGACCCCACGATATAGAAAGTGTCCTCTGGATGACAACACCAATCACGAATGGCCTGTGAACATGCATCACTCAAGGTCATATTCCCAGTCCGAACGGGAGTGACGGTAGCCCCTAACATTTTCATCCTTTCCACATTGGTATGCTGCCGCTCCACGTCTGTCGCCCCCATGAAGATCTCACAAGGCATGTCCATGAGCGCGCAGACAGTGGCTGTTGCGACGCCATGCTGCCCTGCCCCAGTCTCAGCAATGATCCGTTTCTTGCCCATTTTCTTTGCCATCAGGATCTGACCAATGGTATTGTTGATCTTATGCGCACCCGTATGGTTCAGGTCCTCACGCTTCAGATACAGTTGGCAACCGTATTTCTCACTCATCCGACGGGCATAATAAAGAGGGGATGGGCGCCCTACATAGTCTTTCAAGAGGGAGTGATACTCTGCCTTAAACTCCTCACTCTCGATAATCGGCTGATAGGCCTGCTGAAGGTCGGTCACACATTTATATAGAATCTCCGGTATATAAGCACCACCAAACTTTCCAAAAAATCCGTTTTCGTCAACTTGATATTTCATAGCCTTTCAATGTTTTAATGCGTCATATAATTCATCGAGTGCCTTTTGGGGATCCTTGGTCTCATTGAGCAAGGTCACGAACTTACTTCCAATAATGGCACCCGCTGCGTTTTGCTGTGCACTCTCCAAGGTTTGCTTGTTGGAAATGCCGAAGCCGATCATACGTGGATTGCGGAGGTGCATGGCGTTCACACGGTGGAAATAGTCGAGTTTAGCATCCCCGAACTGACTTTGTGCTCCGGTCACACTGGCTGAGCTGACCATATAGACAAAGCCATCTGTATTGTCATCAATAAAACGGATGCGCTCTTCTGATGTCTCTGGGGTGATCATCATGATCATACGGATGTCATATTTGTCTGCGATGGGCTTGATCACCTCCATATAATCCTTGAAAGGAAGGTCGGCAATGATGGCTCCTGACACCCCACTCGCTGCACAGTCCCTGAAGAAGTTCTCGATGCCATAGTGCATGACCACATTCAGATAGCCCATCAACACAAGAGGGATATGTACCTCATCCTGAATGGCTTTCAGCTGACTGAACAACAGGCTGAGGGTCATTCCATTATGCAAAGCAACCGTTGCTGCACTTTGTATGACAGGACCATCGGCCAAGGGATCACTGAAGGGGAAGCCCACTTCGATCATGTCAATACCGCCTTGCTCCAATGTCTTGATCACGTTGCCAGTACCCTCCAATGTCGGGCATCCAGCACAGAAATACAATGACAGCAACTTACGGTCTTTGTTCTCTGAAAACAATTTATTAATCTTATTCATCTCTTATCTCTCTTATAAATTTCTTCAATTTTTCAACGTCTTTCATTGCCGGAGACACTTCAAACCTACTGTTCAGGTCGATACCAGCAAACTGTGGGTGGCGGAATGCCTTCACCCTCACTGCATCGTCCGGACCGATTCCCCCACTCAAGAGGAAAGGAGTCGTCCCGTCATATCGATCCAACACGGACCAGTCGAACTGTGTCCCGCTACCGCCGACCGTCTTACATTTCGTATCGAAGAGGAACATGTCCACTGCCCCTTCATATTCCTTGTAAAGGCCGACATCCTGGGGTTGACGAATGCTGATGGCCTTGATGATCTTGATCCCTTTCCTGATGTCGGGATCAAGGGTACGGCGGAGGTTCTCACACATCGTCCTCGGCTCATGTCCATGAAGCTGGATATAGTCGAGCTCATAATTATATGCCTTCGTGATGATGGTCTGGGGCATCTCATCTACGAACACCCCTACTCGCTTCGGGAACATACCGTGTGTCACTTCTTTCATAGAAGTGGGTATTCCATCAGGGAGGATTCCCGCATTGGACGGGATATACTCCTGGACATACCGCGGACTGTCTGGGTAGAAGATCAGTCCCAACAGGTCGATGCCTAAGGCAGCGACAGCACTTATATTCTCGGGATTGCGCATCCCACAAACCTTGATAATCATATCGTCAAAATCGCATTATTTGAACGTCATCATGTTATTGTCTCAACACGGAGATAAAATCGGCCAAAGCCTGCCCCGGATCGTCCGTCTTCATGAAACTCTCACCGATAAGGAAGCCGTTGAATCCTGCCTGCCTCAACTTCCTGACAGTCTCAGGATGACTGATTCCACTCTCACTGACAGTACAAGCATGGTCAGGAAGACGTCCGGCAAGACGGAAAGAGTTGTCTACATCCGTAATAAAAGTGCCTAAGTTGCGGTTGTTGATACCATACATATCCGGTTCCAATGCCGCATAGTCCAGGTCATGCTCACTGTGCATTTCCAACAATACCTCCAATCCGATTTCATGAGCAGTACGGAGCAAGGAACTGCATTCTTCCACGGTCAGGTCGGCAGCAATCAACAGAACTGCAGATGCACCCACGTAGCGAGCCTGGAACAACTGATATTCATCCACCACGAAGTTCTTGTATAGAATGGGGATGGTAACCCCCGACTCCCTTGCTGTCAGGATAAAATCGTCATATCCGCCGAAGTACGCAGTATCAGTAAGGATGCTCAATGCCGAGGCTCCATTCTGCTGGTAGGAAAGGGGGATCACCGAAGCCTTCCCATCTTTCTTGATCCAGCCTTTTGATGGGCTTTTCCTCTTGAACTCCGAGATGATACCGGTGTCGGATGCCAACAGGGCTGCTCTCATAGAGCCGCCCACCTGCACGCTTCCCTGCTCATCAATCTTCTGACTGACCATCTGGTAGAGGCGGTGACTGGGCAATACCTGCTTGAACTCCTCCACCTCGACCCGCTTATGGGCCACGATTTCCTCTAAGATGTCTTTCATCATGAATTGAATGCCACGAATTTCTGGAATGTTGCCAATGCCTTCCCACTCTCAATGGAATCACGGGCGATCTCGATACACTCATGAATATCTTTCTTTCCTTTCTCCAACACTTGGATGCCAAAGGCTGCATTGGCAAGGACCACATTCTTCTGACCAGGGAGGGCATGGTCGGCGAGCACGTTATCGAAGATCTGTGCGGCCTCTTCCTCAGTGGCACCAGCCAAGAGTTCCTCTGGCTTGCAAAGTGGGAAGCCAAGGTCAGCAGGCTTAAAGACCTTCTCATAGTCATTGGTCGTCACCTTGAAATCACTGGTCAGGGAGATCTCGTCATAGCCATCTATGCTGTTCACGATCCCATAATCCATGCCCAATTTCTGGTAAACATTATTATATAGGCGCATCTGGTCGAGATTAGCGACACCTAACAACTGGCACTGGGGCTGTGACGGGTTGACGATGGGTCCTAACAGGTTGAAGAAAGTAGGGAAAGGCAATGCCTTCCGGATCGGTCCCACAAATTTCATGGCCTTGGCAAACAACTGTGCATGCAGATAAACGATCCCCACTTCGTCTAAGCATCGGTTGAGCTTGTCGATGTCATCCGTGAACTTCACTCCATGCTCTCTGATCACATTCGAGGCCCCGCTCACGGAAGTTGCAGCGAAATTACCATGCTTGGCTACCTTATAACCTGCACCGGCAATGACGAAACAGGATGTGGTCGAGATGTTAAACGTATTCTTGCGGTCGCCACCTGTCCCCACGACATCAATATAACGATCGTTATGCAGGCGTACGGGCACGCCAGTCTCCAGGATGCCATCCCTGAATCCTAACAGCTCATCAACGGTAATGCCCCGCATTTGGATCCCAGTCAACAGTGCCGTGATCTCACAATCGTTGAACTCATTCTTCGTAATGCCCACAAGAATGTTCTTCGTATCCTCACGAGACAGTTCCTCGTGATTCAACATCCTGTCCAAATAATCTTTCATTGCCATAGTCATATCATTTTAAAAGTTGTTGTTTCCCTTTACGAAAAAAGCCTGTCGTAAGAACGGCAGGCCTTTTTGTATCTCATTTATCTACACGGCTTCGTAACTCACGACTTTTGAAATCTTGAGCGACGCCACCACCATGCTGTAGATAATGCTATGTTCATCTTATGTTATATTTTTATTTTCGGTTGCAAATATACTGCATTTATCTGAAACAACAAACTTTTTGATCACTTTTTTAGTCGAATCCTTTCATTTTTATGTATCCTCTTATAATAAGGTATGGCAAGGATCCATCTGCGTTTACAATTTTATCAGGTGAAGATACAATAAACAAGATGCCCTGTCGTTCTATCAATATCAGAATCATAAAAAAGGAATCGCCTATGAAGCTTTTTACACTTGAAGAGTCGCAGCCTTCCCAGAAGACTTTAAACATGATCCGGCAGATAGCCTATACCTACCGGGTGATTCAGGTGAATGGCAAAAATGAAGCGTATTGCCTCAACTAAACTCAATTTAAAACAATAACAATGGAAACACTCATCTCTCCTTCTCTTTTATCTGCCGACTTCCTGAACTTAGGGAATGAAGTGGATATGATCAACAAGAGCGAGGCGGATTGGCTTCACATGGACATCATGGATGGTGTCTTCGTCCCCAATATTTCTTTCGGGTTCCCCGTTATGGAAGCTGTCGCCAAGCGGTGCAAGAAGCCGCTCGATGTCCACTTGATGATCGTCAAGCCTGAACGCTATATCCAACAGGTAGCGCAAGTGGGAGCCATGATGATGAACGTGCATGTAGAGGCTTGCACCCATCTGCACCGGACCATACAGGAAATCCATGCCACAGGGATGAAGGCGGGCGTTACCTTAAACCCGTCAACGCCGGTTTGCCTCTTAGAAGATATCATCCGCGACGTGGACATGGTGCTGTTGATGAGCGTCAACCCGGGATTCGGGGGCCAGAAGTTCATCGAAAACACAATTGCTAAAGTTGGAAGGTTACGCCGACTGATCCAGGAATCCGGCAGTCATGCACTCATCGAGGTCGATGGTGGCGTACAAGCAGAAACCGCGCCCCGCCTCGTCAAGGCTGGCGTGAACGTATTGGTAAGTGGAAGCTATGTCTTTAAGTCCACAGATCCCATTGCTGAGATACATGCCTTAAAGCAATTAAGGCAACTTTAATCCAACTGAAGGGTGATATGGTGCGACTGGACCATTCTCCTCAGGTTGAGAATAGCATAGCGCATCCTGCCCAAGGCGGTGTTGATGCTGACGTTCGTCATCTCGGCAATCTCCTTAAAGGACAACTCTTGATAAAAACGCATGAACACTACCTCCCGTTGCGCGGCAGGGAGCATGTTCATCAGCTTCTTCACGTCCTCCAACACCTGGGCATTCACATACTGGCTCTCGATATTGCTATCCAAGATCCCATTGAAGTTCACATTCGAGAGATCATTGTCTGGGGTCGGTTCTATGACCTTGTCCGCTTTCTGACTGCGGTACAAGTCCATGATCACATTATGGGCAATACGCATCAGCCATGCACCAAACTTCCCACTATTGGTGTATTTGCCTTCCTGTAACTTAGTAATGACCTTTACGAATGTCTCCTGGAAGATATCATCTGCCGTCTCGCGATCACGGACAACAAATAAAATATAGGTATAAAGCTTCGATTGATTGCGCGACAACAATAAATCAAATGCCCTATTATTACCTTCGACATAGGATAAGGCCAACTCTTCGTCAGTCATCTTACTTAGATTTCCCATCCTTTTTTACTTTTAATCCTTAGGTAAAAATTCACTATAGGCAATACGATTTGTTGTTATTAACCGTTGCAAAGATATAAAGTTTCTTTCATTCTCCCAAATAATTCACTTGAAAAATGACAATCCTACCCGGCATAAACATAAAAAGAGGTTGGCGCAGGATGCTACCAACCTCGAGGGATGATTTCAAAAAAATACGAAATCTGAATAATCTTGTGCGGCAAATATAGAACTTATATTTGATAAAAGCAAATAATAAGATAAAAAAGTTCATTTTTTAACATTTCAACTTTCAAGGGATGGGACAAAGGGAGTGCGCATAATCCTTTATCCATCAGCATGTTGACAAAAAATCCTATCTTTTAAACGATTTATCATACCTGGTTCTTGGCATTTCTATTTATCTTTGCATCATTACGGAATCGGGACTATCCCGTCTCCCTTTCATTAAAAAACAAACTCTTTATCATGAAATTTTTGAAGATCCTTCTTATCGCTTTTCTCTTCCCTTTGGGCGTTCATGCACAAGGATGGGACAGTACTGCCTACCGACAGATCGAAAAAAGCATCTCCATCCCTACCTTTAGCAACCGTTCTTTCGTCATCACGAAATATGGGGCATCTATCAAGGCAACGGCCGCCAAGAACCAGATGGCTATCAACAAGGCCATCACCGCGTGCTCGGAAGCGGGAGGCGGGAAGGTGATCATACCAGAAGGAACGTGGAAGACAGGTGCCATCACCTTGAAAAGCCATGTCAACATCGTCGTGGAAAAAGGGGCTACCCTGCTCTTTGCCTTTGACACGAAGCTCTATCCCATCGTCAAGACGAGATGGGAAGGGATGGACTGCATGAACTACCAACCCTGTATCTATGCCTACCAAGCCAAGGACATCGCTATTACCGGGGAAGGAACAATCGACGGGAACGGCAGTAACGAGACCTGGTGGAAGATGTGTGGCAAGGAGGCCTTTGGTTGGACACCGGACGTGAAGGAGTCACAGAAGGTGGGGAGACCGTTGTTGTTCCAAATGGCAGAAAGGAACGTGCCCATAGAACAACGCGACCTGAAGGGCAAAGGAATGCGACCGCAACTCATCCAGTTCTATCAGTGCGAGAGGATCCTGGTCCAAGGGGTTACCCTCCTGCGCTCTCCATTCTGGGTGATCCATCCTCTCCTCTCCAAGAACGTCACGGTCAAGAATGTAAAAATATGGAACGAAGGGCCGAACGGGGATGGTTGCGACCCGGAATCCTGCGAGGATGTCCTGATCGAAGGATGCACCTTCCACACCGGGGACGACTGCATCGCCATCAAGAGCGGCAGGAATGCGGACGGACGGAAATGGAACGTGCCCAGCCAGAACATCATCATAAGAGACTGCACGATGGAAGACGGGCATGGTGGCGTGGTCATCGGCAGCGAGATATCAGGGGGATGTAGGAACGTGTTTGTGGAAAACTGCAAGATGGATTCCCCCAATCTGGAACGGGTTCTGCGCATCAAGACCAATTCTTGCAGAGGTGGGATCACGGAAAACATCTACATGCGCAACATCACTGTTGGACAATGCAAGGAGGCTGTCTTGAGAATCAACCTGAACTATGAACCAGAAGAAGTGGCGAAACGGGGCTTCAACCCCACGGTACGCCATGTGTATATGTCGAATGTGAGTTGCCAGAAAAGCAAATATGGCATGCTGATCAACGGATTGGAGGATGCCGACCATATCTACGACATCCATGTCAAAGACTGCCAGTGGAATGGCGTTGAGCAGCAGGAGGTGCTCCGCACCGGTCGCAGCCATGGCATCTACCTTGACAACGTGTTCGTGAACGGGTCACTCGTGCTCCTCGACAAGCCGTATGCCCATTACAGCGAATGGATGACTGCCTCGGAAATGGCTCGGGGAGCCCATCCTTATCTGCTCGACTTCTCCCAAAAGCCGAAATGGAGCTATGTCATGGGCATCGAAATGGAAGCCATGTTAGACACTTACCTGCGATACAAGGACGAGAAGGTTATCAACTACCTGAAGGAATATCCTGCCAAGATGATTGACGAGAAAGGAAATGTCACTGGATATGCCTACCATGACTTCAATCTGGATAACGTGCGAACGGCAAGGTTTCTCTTCCGCATGAACCAACTCTTTCCTGCCGCCAACCAAGTAAAGGCGTTGAAGACCTTGTTCCGGCAGTTGGAACACCAACCGCGTACCCGCGAGGGAGTATGGTGGCATAAGGCAATCTACGCCAACCAGGTATGGTTGGACGGCATCTACATGGGGTTGCCATTCTACGTCATGGCAGCTCCCACCCTCAAGGGGGAAAGAAAAGCCCGGAAATATGAGGAGGATGCACTGATGCAGATCACCAAGACCGACCAGCGCACTTACGATCCTGCCACGCAATTATGGAAACATGCTTGGGATGAGACCCACACCCAGTTTTGGGCGAACAAAGAAACCGGTCTCAGCCAGCATACATGGGCAAGGGCACAAGGATGGTTTGCCATGGCGATCATCGAGATCTTGGATGCCCTACCCAAGGAACAAGCGGGTCGGTCGCAACTGATCGACATGCTCAACAGGGTCATGAGATCAGTTGTCAAATACCAAGATCCGGAAAGTGGCGTATGGTATGACGTGTTAGACGTCAAGGATCCACGTAACTATTTGGAATCCACCGCATCATCGATGTTCGCTTACGTATTGCTCAAAGGATATAGATTAGGGTATCTCAGCAAGGAATATCAAGAGGCAGGCATCAAGGCTTACCAAGGAATCCTGAGACATTTTATTCGCGTGAACCCTGACAAGACGATCTCTCTGACACATTGTTGCGCCGTTTCAGGGCTGGGTCCCGGTCCCGGACCGTATGTACCTGCCAATAAGGTCAACTATCGGAGAGACGGAAGCTTCGAATATTACATTAGCGAACCGATCCGCGACAACGACGCGAAGGGAGTAGGACCCTTCATTTGGGCATCCTTGGAAATGGAGCAACAGCACCTCCCGCTCTCCCAATCTTCAAAAGATATACTCTCCCCAAGGTAAAAGATCATGGTTCAGGATCCTACGGGACATGCTATGAAGCACAGAGGGCGCATCCGAAAATGCGCCCTCTCCACTTAATCCGCCACGCTGTTCTTGGTCAGCGCATATTTCCCTCCACCAGTAAAGAAGAGAGAAACGGCTCCCAAGAGGTAAAGCATCGGCAATTCGACCGTCCATCCGCCTGTCGTTGGGTCAACGGCAAAGAAGGTACCGAGGTGTGCCATCAGGATCGCCACGGCCATATTGCCTGCAAACACCAAGGCAGCTGCCCGCGTCCAGAGACCGATGACGAGCATGATGGCTGCCACTACCTCACCCAACAAGCAACCGTATGCGATAAAAGAAGGCAAGCCCATGGAGGAAAGCATGCCACCAATGAAGCCGACACCGTAAATCAACTTATGTATACCATGAAAAAGCATGAGCCCACCTAAGGCTACGCGGAGGACCAAGAGTCCTAAATCATGATTCCGAAGGAAATCTTTCTGAATGTTCATCTCTCGTTTTCTTTTAATTATTAATACTATTTGATCGCCTCACAAGGATTATTCCCCTGTTGTGACGCCACAAAGGTACGAAGATTTATCCATTCCCACAAGAGGTTTCCCCCTTGTTATTTGGTTACCAAAAGGTAGGAATTGAATGGAAATAGACCTTAGTCCCTTTCGCTTTTTTATTTTTTAACGTAAACAAGTCCTTTGGTATTTTCAAAGAGGTGGTCTTTCGCAGCTCAATAGGTCATCTCCCACCTTGCATTAGGTCATCTTTCGGCGCGTAAAAGGTCACCACCTGGCACGTAAAAGACCATCTCTTGCATCTACCCCATTTCTCCTTGCAAACGGGGACCTGATTGGCAGCCACTCAAGTGATTGTTCCTGCCATTTGACCAAGAAATGAATAGAACCTGAATTTTCATCATTCTTTAATAGTAAATTATGCATCTAACTCTTGGGGCTCTCCCATAATTTGTCTATTTTTGCAGCATGAGACATTAACACCAAACTTTAATAATTAATTAAATTCAAAAGCTTATGAATAAATTTTTACGCTTAACGCTAATTACAATCTTATCAGTAGTTTTTGGAAATCTCTATGCTTCGGACACGAATATAGACTTTACCAAGAATGCTATCACAGCAACAGATGACGGATTTACCTTGGAAGTGAGTCCCTTTACTTTCACCGCAAAGCAGTCTACAGGAAAAACAAAACCGACACAGAACTCGAAAGCTAAGGATCTAAGAATCTATGCAAAAGGAACATTGACCGTTGCCGCTACTGGGACATCGATGACAAAGATCGTATTCAACATCTCTGCAGCAGGACAGAAGCGTCTCACTGACATACAAGCATCGGCAGGTTCCTGCACGGTTGACAAGGACAAATGGACTGTAACGTGGGAAGGAGAAGCAACAACAGAGGTTACATTTACAGTTGGAGAGGCTGCTACTTATGGAACAGAAACTGGTAAAACCGGTCAGTTTGATATTGATGAGGCAACAATTACGACCAGCGGGACTGTATCTACCAAAGCTGGGGCTGGTTTATCCTGGGACAAGACTTCCGTAAGTGTGGAGAAAGGGACAAACTTCACGTCTCCTGCATTCAGCAAAGAAACAACAGCAGAGGTTTCATTCAGTTCAGATAAAGAAAACGTGGCAACAGTCGACGCAAGCGGAACCATCAGCTTAGGAGGTGAGGAAGGTACGGCAACAATCACGGCGACATCCCAGGAAAACGACAAATACTTAGCTGGAACCGCTACCTGCAAGATCACTGTGTTCCATTACAATATCTATACAAAGGCTACTAAGATAACAAGTGGCAATCAATACTTGCTGGTTGCACAACGAGTTGATAGTACATATTATGCAATGCCGCTTTCTGCGACAAGCAAATATGGATACTTACAAACGAAAAAGATTGAATCCAAGACTGATGAGATCAAAGTTCAGAGCAATTACAATGACGCTTTCACGATCAAGACATCAGGAACGGGATACACGATTCAAGATCCAAGCAATAGATATCTGTACCATGACGGCACATACCATACTTTCAGCGTAAAGGAAGGTGCCACTGACGCTTGGACTTTCGAGGCTCAAAGTGATGGCACCTATAAGATTTCATATTCAGATGGATATTATGCACAATTCGGTGATGGTATATATACCTCTATCGGTTTGTACAATGAAGCCAAAACAGGTACAGACCTTGTCTATCTGTATGAATATAATGAGAAAGGAACAACTGGTATCAACCACGTGATTGAAAATTCTGTCTCCGATGAGAATGCGCCGGTCTACAACCTTGCAGGGCAGCGCGTAGACAAGAGCTATAAGGGAATCGTGATTAAGAAAGGAAAGAAGTACTTCAACAAATAAGTGCTCTCACCCCTTATTTTATCAAAGCGGATCCGCCATGGGTCCGCTTTTTTATGCAATAATACCATCTTGCTTGACCTGCGCAAATAGCTATCTATCAGTCATTTGATAATTTTTCATATATATTTGTCAATTTATCTATACCTACTTTACGCTACTTTTATTACATTTGCATCAGTGAATTTTACTAATCTAATAAAATAAAAATGTATGTCTAGTTATTTGAACAACATTCGAATGGCGCTTATAGGAATCTTCTTCCTCATGGTAGGAAGCCTCTCAGCGCAGACTGTCAAAGGTAATGTTACGGACAATACAGGCGAACCCATTATCGGTGCTACTGTCATGGAGCAGGGTGCCAGCGGCAATGGGGTGATAACCGATTTGGACGGAAACTTTTCCTTGAAGTTAAAAGGCAAGAGCAACAAAATCGTGATTTCATTCGTCGGCATGAAAACACAGGTGATCAACGTCGATGGAAAGAGCACGGTGAACGTAAAGCTCATAGATGAGAACACCAGTCTGAACGAGGTGGTCGTGATCGGTTACGGCAGCGTGAAGCGCAAGGACTTGACTGGGTCCGTTGCAACCGTGAACAGCGAGGCCTTGGCAGCTGTCCCCGTGGCCAATGCCACCGAAGCCCTGACAGGTAAGATGGCGGGCGTGCAGATCACCACGACAGAAGGCTCGCCAGATGCTACCATGAAGATCAGGGTGCGTGGCGGTGGGTCCATCACACAGAGCAATGACCCTTTGTTTATCGTCGACGGGTTCCCCGTGGAGAGCATCAGCGACATCCCGGCAACGGACATTGAGGACATCACCGTTCTGAAGGATGCTTCCTCTACCGCCATCTATGGTAGTCGTGGTGCCAACGGCGTTATCATGGTAACCACGAAGAGTGGCAAGGCTGGCAAGGTAACCGTCAGCTACAACGCTTATTACAGTTGGTCGAAGATTGCCAAGAAGCTCGATGTCATCAGTCCAAAGGACTATGCCAAATGGCAATACGAACTGGCCATGATGCACGACGACCTCGACTCCTACACACAGTATTTCGGCAACTACCAGGACATTGATCTCTATGACAACGTAGAACCAAACGACTGGCAGGACATCACCTTCGGGCGCACAGGGCATACGTTCAACCACAACATCAACATCAATGGAGGATCAGAGAACATACGCTACGCTTTCAGTTATGCACATATGAACAACAAGGCGATCATGTTAGGGTCCGACTTCAAGCGCGATAACTTCAGTCTGAAACTGAACACGAAGCCCACCAAGAACACAACGCTCGACTTCCAAGCACGTTATGCCAACACCGATATCCGGGGAAGCGGTGCGCAAGATGCCTCCAGTACCTACGACACGGACAAGCGCTTGAAATATTCCGTGATCTATACGCCGTTCCCTCTCAAGGACCTGACCTCAGAGGCAGGCAACTCCGGTGATGACTTAGGTAACCTCTATAACCCCGTCACATCTGTCTATGACAACGATCGCAAGCAAGATCGCAAGACGCTGAATGTGAACGCAGCCTTCGGTTGGGAGATCTTTAAGCATTTCAAGGCAAAGACTGAATTCGGATATGATGATTATGACAATTATGACAAGAGATTCTGGGGCACGACCACCTATTATGTCAAGAATGTACCCGCCTCAGAGAACCAAGGGCTCCCTGCCATCCAGTTGGCCCAAACACAACGTCACTCCTTCCGCAATACCAATACCCTGAGCTATCAGTTCGACAAAACACTGTTCAAGAACAATGACAAGAACCACTTAGATGCCATGATCGGGCATGAGTACGTCATCACCAAGAAGAGAATCAACACCGACGTGACCCATGGATTCCCAAGCACCTTCACGGCAAAGGATGCCTGGTCGCATACCTCACAAGGAACCCCTTATTCCATTGAGGATTACTATTATCCAGACGATAAGTTGCTTTCCTACTTCGGGCGTGTCAACTACAACTACGATGACAAATACCTGTTGAGTGCCACCTTCCGCGCTGATGCCTCCTCAAAGTTCAGCAAGGACAATCGTTGGGGATACTTCCCCTCTGCAGCCGTTGCATGGCGTATCTCCTCAGAGCCTTTCATGAAACATGCAGAGAAATGGCTCGACGACTTGAAACTCCGCTTCTCCTATGGTACTGCAGGAAACAATAACATTCCTACCGGACAGTTAGTGCAGGAATATAATGCCACAGCCACCTCATGGTTGAACCCGACATCCGCCATCTCCATACCATCCAAGATCATGGCAAATCCCGACTTAAAGTGGGAAACCACGATCACCCGCAACCTCGGCCTTGACTTCACCCTCTTCCATGGAGCGATCAATGGTACCCTCGAAGGATACCTGAACACGACCAAGGACCTGTTGATCCTCTTCCCCGTGTCAGGAAGCGGATACGAATCACAGTACCGGAACATGGGAAAGACCGAAAACAAAGGCTTTGAGGCTACCATTACCTACAATGCGATCAATAAGAAAGACTATGGACTGACCTTCAATGCCAACATCGGGTTCAACAAAAGCAAGATCAAGAGCTTAGGTCAAATGGAAGACTTCGGGTCAGAAACCTACTGGGCTTCTTCACAGATTGGTTACGACTATTGGATATCCGTGGGCGGATCAGTAGGCCAGATGTATGGCTACCGCTCTGATGGACGCTATGAAACCAGTGATTTCGAGAGCTACAATGCGACCACCAAGAAATACCAGTTCAAGAGTGGGATCGCAGATGATGGCTCCGTTCTCGGTCTCTCCGTACGTCCTGGAAGCATGAAGTTGAAAGACATCAATGGCGACGGTAAGGTAACGACAGCCGACCGTGAGATCATTGGCAATTCCAACCCCGACTTCACCGGAGGATTCGGCATCACGGCCCGCGCCTATGGCTTCGACCTCAGCGCACAGTTCAACTTCAGTGTCGGCAATGATGTCTACAATGCCAACAAGATCGAGTTCACATCAACCGGCAACTACCAGTATCGCAACATGATAGACATCATGGCTGACGGCAAGCGCTGGACGAACATCGACGCAAATGGTAACCTCGTAACCGACTTGGCGACATTGGCAACGCTGAATGCCAACACCACCATGTGGTCGCCATACTCAGCCAACAAGATGATTTTCAGTGATTGGGCCGTAGAGGATGCCTCA
>ULNB01033966.1_pt1 | contig 44757 bp, 41 predicted proteins | sample 1951811 | NCBI WGS metagenome assembly ULNB01 (sample SAMEA4835566, study PRJEB28245) | human gut metagenome | biome: gut microbiome; material: fecal sample | place: Denmark | collected 2008
AGATCATGAAAACTAAATATTTCATGTTAGCAGCCTTGGCACTTATGACAGTGCCAGGGCTTGCACAAGAGACCTATCAGGATACAAAGTTGATAGACAATGACTTGAATGGTACTGCCCGTTATGTCGGCATGGGTGGTGCCATGGAGGCGTTAGGCGCTGATATTTCTACCATCAGTACGAACCCTGCTGGTATCGGACTCTTCCGTAAGGGACAGGTTTCCATTTCTGGGGGCGGTGTCTTCCAACAGGATGCCAAGACAAACGTGAACTACGGTGGTACACAAATCAACTTTGACGGCAACAAGAACAATTTCAGCTTCGACCAGATCGGAGTCGTGTGGTCTCAGCGCACAGGAAGGAATTCCTACCTGAACTTTGGCTTCAATTACCATAAAAGCCGTAACTTTGATCAGATCCTTTCTTGTGCAAATAGTTTGGTCAATGCGTCACAAAACAAGAATACCGCAGCCAAATATTCTTATGCACAGACCTTGAGCAAGGATGAGGCCAACATCATCTGGAATGGCGTTGATGCCAATTATGAAGGACTGATGGCGAAAAGCTCGGATGGCAAGCAGATGGATTACCTGAATGGAACACAGTATCTGTTCGGACAATACCAGAAAGGTTACATCGGTGAGTATGACTTTAATGTCAGTGGCAATCTCAACAACCGTGTATTCTTAGGCTTGACCTTTGGATTCCATGACGTGCATTACCGCAGTAACAGTATGTATACCGAAGACTTGGAGCAGAATTATTTTGCTACATCCTATGAGAATCTGAAGATCACAGGTAATGGTTTCGACCTGAAGCTTGGCGCTATCTTCCGTCCGATAGAGGAATCCCCCTTCCGAATCGGTTTATATGTCAGCACGCCTACCTTCTATGACCTGACCGTTGATGGTGATAATGACATTCAAATGGGCACGCAAGGTGAGGGTGTTACTGCCCAGAAGGGTAACAGTTCTTCCTACGACTTTAAGGTATTTACTCCTTGGAAATTCGGCGTCAGCCTGGGACACACGGTAGGTGATTACTTAGCTTTGGGTGCAACGTATGAATATGCTGACTACAGCCATATTGACAATCGTATCAATGACGGAGGTTCTTATGATTGGTATTACGATGAGTACTATACATCCAGCAGCAGTGACAAATACATGAATGATGATACCAAGGCAAATCTGAAAGGTGTTTCCACGTTGAAGTTCGGACTTGAGTACAAGCCTATGCCCGAGTTTGCAATTCGATTGGGATACAATTACTTGTCTCCGATGTTCAAGAAAAATGCCTATCGTGATGGCACTGTTCCTTCTCCTGGTGTTGCCTATGCTACCTCAACAGATTATACGAACTGGGATTCAACCAATCGTATTACTTGCGGTTTCGGTTATACAGTCAACCAGTTCTTTGTCGACCTGGCATACCAGTATACGACACAGAATGGAACCTTTGTACCATTCATGAGCTATAAAGGCTCTGACTCACAGACAGAGAACATCCCAACAGCAAGTGATGTCCACTTCAAACGTCATCAGTTGCTCCTTACGTTAGGCTATAAGTTTTGATGCTTCATACTTATTTATAAAAAGCTGACAAGGAACCTTGTCAGCTTTTTTTATGCTTAGAATAAAATCAGGTGAATGCAATCATAGATGGCAGCAGGGGAAGGCTTTGTTCAGGAGTTCGACTGATTCCTCGCCATGCTGTCTTGAAGAAATTTCTCTGCACGCTCTAAATCGGCAGGCGTGTCAATGCCCACAGTCTCTTCGTTTGTGATGCCCACCTTAATCCGATATCCGTTTTGCAGCCATCTCAATTGCTCTAAGCTTTCAGCCAATTCGAGGCTGGATTGAGGAAGGTTAGTGATCTCCGCCAACACCTCTTTGCGGTAGGCATAGATCCCGAGATGCTTGAGAAAAGGATAATGGGCAAGCCATTCTGACTTTTCTACCCCTCTGACAAAGGGGATGATGGAGCGAGAGAAATACAGGGCGAATCCCTTGTTGTCTACCACGATCTTGGGAGAGTTAGGATTCTCTACTGCCTCCATGGAAGTGAAAGGCTTTCCTAAGGTGGCAATCTGTGTGCTTGGGTCCTGGAAGCAATTGCACACGGTCCTGATCTGGGAAGGTTGGACAAAAGGTTCGTCACCTTGGATGTTGATGACCACATCCTCATCCCCACCTATTTTCTGAATGGCTTCCTCAATGCGGTCGGTGCCACTCTGATGATGCGGGGATGTCATGACCGCCTTTCCCCCGAAAGCAAGGACACGATCAAAGATACGTTGGTCGTCCGTAGCGACATAGACGGTATCTAAGACAGAAGAAACCTGTTCGTACACACGTTGGATGACAGGCTTCCCTCCCAAGATCGCCAAGGGCTTTCCCGGGAATCGGGAAGAGGCATAACGAGCCGGAATAATTCCTATAAACTTCATATTTTATCTGTTTGATGGAGCAAAGGTACTAATTTTTACTAATACATTTTGTTTTATCACAAAAAATCACTACTTTTGGGCTGGAATTTAAATGTGAACACAGTGAAATATTATATATTCTCTTTTTTCCTGATCCTGTTTTCTAGTGGGGTATGTGCACAGAAAATCACCTTAGGAACCTGCATCCTGAAGGATGGAGGTCATTACAAAGGCGAGATGGTCAATGGCAAAGCTCAAGGCAAGGGCAGTGCTGTCTATCCAAATGGCGATACCTATGAGGGGGAATATGTCAAAGGAAAGCGTCAAGGGTATGGCACCTATACGTTTTCTGATGGTGAGAAATATGAAGGACAGTGGTTCCAGGACCAGCAACATGGAAGGGGCACTTTTTGGTTCTCTAATAATAATAAGTATGTAGGGCTTTGGTACACGGATTACCAGGACGGCCATGGTATTATGTATTATTACAATGGGGATAAGTATGAAGGTGACTGGTCGAAGGACAAACGGCAGGGAAAGGGGAAGTACACCTTTTCTACGGGCGCCTATTATAATGGAAACTGGGTGAACGACAAGAAGTCGGGAAAGGGCTTCTTCGATTGGGGAGATGGCACGACCTACGATGGCATGTGGGCAAATAACCAGCGTTGTGGCAAAGGAACCAATCATTATGCAGACGGGGATGTTTATACCGGTGACTGGATAGATGATATCCAAAACGGGAAGGGCGTCTATAAGTTTGCCAATGGCGATGTGTATGAGGGCGACTATGTCCAGGGCGAACGCACGGGCATGGGCATCTTCAAATATGTGAATGGAAATAAGTATACCGGTCAGTTCAAGGAAGGTGTCATGGATGGACAAGGTACCTTCTGGTGGAAGAACGGTGATACCTATGTAGGAGAATGGAAAAATGACAAGCAGAACGGGCATGGGAAATTGACCAAGAAAAACGGTGAGGTGATCGAGGGTAATTTCGCTAATGGCCATCTGTCTGGAGAAGTGATTATCCATTACCCTGATGGTAAGAAGTTCAAAGGAACTTACAAGAATGACATGCGGAATGGGGCAGCCATCGAAGAGGACAAAAATGGTACCCGTTTTGAAGGTTCTTATGTTAATGGCGTCCGCGACGGAAAGTTTATCGAGAAGGATAAATGGGGAAAGGTGGTCGCCACAGGACATTATGAATCAGGAAAGAGATTTAATGATTAATTTTAATTCCTATACGATATGATAATTGACAAAATTGAAAACTTAGAAAAATATGCTTCCCTGAATCCTTTGTTGAAGGATGTCGCTGATTTTATCAAGGCTAATGACCTGAGTAAGTTAGAGCCGGGACGACACGATATAAAAGGCAATGACTTATTCGTGAACGTTCAAAAGCGCCCGGCAAGGACACGCGAGGAGGCCACATTGGAATATCATCGTCAGATGATCGATATCCAGGTCCCAATCAAGGGTGTTGAGACGTATGGATATACTCCTTTGGCTGACCTTCCTGCATCCTCCTTTGATGAGCAAGCAGACATGGGGCTTGTCCCTGGGGTGTCAGCCCAGAGCTATGTGACATGCCATGAAGGGATGTTTGCCATATTCTTCCCGCAGGACGGGCATGCGCCACTGATTGGTGAAGGAGAACTTTTCAAGGCAATTTTTAAAGTGAAGGCTTAAAGGAAAAAGGCTATGGCTACAAGAAAGACGACCGCAAGGGTTAGCAAAACATCTGCGAAGAAAGTGGTAAAGACGGCTCCGAAGCCAAAAGTTCCACAGCATGTGGGTATCGTGAAAGACGATCCTTATCTGGAACCCTATGAGGGTGCCATCCGTGGTCGGCATGATCATGCACTTTGGAAATTATCCCAGTTGACGAAAAACGGCAAGCAGAGCCTAAGCGACTTCGCATCTGGATATGATTACTTCGGCTTGCATAAGACAGCTCGGGGATGGGTGTTCCGCGAATGGGCACCCAATGCAACAGATATCTATCTTGTAGGAGATTTCAACGACTGGAAAGAATCGCCCAAATACAAAGCGAAGCGTATTGAGGGCACAGGCAATTGGGAGTTGAAGTTGCCGGAGAAAGCCATGAAACACGGCGACCTCTATAAAATGTACGTATATTGGAACGGAGGGGAAGGAGAAAGGATACCAGCGTGGTGCCAGCGTGTGGTGCAGGATGAAAATACAAAGATATTCTCTGCGCAGGTATGGAATCCAGAGCCTTACCAATGGAGAAAGAAATCTTTTCGTCCTCATGTGAACCCATTGCTGATCTACGAATGCCACATAGGCATGGCACAGGATGCAGAGAAAGTAGGGACCTATTCAGAGTTCAAGGAGAATGTGTTGCCTCGTATCGTCAAAGATGGATATAACTGTATCCAAATCATGGCTATTCAGGAACATCCTTACTATGGGAGCTTCGGCTACCATGTCAGTTCTTTCTTTGCCGCTTCTTCTCGCTTTGGGACCCCTGAAGAACTGAAGGATCTGATTGATACGGCGCATCAGAAAGGCATTGCTGTTATCATGGACATTGTCCACTCTCATGCTGTCAAAAACGAGGTGGAAGGATTGGGTAATTTAGCGGGTGATCCCAATCAGTATTTCTATCCAGGCGATCGCCATGAGCATCCAGCGTGGGATAGCCTTTGCTTTGATTATGGCAAGGATGATGTTATTCACTTCTTGCTTTCCAATTGCAAATATTGGTTAGAGGAATTCCACTTTGATGGGTTCCGCTTCGACGGTGTTACTTCCATGTTGTACTACAGTCACGGATTAGGTGAGGCTTTCACCAATTATGGTGATTACTTCAATGGACATGAGGACGATAATGCGATCTGCTATCTGACCTTGGCAAACAAGCTGATCCATGAATTGAACCCACATGCGATCACCATTGCCGAAGAGGTGAGTGGCATGCCAGGGTTGGCTGCAAGGTTTGAGGATGGAGGTTATGGCTTTGACTATCGCATGGCCATGAACATCCCAGATTTTTGGATCAAGACGATCAAGGAACTGCCAGATGAGCGATGGAAGCCCAGCAGTATCTTCTGGGAAGTGAAAAACCGGCGGGCAGATGAGAAGACAATCTCATACTGCGAGAGCCATGACCAGGCATTAGTTGGTGACAAGACTATTATCTTCCGACTGATTGATGCGGATATGTATTGGCATTTTAAGAAAGGAGATGAGAACGATGCCGTCCATCGAGGGATTGCGCTGCATAAGATGATTCGTTTGGTAACTGCCGGGGCAATCAATGGTGGGTATCTGAACTTCATGGGGAATGAGTTCGGGCATCCGGAATGGATAGATTTCCCACGTGAAGGAAATGGCTGGAGCTATAAGTATGCACGGAGGCAGTGGAATTTAGTGGATAATAAGGATCTAGACTATCATTATTTAGGTGATTTCGATCGTGAGATGCTGAAAGTCATGAAGAGTGAGAGAAATTTCAATAAGACCCCTGTTCAGGAAATCTGGCATAATGACAGTGACCAAGTCCTCGCTTTCATGCGGGGTAACCTGATCTTTGCCTTTAATTTCAGTCCGACCCGTTCCTTTACGGATTATGGCTTTCTTGTCCCGACGGGAAGCTATGATGTGGTTTTGGATACGGATAACAAGGCATTTGGTGGTAATGGGTTGAATGATGATACGATGACTCATTTGACGAACTATGACCCATTGTATGTCAATGATCATAAAGAGTGGCTGAAATTGTATTTACCAGCCCGTTCAGCATTGGTTTTGAGGAAAAATTAAAGAATGACTTCTGTATTCAATCGTAAAAATAGCACCATTACCATGAGGGTGATGTGTGCTATTCTCTTCCTGTGTTTTTCTTTTCTCTACCTGTATGAGTATCAGGCAGATGTCCTTGCCGTTGCCCAGCATGTCTTATCGGATGGGCAGACACATTACAACCGTACCATTGGAGCCGTGTTGATCACGGCGGTCCTTTATCTGTTGCAGATTGGCGTCTATGCTGTAACGAAGTTATCCAAGCGTACCCATGCGATGACCTATTTCCCATCCTTGTTGATTTTGGCAATCATCACGGATATCAGTCCGGACATAGACCTTCACTTTTCCTTTGGTGCCTGGTTGGTCGTTTTCCCGTTGCTTCTCATCTTGTATGGCTTTTTTGTCTGGGCATGCAGGGAGTTCCAGCCTTATGAGGCCGACATCCATTCCACGGGGTTGTTCTCTCGTATGATGTGGATCAATGTGCTGACGATGTCCGTGATGTTCATGCTGGTAGGGATGGTAAGCAACCATAATGATGTGTTCCATTATAGGATGCACATTGAGCAATGTTTGTTGGAAGGAAAAGACGAGGAAGCGGCGAGAACAGGTAGTCAGTCACTGGCTTCTGACTCCAGTCTGACCATGCTCAGGGCGTATGCCCTTTCGCGTACAAACCAATTGGGTGAAAGGCTATTCGAGTATCCTATCGTAGGGAATTCTGAGAGTCTTCTGCCCAATGGATCTTCTGTCAGGATGTTGATGTATCCTGAACAGAAGTTGTATACCTATTTAGGGATGTGGTTCAAGCAGAAATTCTCTCCGATGCACTATTTGACGTTCATAGAACGGCATCATGTAGCTAAGAAGCCGGCCGGCGACTACTTGTTATGTGGCTATCTGATGGATAAGAATCTCGATGCCTTTGTTCATGCCATCGGGAAGTATTATGATATGAAGAGTGCCTCATTGCCGAAACATTACAGAGAGGCTCTGACCTTGTATACGCATCTCAGGTCACATCCAGTGATCGTCTATCACAGCAGCGTGATGGATGCTGACTTCCAGGATTATCAGGATATGGAGAATAAATATGCCGATAAACAGCTGCGGAAATCCGCTTTGCGTGATACCTTTGGAAATACTTATTGGTATTATTATCAATACCAATAAGTAAAATCTCTTTTGCTAAATTCTATTTTGCAGGAGGGCAATCCTCTTCAAGGGATCCCCATGCTTTGTTGGGCTTGTCTCCCATGATCAGTTGCAATACACCTCCCTTGGCAATGTCTGCGTGATTCAGATAATTCTTGCTGTAGACTTTTCCGTTTAAGGTAGCTTTCTGTATGTAGACATTCCGTTTAGAAGCATGTTTGGCAAGAATGGTAAAGGTCTTGTCCCCCGGCAAGTGAATGGTTGTCTTTTTAAAGGATGGGCTGGCAAGATTATAATATCCCCCAACAGGGCAGACAGGATAGAAGCCCATGGCTGCAAAGACATACCATGCAGACATCTGTCCGGCATCATCGTTGCCACTTAATCCATCCGGGGCCAGTCGATATTCTCTTTCCATGATCTGTCGCACAATCTCTTGGGTTTTCCAGGGTTGTCCTGCATAGTTGTACATGAATGCTACCTGATGGCAAGGTTCATTACCATGCCAATATAGTTTTTGAGAAAACATGGTATCCAATTTCTGAATATAGGCATCCTTTCCTCCCATCCACTGCATTAGTCCATAAACGTCATGGGGTACAAACCAAGTATAATGGCAGGGGAATCCTTCGGTGATAAAGGGACAGTTTTTGAAAGCATTGTCTTCATTCAGGAAGTTGCCGTTCCGATATCTGCCTTGTGCCCATCCGGTCTTGGGGTTAATGACATTCTTGTAATTCAAAGATCGTGCAAAGAGTAATCTCGCGTCTTCTTGGTGTCCCAAAGCTTCTGCTATTTTAGCGACGCAATAGTCATCATACGCATATTCCAAGGTACGAGAGGTCTGTTCCCCACGGTGATAGGCTTCCGAAACAGGGTCTTCCAAAGGGATATACCCATATTTCTGGTACGCCCAAAGCGCACGTCTGCCTTTTCCATCTTGATAGTCCTCGTAGGTGTTGGGCTGTTCAAAGGCATTCTTATGCAGGGCTTCATAAGCCTTTCCTATGTCGAAATTGCGGATGCCTTTCAGATAAGCATCTGCAATCAAGGAGGCGCAGTGGTCACCGATCATTTCGGAGGTAAAACTGTTCCAGCAAGGGAAAATGGGCAGCCATCCCCCATCTTCGTATTTGTCTACTAACGACTGGATCATTTCCCCTGTTTGTTGGGGGTAGAGGATGCTGAGTAGGGGATGCAGGGCACGGAAGGTATCCCACAGGCTGTAGTCATCATAATAGTTCCCATCTTTTTGATGCAAGGTCTTGCCGCCAGCAAAGGATGGGTATCTTCCATCTACATCATTGATGGCATGTGGAAGGAATGATGCCATATATAAAGAGGTGTAGAATTTGCAGAGATCGGTTTTGTCTTTTGATGTAACCTCTATAGCCGATAATCTGTCTTCCCATATCTGGGTAAGTTGCTGGCGGATACGGTCGAAGTCCCATCCCGGGTTTTCCTTTTCCATGTTCATCCGTGCTCCCTTCAAGTCGCAGAAGGATGATGACATTTTAACAGTGATGGTTTCTCCTGCCTTCACCGGGATAGCGATATAGGCTCCGATCTGCGGCTGATGGGACAATGAGGTAACATGCTTTTGGATATTCTCATTTTGGAATACGCCATAGTCGCTGAATTTCTTGTTGACCTGAACGAGGAAATGTCCACTATAGCCAGCAGGCTTTCCCCAACCCTGATAGATTCTGTGTATGGGATTTTCACCCGTAATCTCACCTTTCTCAGGGTGGATCGTGATGGTCCCTTCTCCCTCGTCGCTATTGGGATTGATGATGATATAGGCTGTACCTGTTTGATGATAGGTAAAACGGAAAATCCCAGTCCGTGACGTACCAGTCATCTCTGCCTTGATGGTCCCATTGAAAAGGTTTACAGCGTAATAGTCGGGACGAGCCGTCTTCTCTTGGTGTGAGAACTCGCTGGCGCGGTTATCTGGTTGGCATTTCAAATCATTGAAGAGCGGCATAATCGTGGCGGACCCATAATCCTGCATGGCACTCCCATTCAGCCAATGAGAGTTTCGGAATCCGGATATTTTCGTTTTCTGGTAGTAATAAGGGCTCTTGCCCTTTTTCTCATCTTTCTCGGTTTGTGCCACCCAGAAATTCATTCCATTGGGAACAAGGACAGCCGGCATGGTCTGTCCGAAATCACTGCCTCCGATACCTCCTTTTCCTGTAGGTCGTCCTGTTCCTACCAGTGGACGGACATATTGTAAATATTGCGCATGGGCAATAACGGGGGATATGATCAGGATGAGGAGGAAAATCATCCGAGTCCCTATCACTTTTGTTTTCATCATGAATAGAATTATTGTTGATCAAAGATTTGATGTAATTTGTCTTTTAGTCCGGAACCTCTTAGGTCGCTGGCAATGATGGTGCCATCCGGAGCGATGAGGATACTGCAAGGAATTTTAGAGATCCCATATAGCGAGCTGATGGTAGAAGGGTCTCCCTTAAGAGCTACGACCTGAGGCCACGGCATTTGAAGTTTCTTGACGGAGGCTTTCCATTGGGATTCATCACGGTCAAGGCTAACGCTTAATACGTCGAGACCTTTGGAATGATAGAGATGATACATGTCTATTACGTGGGGAATCTCCATCTTGCATGGTCCACACCAAGAAGCCCAAAAGTCGACGAACAAATATCGGTCCTTCCTGATAAAGTCACTTAACTTGACTGTCTTTCCATCCATATCCTGCATGGTGACATCCCGATAGGCAACTCCGCTTTTTCGTCCAACCTTATTGTCCAACCATGTTTTAGGATTCATGTTAGGTTGACAATAATAGATGGCGGTGGAGTCGAGGACTTCCTTGAGTTCCTCATAGCTGAATGCGTAGCTGTTCTCAATAAGTAAGACAGCAGGACTGATATTATCATGGTTTTCCTTGCAGTAGGCTATGATAGCTGCCTTACGAGCTGGTGAAAATGCATCTGGATACGAATGTATCTTTTTCTGAATGGCAAATAGTTTCTCGTTGAGTTCGGATGCTTGGATGGTCGTGTCGTTGTAGTTGATGACAATGGGCTTCCCATCAGCTAATAAGCTATATCTACCTTTTCCCAATAAAGTGAAGAACGAGTTTTTCTGCATCCTGATCGTGTATGAAAAATGATTGCCTTTTGCAGGTATAGGGGTATAAGTGTGATCATTGAATAACTGATAGAAAACATTTCCTTCGGCAATCGTTCCACTAATCTGCATCGCGACTTCCTGATTGTTTTTGATCTTGGAGCCAGATCGCTGTGCCCATCCCCATTGAAGAGTGGTCAGGCACGAGATGCAGAGACATAAACATCTGAGACAGACTTTCATATAAGATGGTACTTAAATAGTTAGAGGAAAAACTTTTGATACTCACTTTCAAAGTTGGGCGTGAAGACTCCTTTCCCGATATGTTCTAAAATCTCCTGTTTTGTCCAAAACCTGCCTGCACTTAATTCATCTTGACTTGGGATGATCCTACCATCATAAATCGTTTTATGGACGTAGACCAGTTCCTTTTCTTTCTTACTTTCAAAGACATAATGTCCCATGGATACAGGCGTAAAATCCGTGATGCCTAATTCCTCCTGCACTTCTCTCCTTAAAGCTTGGTCAATATTCTCTCCTAAGTCGACATGCCCTCCACAGGCCGTGTCCCATTTCCCGGGTTGAATATCCTTCCATTCTGGGCGTTTCTGGAGATATAGTTCCCCTTTGCTGTTCAAGACATGCAAATGCACGACGGGATGTAGGATCTTGCTTCCATCATGGGCTTTTCCCCTGGTGATGCTTCCGAGAATATGGCCGTCCTCATCTACAATAGGGAATAATTCTTGTTGGTTATCTTTCATGTTCTGTGAATTAATGGAGTTGTCCAATGAAGGTGAAGTCGCCTTTGAAAATTTCCGGGATGGTAGTTGGCTCCTTCTCAAATATTCCGTATAGAGCACTGCCGCTTCCACTCATCTGGGCATATATCGCTCCTAAGTCATATAGCTTTTCTTTGATGGCTTTCAGTTCAGGAAATTGAGCAAAGACAGGAGCTTCAAAATCATTTGCCAATTCTTCCTTCCATGTATGGATGGGCTGCATGCAGATCTCCCGGCAACTTTTCTTGGGTTGCTTCGGTTGGATCTTCCGATAGGCTTCTTGCGTAGACACGGCAATGGCCGGTTTGACGATAGCTATATAATATCCATTTAGGTTGTCTCTCGGTCCGCCTGCAGGTTCCAGTTCGTTTCCTATCCCTGTCGCAAAGGAGGGCTCTTCTGTGATAAAGAAGGCACAGTCAGCCCCTAATCGCGCAGCATACCGTTCCATTTCCGCTATGCCGATATTGAGACGAAAGCGCTCGTCAAGGAGCCGGATCATGCAAGCACCGTCACTGCTTCCTCCTCCCAGTCCAGCTTGAGACGGGATCCTTTTGTATAGATGCGCATGCACCCGGGGAAGGGTGTAGTCTTTTTCCAACAAATGATAAGCTTTTACGACCAAATTGTCTGCTTCATCACAGTCCACGGTATGCCCCGTGATCTTCAGGTCGCAAGGAACATCTGATGGGAAATCATCACTCATGTATTTGATTTCTAAGGCATCACATAAAGGGACGGGATAGAAGACGGTCTCTATATTGTGATATCCGTCATCACGGACTGACACAATGTTCAATCCTAAATTAACTTTGGCACACGGAAATTTAATCATCGTTGTTGATATTAGTTGAACTCGAAGAATATTCCTTCTTTAAATCTATGAGCAAAGGTAAGAAAAAAAGTCTGAAGTGGTGCAAAGAGAATGGAGAAAAGTTACTTTTGTGAGATAGATTGATGCCATAGACAGGTCTTGCCCTTTCTAACGGCACATTCGTCGTGGGCAAGAAAAAAAAGAAGTCGGATGGTGTCTATGTGAAGGTTATTTTGTATTTTTGCATTCTAAAGTGTAAATAATGGCAGAAAACAATATCAGTAGAAAGCGGCATGCTACGCCCATCGATCCAACCTATGGTCACTTGCAGCCCCAGGCCTTAGACATCGAAAGGGTCGTTCTTGGCGCCTTGATGATAGATAAGGACGCATTCTCGATGATTAGTGAGATCGTGCGCCCAGAGACCTTTTATGAACCTCGTAACCAAAAGATATACAAGGCGATACAAACCTTGAACATGGAAGAGAAACCTGTTGATATCATGACGGTGACAGAGGAGTTGAAACGAGAAGGAACCTTGGAAGATGTCGGAGGACCTACGTATATCGTAGAATTGAGTTCTCACGTTGCGTCTTCTGCCCATATTGAATATCATGCCCATATCCTGGCCCAGAAATTCTTGGCAAGGCAGTTGATCTCTTTTGCTTCCAAGATAGAAACGAAGGCTTTTGATGAGACTGAGGATGTGGACGAACTGATGCAGGAAGCTGAGGGCGATCTGTTTGAACTCTCCAGAAAGAACATGAGACAGGACTATACCCAGATAGACCCTGTCATCCGTGATGCCTTAAGGATCTTGCAGATCGCATCCCAAAAGTCGGATGGCCTGACTGGCATTCCTTCTGGATTCACAAAGTTAGATGATATTACCAGTGGATGGCAAAATTCTGACTTGGTGATCATTGCAGGTCGTCCTGCCATGGGCAAGACATCCTTTGCATTAAGTATCGCTAAAAATGTAGCCGTTGACTTTAAGGTTCCCATTGCTTTCTTCTCTCTGGAAATGAATAATGTGCAGTTGGTCAACCGACTGATATCCAACACTTGTGAGATTGCGGGAAATAAATTGTTGAATGGTCAGCTCTCCCCAGACGAGTGGGAGCGCTTGGATAAGAATTTGAGAAAGTTGACCGGTGCACCTATTTATATAGATGATACGCCCGCTTTATCTGTGTTTGAACTAAGGACCAAGGCAAGGCGACTTGTGAAGGAAAAGGGGGTCAAGATCATCATGATCGACTACTTGCAATTGATGAATGCGTCGGGTTCTAAGTTTGGTAGTCGCCAGGAAGAGGTGTCCACGATATCTCGTTCTCTCAAGGGCTTGGCGAAGGAATTGGATATCCCTATTCTCGCTTTGTCTCAGTTGAACCGTACCGTAGAAAACCGGGAGGGACTGGAAGGGAAACGTCCACAACTCAGTGACCTCCGTGAGTCTGGAGCCATAGAGCAAGATGCCGATATGGTCTTGTTCGTTCATCGCCCAGAATATTACCATATCTATCAGGATGAGAAGGGCAATGACTTGCATGGAATGGCACAGATTATCATTGCAAAGCACCGTAAGGGTGCTACCGGAGATGTCCTCTTGAACTTCCGGGGCGAGTTTACGCGCTTCCAGAATCCTGAGGATGCCTATCTCGCTCCACCTCCTCCTTCTGCTGGTGGGGAAATCGTAGGGAGCAGGATGAATGGGGATGATAATCCGTTCGGTGCCCCACCTCCTGACATGGGGAACGGTACTCCGTTTTGACCGTGGGCGAAACCAATGGAGAATTGGGAACTTTATATATAGAAGGAAAATAATATGATCATGAGGCATTTACTTTTTATCTTTTTGATCCTTTACGGAACAGTCGCAGGAGCACAGGTTCGTGAGACGGTTTCTATTTTAGGGGATTCTTATTCTACTTTCGAGGGCTATATTACACCGGAAACAAATGAACCATGGTATTTCCAACGGAAAGATCTGAAGAAAACTGATGTGACCGATGTAACCCAGACATGGTGGTGGCAAGTCGTAAAAGACGGGGGATATAAATTGGGCGTGAACAATTCCTATTCAGGCGCGACGATCTGCTATACAGGCTATCAGGATGCCGATTATACACCTCGTTCTTTTATCACCAGATGCCCTGCTCTTGGTAATCCAGATATTATTTTGGTCTTTGGCGCTACCAATGATAGTTGGGCAAATGCTCCCATAGGCGAATATAAATATAAGGATTGGGTTCGTGCCGACTTGTATACCTTTCGCCCAGCCTTGGCAAAATTACTTCATGAGTTAGTTGTGCGTTACCCCAATGTACGGGTCTATTTTATTCTGAACACAGGATTAAAGGAGGAAATCAATACTTCTGTACAGACGATTTGCAGGCATGATGGTATCCCAGTGATCCAACTGAAAGATATCGATAAGCAGAATGGACACCCAACCGTAAAGGGCATGAAGTCTATTTCTGCTCAGGTTCTTCAGTTCATTCAAAAGACAAAATGACAAATTATAAGATTTTCAAATAAAAAAGTTATAATTTCTTTGTTTAGTCATTAAAAAGCATTACCTTTGCAAGCAAATTTGAAAGTTAGAGAAATATGATTACATCTCAGAACATCATTAGCATTATCATTCGAATTCGACTGCATCAAGTGGGCGGAAGTGATAAGGTATGTCTATAAAGATGGGATGTAAATCGTAAAGAGCCTTTCTCACTTCCGTGTAAGTGTGAAAGGCTCTTTCGTTTGAATCAACAGAATAACAACAAGTATAAAGATTATGAGTGACAGATTATTTATTTTTGATACCACGCTCCGGGATGGTGAGCAGGTGCCTGGTTGCCAGTTGAATACAGTTGAGAAGATTCAGGTGGCAAAGCAGCTTGAGCAGCTTGGGGTAGATGTAATCGAAGCGGGGTTCCCTATTTCGAGTCCAGGCGACTTCAATTCAGTTGTTGAGATTTCCAAAGCCGTGACATGGCCTACGATCTGTGCTTTGACACGTGCCGTTGAGAAAGATATCGACTGTGCTGCGGAGTCGTTGAAATACGCAAAGCGCAAGCGTATCCATACGGGTATTGGTACCAGTGATTCTCATATTAAATACAAGTTTCACTCTAATCGTGATGATATCCTTGAGACTGCCGTACGTGCCACAGCGTATGCAAAGAAGTTCGTGGAAGATGTTGAATTCTATGCGGAGGATGCAGGGCGCACGGACAATGAATATCTTGCCCGCGTGATCGAGGCTGTCATCAAGGCGGGTGCCACAGTGGTCAATATTCCTGATACGACAGGGTATTGCCTGCCTCATGAATATGGTGCCAAGATAAAATATCTGATGGAGCATGTCGATGGCATTGAAAAGGCTCAGATCTCCACCCACTGCCATAACGATCTCGGTATGGCGACAGCCAATACTTTGGAAGGTGTCCTCAATGGGGCTCGTCAGGTAGAAGTCACGATTAACGGTATTGGGGAACGGGCTGGAAATACTTCTCTCGAAGAGATCGCGATGATCCTGAAATGTCATAAGAACCTTGCCATTGACACAAATATCAACACGCGGAAAATTTACCCGATCTCTCGTATGGTATCCAGTCTGATGAATATGCCAGTGCAACCCAACAAGGCGATTGTCGGGCGTAATGCCTTTGCTCATTCCAGTGGCATCCATCAGGATGGCGTGCTGAAAAATGCACAGACTTATGAGATCATGAATCCAAAAGATGTGGGACTGGATGAGAACGCAATCGTGCTGACCGCTCGCTCGGGTCGGGCTGCCTTGAAATATCGCCTGCATGTCAATGGCGTAGATATCGCTAACGAAGAGAAATTGGACAAGATCTATAAAAAGTTCCTGGAGCTTGCTGATAAGAAGAAGGAGATCACAGATGATGATATCCTTGTACTTGCTGGCGCGGATACTGCTGAGGCTCATGCCGTGAAGCTCGATTTCCTTCAGGTTACAACGGGCAAGGGTGTGAAGAGCGTAGCCTCCATTGGACTTGACATCTCTGGACAGAAGTTCGAGGAGTGTAGTTCTGGAAATGGACCTGTTGATGCTGCCATCAAGGCTTTGAAACGCATTATCCGTAAGCAGATGACTCTGAAAGAGTTTACCATTCAAGCGATTTCCAAAGGGTCGGATGATGTGGGTAAAGTACACATGCAGGTTGAATATGATGGCAATCTCTATTATGGATTCGGCGCGAACACCGATATCGTCACGGCTTCTGTTGAGGCGTATATCGACTGTATTAATAAATTCAGACATACAAAGTAAGAAAAGGTATGAATACATTATTTGATAAGATTTGGGACAAGCATGTTGTCCAGATTGTTGATGATGGTCCAACACAACTTTATATTGACCGTCTTTATTGTCATGAGGTCACGTCTCCCCAGGCTTTCCAGGGCTTGAGAGAGCGTGGGTTGAAATGTTTCCGCCCTCAACAGATCTTCTGTATGCCGGATCACAATACACAGTCGCATGACCAAGACAAGGAAGTGATCGACCCAATCGGGCGTAAGCAAATTGAGACGTTGAATCAAAACTGCGAGGAATTCGGACTGACGGAATTCAAAATGGGCACGAAGGATAATGGCATTATACACGTGGTAGGACCGGAGAAAGGACTTTCTCTTCCGGGTATGACGATCGTCTGTGGCGATTCCCATACTTCTACTCATGGTGCGGTCGGTGCTGTTGCTTTTGGCATTGGAACTTCGGAAGTGGAAATGGTAATGGCATCCCAGTGTATCCTCCAACAGAAACCAAAGTCGATGCGTATCAATATCAATGGACATCTAAAGAAGGGTGTTGTCGCCAAGGACGTGGCATTATATCTGATGTCAAAGTTAACCACATCTGGCGCTACGGGTTACTTCGTGGAATATAGTGGGCAGGTCGTTCGCGATATGTCAATGGACGGTCGCCTGACTCTCTGCAACTTGTCCATAGAAATGGGTGCGCGCGGTGGATTCGTTGCTCCTGACGAGACTACCTTTGCTTACTTGAAAGGAAGGGAATATGCTCCCAAGGGCGAGGAATGGGATAAGGCAGTAGCCTATTGGAAGACTCTGAAAAGCGGAGACGATGCTGTCTTTGATAAGGAGTTGGATTTTGATGGAGAGGATATCGAACCTCGCATTACTTACGGCACGAACCCGGGAATGGGAATAGGCATCACTGGTGCCATACCCTCGCTTGATGAGATCGACGAGACGACTCAGGCTTCTTTCTTGAAAAGCTTAGACTATATGGGATTCAAGCCTGGGGAACGCCTGTTAGGTCATCCGATTGATTATGTGTTCCTTGGCGCATGCACCAATGGACGTATCGAAGATTTCCGGGCATTTGCATCTATTGTGAAGGGGCACCAGAAGGCTGATCACGTGACGGCTTGGCTCGTCCCGGGATCTTGGACTGTAGATAAGCAGATCCGTGAAGAAGAACTGGACAAGGTACTCGAGGACGCTGGCTTCCAGATTCGTCAACCGAGCTGTTCCGCATGCCTTGCCATGAACGACGACAAGATTCCTGCCGGGAAATATAGTGTGTCTACCAGTAACCGTAATTTCGAGGGACGCCAAGGACCTGGATCCCGTACGATCCTTGCTTCTCCTTATGTAGCAGCAGCTGCCGCTATCACAGGAAAAATAACAGACCCTCGTGAATACTTAAAGTAATTGCAACAATGAAACAGAAATTTGACGTTATCACATCATCCTGCATTCCTCTTCCTTTAGAGAATGTAGATACCGACCAGATTATTCCGGCGCGTTTCCTCAAGGCTACAGACAAGAAAGGTTTCGGGGAGAATCTCTTCCGTGATTGGAGATATAATAAGGATGGATCCCTCAAGAAGGATTTCGTCTTGAATGATCCTTCTTATAGTGGCTGCATCTTGGTGGCAGGCAAGAACTTTGGCTCTGGGTCTTCACGTGAGCATGCTGCATGGGCTATCGCTGGATATGGCTTCCGAGTGGTGATCAGCTCTTTCTTCGCTGATATTCACAAGAACAATGAATTAAATAATTTTGTCCTGCCTGTAGTCGTGTCTGAGCCTTTCCTCCAGGAGCTCTTTAGTAGCATTGCAAAAGACCATCAGACGCAAGTAAAGGTCGACCTTCCTCATCAGACGGTCACCAACTTGGCTACGGGGCATAGTGAACACTTTGAGATCAATGGATATAAGAAGCATTGCCTGATGAATGGGCTCGATGATGTTGATTTCTTGGTGCAGAACAGAGATAAAGTGGAAGCATGGGAAAGATTGAACAAATAACAAGTAGTAGGATTCAGCATCCTTTCATAGAGATTATGGATTGCACGCTCCGTGATGGGGAGCAGACGAGTGGCGTCTCGTTTTTGCCTCATGAAAAGCTGATGATCGCACGGAAACTGCTCAACGATGTCAACGTTGATCGCATAGAGGTGGCTTCCGCACGTGTCTCAGAAGGTGAGAAGGATGCGGTATCCATGATCTGCAGGTATGCAAGGAGTATCAATAAACTCAATAGGGTAGAGGTATTGGGCTTTGTCGACGGGCATCTGTCGGTCGACTGGATCAAGGATTGTGGCTGCAAGGTGGTCAATCTGTTGGCAAAAGGCTCTTATCGACATTGCACGCAACAGTTGCACAAGACACCGGAGGAGCATATTCAGGATATATTGAAATGTATTGACTATGCAGTCTCACAAGGATTGGAAGTTAACCTTTACCTGGAGGATTGGAGTGGGGGCATGCGCGATTCCGTAGACTATGTCTACCAGTTAATGGATGCTTTAAGCGACACCCCTGTCAAGCGCTATTTGCTTCCTGATACCTTAGGTATCCTCCATCCCTTGCAATGCGTGGAGTTTATGCGGAAGATGATCAAGCGTTATCCTGATAAGCACTTTGATTTCCATGCGCATAACGATTATGACTTGGCAGTCAGCAATTCTCTCGCAGCTGTGCTGAGTGGTTGCAAAGGACTGCATGTGACAGTTAATGGACTCGGGGAACGTTGTGGAAATGCTCCATTGGCAAGTGTGCAGGTGATCTTAAAGGATATGTACCAAGCCAAGACCAATATTGATGAAAGTCAACTGCAATCCGTGTCAGATCTTGTGGCAGGGTACAGTGGCATTGCCGTTGCGCCGAATATGCCTATCGTCGGAGAGAATGTCTTTACGCAGGTGGCTGGCGTACATGCGGATGGGGATAACAAGGCTGGTCTCTATTCAAATGCACTCGTGCCGGAGCGCTTTGGTCGAAAACGGGAATTTGCCCTGGGTAAAAACAGTGGGAAAGCGAATATTGCACGTAACCTTCAGGAACTGGGCCTTGAGTTGACACCAGACCAAACCAAGAAGGTGACCAAGCGTATCACAGAGTTAGGAGACAGAAAGGAGCTTGTCACTCCTGATGACCTTCCTTACATTGTTTCCGATGTCTTAAAACACGAGACGCCTGACGATAAGATCAAGCTGATAAGCTACATGGTATCAACCTCTTATGGGTTGAAACCTTTAGCAAGTATTAAGGTTAGCATCAATGGTGAAGAATATGCAGCCGAAAGCAATGGGGATGGTCAATACGATGCTTTCGTGAAGGCTCTCCGTAAGATCTACAAGGAGAATTTGGGACGTACCTTCCCAATCTTGGCAAATTATACGGTGACCATTCCTCCAGGGGGACGGACGGACGCATTGGTGCAGACAAATATCACATGGCATTTTGGCGACAGGCTGGTTCGAACCAAGGGCATTGATTCCGACCAGACCGAGGCTGCCATCAAGGCGACCTTTAAGATGTTGAATATCTTTGAAGATGAAACCCAAAAGAAATCCACGTCAACAGAATAATTAAAATCAAAATAATATGAAGTTGAATATAGCCGTCCTCTCAGGCGACGGTATTGGTCCTGAGATTATGAAACAAGGCGTGGCAGTGTTGGATGCCATCGCAGAGAAATTCAATCATACCTTTGAATATCACGAGGGGATCTGTGGCGCGCACGCGATTGATGAGGTAGGGGATCCATTCCCTGATGCTACGTTCCAGACTTGCATGGATGCAGATGCCGTGCTCTTCGCTGCCGTGGGCGATCCTCGTTTCGATAATAACCCGACAGCGAAGGTCCGCCCGGAGCAGGGCTTACTTGCCATGCGCAAGAAATTAGGGCTTTTCGCGAACCTACGGCCGGTAGCTACTTTCGACTGCTTGCTCCATAAGTCCCCGTTGAAGGATGAATTGTTGAAAGGGGCTGACTTCATCGTGATCCGGGAACTGACTGGAGGTATGTACTTCGGTGAGAAATATCAGGATAATGACAAGGCTTATGATACAGATATCTATTATCGTCCAGAAATTGAGCGCATCCTGAAGGTCGCCTTCGATTTTGCCATGAAACGTAAGAAGCACCTGACCGTTGTTGACAAGGCGAACGTCCTTGCTTCCTCCCGCCTTTGGCGCCAGATTGCCAAGGAGATGGAACCGCAATATCCAGAGGTCACGACGGATTATATGTTCATCGACAATGCGTCCATGCGCGTGTTGACAGAGCCTCGTTTCTTCGATGTGATCGTGACGGAGAACACGTTTGGGGATATCCTCACGGATGAGACCAGTTGCATCACCGGTAGCATGGGACTGCAGCCTTCTGCATCCTTAGGGGAGCATACTCCTCTTTTCGAGCCTGTACACGGGTCTTGGCCTCAGGCAGCAGGTAAGAATATCGCCAATCCGGTTGCCCAGATCCTGAGCGCAGCCATGTTACTTGAGCATTTCAACTTGAAGGAAGAGGGGGCTTTGGTTCGTAAAGCAGTTGATGCCAGCCTTGATGCCAATGTCCGCACACCGGAAATTCAAGTGGAAGGTGGTAAGCAGTATGGCACGACTGAGGTCGGGAAATGGATCGTTGATTATATCAAGAATGCATAATCTTCTATGATAGGAGGGAAGTCCGGACAAGCCATCCGGACTTTTTTCGTTTTTCCTGGGGGAGTGGATGCTCGCTTTCTCTACTGCTTCTTGCCTGTGCCTTGAGAAGGAAGAGCTGTTCGCAGATTTTTGAATAGAGTTGGTTGATTTTTTTGGAGATTTCGGTTGGATGATGTATCTTTGCAAACTATCATATATTTTATTCGATTACGATCATGGCAAATTATGAGATTCGTCCTCTTCAGATGAGAATGTTACGCGTCTTGCAGATAGTTGACAGCGTGTGCAAGGAGCACCATCTTCGTTATGGCATTTTTGGTGGGTCTTTGTTGGGTGCTGTCCGCCATGGTGGCTTTATCCCTTGGGATGATGATATGGACGTGGTCATGCCCCGTCCGGATTATGAACAGCTGATCCTTCATTGCCAGGAATGGGTGCCTAAGCCTTATGAGTTTGTATGTGCAGAGAATGATCCTCATTATCCTTTGCAGTTTGGCAAGATGCAGGATGCTTCTACCACGTTGATAGAGCGTTTCCACCTGAGCTACTTAGGTGGGATCTACGTGGATATCTTCCCCTTGGACGGGGTGTCTGACAATTGGTTCGGTCAGCATTGGTCTTTTACTCAGTATGAATACTATAAGCGATTGCTCTATTGGGTTCATCGGGATCCTTATCGCCATGGGCATGGACCGAGTTCGTGGATACCTTTGTTGGTTCAGAAACTCTATACCATGGATGGTATCCAACGAAAGATCCGCAAGGTATGCCTGCGATATGACTATGAGAAAAGTAAGCTGGTGGCGGAATATAATGTGGGTCTTCGGGGTATCATTGCCAAGGAGATCGATGGCGTTTATGCTCCTTATACCTTCGAGGGGGTGACCGTCATGGGAATCCGCGATTACGATTCTTACTTGAAGATGATGTACGGCGATTATATGAAACTGCCCCCGGTAGAAGAGCGGAAACAGCATAACTTTGATTATCTCGACTTAGACCATCCCTACAGAGAGTACAAGGGAGAATGATGGTTCGTACAAGATTTTCCTTGTTTTTTCGGAGAATCTTGTTATCTTTGCATCCTGAGAATGGATGGAATAGAGTATGAGAAAGATCGTCTTCTTTATTGTTTGGGTGATGGGGGTGATGTCCCTGTATGGCAGCAATGAGGACCGGGAGATATGGGCGTTGGAACAATGGAGCCCGGGATCGTCGGTCAGTATGGGAACCATCAAGAAATACGGGGAGTCCCGATGCTTTGTATCTGAGCCTATACCCGATGCGGTATTCGCGAGGATGAAAGGGCATTCGTATAAGGCTAACTGTACGGTCCCTCGTTCCCGGCTGCGCTACCTGAAAGTCCTTCATTATGATGGACATGGACACATCCTTTTAGGGGAGATGGTGTGCAACAAGACCATTGCACAAGATTTAATAGAGATCTTTCATACTTTATTCCAGCATCGTTACCCCATCGAGCGTATGCGTCTCATTGATGATTACCATGCGGACGATGAGGCTTCGATGAAAGATAACAATTCCACTTGTTTCAATTTCAGAAAGAAGACTTTGGCTGCGGCTGGACTGTCGAAACATGCCCTGGGAATGGCTGTAGACATCAACACCTTATATAATCCTTATTGCAAGGTCATGCGATCGGGAAAGCTCAAGGTCTCACCGGAGAAGGGGCGTCCTTATGTAAACCGGAACGCCCAGTTCCCTTACAAGATTACGAAGTCCGACCTCTGTTATCAATTGTTTATCCAGCATGGATTTAAATGGGGTGGGAGCTGGAAGTCATGTAAGGACTACCAGCATTTTGAGAAATAGGAATCAGCATAACAAGGAGGGTGGACATGAATGTCATAGAAAGAATACAGGACTGGCTGGCTCCACATAAGACGAAGGATGTGGCCTTGGTCTTATCCGGAGGCGGTGCCCGGGGATATGCGCACATTGGTGCCATCGATTGCCTGCAAGACAGGGGCTATCGGATCACTTCTATCGCCGGTACGTCGATGGGCGCACTTGTGGGTGGGTTGTTTGCTGCAGGAAAGCTGCAGGAGACAAAGGATAAGATCCTAAGGACCAACAAGAAAGAGATCTTGTCGTTGATTGATATCTCCATTGGCCTTGACCATGTGGCGAGTGGCGACAGGCTCATGGGCCTGTTGGATGAGCTCATCGGCGATGTCCTGATCGAAGCATTGCCGATCCCTTTTTGCTGTTGTGCTTCAGATGTGGTCAGCGGTAAGGAGAAAGTGTTTGCGGATGGCTTGCTGAAACATGCCATCCGGGCTTCCATTTCCATCCCTTGTTTCTTTAAGCCGGTGAGCGATGGCGACCACATCTATGTGGACGGTAGCGTGCATAACACCTTGCCCCTCGACAGGGTCAGGCGCCAGCGAGGGGATCTCTTGGTTGCTGTCAATGTGAGCGCTCCTGATAACCAGCCCTTCTCCACTTACCTGCAGCCCCACCGGGCACAAACGGAAGCGGAAGACAGTATCCTTCATAAACTGCCTTTCCTGAAATTCCAGTTCTCAGAGAACTATATGACAATGGCATTGCGGGTCGCACGCCTGTCTGTACAGAACAATACGCAGATGGCCATTCGGCTCACACCGCCTGACATTTGTGCCAATGTGCCCATGAACCAGTTCAGCTTGTTCGACTTTGATAAGGGGAGCGAGATTATCCAATATGGCTATGACGAGATGTCAAGGCAATTGGATGTTTATGAAAAGCGTTGAGTCAGGCACGCTTTTTGCTATCTTCCCTCTTGCAAGAAGGAGATGAATAGATTATGATGAAACAACTGAGAATTTTAAAGTCGATAACCAATCGCGGTGACCAGTCTTTAGGAAGGTACCTGACAGATATCTCCCGCTTGCCTATGCTTTCTCCTGACGAGGAAGTAGACTTGGCAAGGGAGATTCACGAGGGTGGACAGAAGGCTGAACAGGCAAAGAATAAGTTGATATTAGGCAACCTGCGTTTTGTCGTCTCTGTTGCTAAACAATACCAACATTATGGCATTCCTCTTGAAGATTTGATCGATGAAGGTAATATCGGCTTGGTAAAGGCCGCTGAACGATATGATGATACGCGTGGATTTAAGTTCATATCCTATGCTGTATGGTGGGTACGCCAGGCTATTTGCAGTGCCATCATGGACCAGGGACGTATGGTGCGCCTGCCCATGAACCAAGCGGGTACCTTGTCAAAGTTAAACCAGGAGATTGCTAAGTTTGAGCAGGAGCATCAGCGTCAGCCATCAGCTGAAGAGTTGGCGGATATCTCCGGAATTGATGAGGATAAGGTGCGGAAGGCCATGGACGCGGATAACCATCAGGTCAGCATTGATGCGCCCGTCACAGATGATTCTGAAACCCGTGTCAGCGATATGATGAGCTCTGGCGATGAGTTCGCTCCTGACAAGGAGTCTGAGCATGAGTCCATGGCAAAGGACCTGGAAGATGTCCTGAGGGATTCCCTGACCAATAAGGAAATCAACATCCTCAAGGATTATTACGGATTGGGAAGGAAAGAGGAAGGACTGGAAGAGATCGGATCCAAGTATGACCTGACACGGGAAAGGGTCCGCCAGATCCGGGAGAAAAGCCTGAATAAGATCCGCCATAATATCCATGCCCGGTGCCTGAAAAAATACTTGGGATAGCCCTGCCTCTTAAGCAAAAAGCAAGTGCCTCCCAACCAAAAAGCAAGTGCCTCCCAACCAAAAAGCAGGAGCTTATCTTTTGCCTCCTAAAAGGTAAGCTCCTGTCTCTTATCAGGTCATCTATCAGGACGCAAAAGGTCATCTATAAGAAGGCGCGAGGTCGTCTCCTGCTTTTAGTCATGACCGCCCCTATAGGACCTTCGCTTTTGCGTGCTTTTACCTCGACGTCGCTCCTTAATCACTAAAAATTACCTTTTATTCCTTAATACTTGGTAATATGCGCATAAATATGTACAAATATTTGGCGATGTCCTGATTTTTCGTTACCTTTGTAGAACCTATACAATCAACTATTTGATTGAAAGACATTTATTCACTAAAAAGTAATTTGCTAATGGTAATTAAGATTTTAATATGTTTGTTATGGATTATTGTGGCCAATGCGACCGTCCTGTTGGTCTCAAAATGGCTATTGAACAGTGATTGGTTCTTGAATTTATGGGGTCATCGGGAGAAGGAGGATGAGTCGGCGTCCTGAAGGACGGGAAACTTCTGGCGGAATGCAAGGAGCGCATTCATGTCTATTTCTGCTGTTGCCACCCCTGCAGTATGGTCTGCACAATGAGCGATGGTTTCTCCATAGGGATTAATGATTTGGGTATTCCCATTATACGTGCAATGCTCGTCCTTTCCGATGCGATTGCATCCTACCACATAACATTGGTTTTCAATGGCCCTTGCCTTCAATAAGGTATTCCATGCGGAAATGCGGGAGGTTGGCCAGTTGGCTACATAGACAGCCACATCATAATCGGAGTGGTTCCTGCTGAATACGGGGAACCGCAGGTCATAGCATATTTGAAGGAGTATCCTCACACCTCTGTAAGTGACGATGACCCTATCCTTACCGGGTGTATAGTGTCGGTTTTCACCCCCATAAGAAAAGAGATGGTGTTTGTCATAGGTCGTAATTTCTCCATGGGGCTGGACGAAAAAGCAACGGTTTACGTATTTGTCTCCCGCTTTCACGGACAGGCTACCTACCAGGGCAGCGTCCTTCTTCCGCGCGGTTGCCTTCATCCATTGCAAGGTTTCACCGTCAGCAGGCTCGGCAATGCCCTTCGGTTCCGTGATAAAGCCTGTCGAGAACATTTCCGGCAAGACAATGAGGTCGGTGCTCGCGGGCAGGGCATTGACCGCCATGTCAATCCTCGTGATATTTTCCATCGGACGATGGGATGCCACATCTATTTGTAAAGCTGAAATAACCATGGGCAGATTCCTTTCTTTATTTCGTGCTGCTCTTACTCTGGATTTCCTTGACTTGGGACAAAGCTTGTACCCAGTCTGTGTCTAAAGAAAACGGTGTCATGTAATCTTTCCTGTTGACGTAAGACATGACGAGGTCTTGGTCCATGTCGTGGAACATGGAATGGGTCAAAGATGCGTTCTTGTACCGTTGCCGTATCGATTCCTTGTCTTTCTCCTTGACGGCATTGGATAACTGCCGCATATATTGGTGGATGAACTCGTACAGCGCATAAGCTTGCCTGTCTATCCTGTTCATCGAGCTATCCGGCATTTCCACTCGGGTCTTTCGCAGCATATACTCCAGTCCATCTACCTTAAATTGATAGATGCGCCGTGTCGTCAGGCCGAGTTTCTCGTTCCGGGCTCCTTCTTTTGAGCTTTTGAGGATTTCCTGATAAACGGCCTGAGCCGATGCTTGTGTCATTGACAGCAGGAATCCGATGGACAGAAGCAGTAGTTTTCTCATCTCATTTCTTGTTTTCTTCGTTCTTGATCAGGTAGAGACTGTGGTCAATGCAGTTGGGCAGTTCTTCCTTGTAATGGGTAACCATGATCATGGTCTTGTTCTTCCGTTTGCAGAAAGTCTCGATAATGTCCTTGACCAGTCGCCGGTTTGTATTGTCAAGTCCATGGAGGGGTTCGTCCAAGATCAGCAACTCAGGATCCTTGACAAAGGCCCTAGCGAGGAGCACGAGGCGTTGTTCCCCACTTGACAGTTTCAAGAAGGTGCGGTCTTCGAGTCCTTCTAATCCGAAGATGCCCATCCACCATCGGCATATCTTGTATTGTTCTTCCGTTGGGGTGAAATACAATCCCACCGCGTCTGTCAGTCCGCTGGCAACAATTTTGATAGCGGGGATATCCTTTTGGTAGGCTCTGTGCATTTCCGGCGATACATATCCGATATGCTTCTTGATGTCCCAGATGCTCTCACCGCTCCCTCTTGGGTTGCCGAACAAGGCGATATCGCAGGCATAGCTCTGGGGGTTGTCGGCACAGACCAAACTGAGCAAGGTAGACTTCCCCGCGCCATTCTGTCCACTTAAAGCCCATCTCTCCCCGCAATTGACGGTCCAATCGAGGTCTTTTAGAATGGTACGCTTTCCATATCGGATGGACACCTTGTTCATCTTGACGATTTCCTGTGCATGGTATTCCTCCTTCGGATAGGGCAGGTCGAGGATGGCTTGTTCTTTTTCCTTGCTGAGCACATGGCCAGGGATCGGCTTTCGATGCGCAATGTATTCTGGAAGCGTTACCTTAGGCTCCACTTTCTTGTCATGTACCTCTACGACATGCGTGATAAAGTCGGGGATATCGTCGGATTTCGAGAGGACCAGGATAATCTGCAAGGCACGTTCCTTGCTCAGGGTCTTGAGCAAGACCTTCAATTGGTTGCGTGTCTCCACATCCAAGCCGATAAACGGATTGTCCATGATCAGTACGCGCGGATTGGAGAGCAGGACACGTGTGAGCTGGAATTTCCGGAGCTCTCCACTGGAGAGCAGGATGATATACTTGTCGAGAAGGGATTCCAAATGGAAGAGATCATAGAGATGTTGTTGCAGTTGGCGGTGTTCAGCCGTGTCTTTTCCCGCCATTTGGTAGGCTTCTTCCAAGATCTCCTTTACCGTTGGCGTGTCCTCGCTGATCTCCTGCTGGTTCCAGCGTTGCTGGAGGTAATAAGTCTTGTCTGTATCACCACCATAACTGTCGCGGAACGTGATGTATTTGATATTGTCTGATACCAATTCCACCGTGCTGGGTGAAAAGTCGTAAAAGGGATCCTGCCTCAGGAGCGGGTGCCTGCCGATGATCATGTCTACGAGTAATGACTTTCCTCCGCCGTTTGGACCTACGATGGCTATGTGCTCCCCATCGTTTAATAGGAAGTTGACAGGCTCTGCCATTCTCCATTCCGGCATTCTTGGCACGCCATCCTTAACCTCTATGATTTTTTGATATTGCATACTCTGTTTTGGTTCTTATTGATAAAATCTTTCCAACCATGATAAGAAACTTGTGAGGTGGGCCGTCCCATTTGCAAGAAGTGACAGTAAGCAGCCCCCAAGGCATCGGTGGCATCCTTGAATTTCGGCATGTCCTTGTCGTCAAGATGGAGGAGGCGTTGCAGCATCCCCGCTACCTGCTCCTTGCTTGCCTGCCCTTGCCCGGTGATGGCCATCTTGATTTTTAAGGGAGCATACTCGTGGATGGGGATGTCATGGTGAATGGCGGCCGCGATAGCCACGCCTTGTGCGCGCCCTAACTTGAGCATCGACTGCACATTCTTGCCAAAGAATGGGGCTTCAATCGCCATCTCGTCAGGCAAGTATTCATCGATGATGCCCGTCACGCGCTCAAAGATCCGGCCCAGTCGAAGGTAAGGGTCGCTCATCTTCCTCATGTCGATGACCCCCATGGCTACCATCTCAGCCTTGTTGTCAAGGACTTTGATGAGCCCGTATCCCATCACGTTCGTGCCAGGGTCGATGCCTAAGATGATTTTCTCTGTTTTCTTTTCCAATCCCTTCTCCTTTTTACCTTTCTCAGCAATCCTCATGCCCCTTATCTGTCGAGGTATGGGTTGCTCGCCAATTCTGCTCCCAATGTTGTTTCCCTGCCATGACCGGGCAGAATCCTCGTTGAATCCGGCAGTTGTGATATCATTCTTAGGCTTTGTATGATCTGGAACATACTTCCTCCGATGTAATCTGTCCGCCCAATGGAGTTGTGGAAAAGGGTATCACCGGAAAAGGCGACATGCTCTTCTTCACAGTAAAAGAAGACACTGCCAGGGGAATGCCCCGGTGTCTCTATGATGGTGAACTGGTGATTGCCGAAAGTAATCACGTCCTTGTCGGTAAGGTATTTCCCGACAGGAGGCATCGGATAGTCGATGTCCACGTCAACTAACTCCTTGGCCTGCTGCACGAGCTTGTCCATCAGGATCTTGTCTGCGACATCCACCTCAGGCTTTAACTGAAATTCCTCATAGATGGTGTTATTGCCGAAGTTATGGTCGATGTGCCCATGGGTGGCAATGAGATGCCTGGGATGCAGTTGATGCCCTTTTATATAATCAACGATGGCCTTTCTCTCTTCAGGATAATATGCCCCGCAATCAATGATAACGCACTCTTGAGTGTCATCATTCACCACATAGCAGTTTTCCTGGATCATGTTGCATACGAAACGTTCAATGGTAAGCATAGTCTGTTAAAGAGGTAAATAAATGATGTTCTTTTCCTTAAACCATTCTTCAGAGAAGAAACTACTGATCGGGGTCACCTGTGCGATATGCTTGAAAGGGCGGACCTCAGCCTGAATGTCACCGCCTTTTAGGCAGAAGATACCATTGGGCATGGCGTTTTTCTGGCTTTTAGAGATGTTCTTCTTGACGATTTTCACAAGGTCAGGTAAGGGCATGACAGCCCTGCTGACGATAAATTCAAACTTTCCTTTCTCGTCTTCTCCTCTCAGATGGGCAGCATCGACATTCTTTAAGCCGATGGCGTTCGCTACTTCTGTCGCTACCCGTATCTTCTTGCCGGTCCCGTCAATCAACCTAAACTGGCATTCGGGGAAGTAAATGGCGAGGGGAATGCCGGGGAAACCACCTCCTGTTCCAAAGTCGAGACAGGTCGTTCCTGGCTTAAACCGTAAGGCCTTGGCAATGGAGAGCGAATGCAGCACATGGTGCTCATACAGGTTGTCGATATCTTTTCTGGAGATCACGTTGATCTTTGCGTTCCAATCCTTGTACAAGTCATACAAAGCCGTGAATTGTCGGACCTGCTCATCGCTTAGGTCCGGGAAATATTTCAGTATTTCTTCCATCTTATTTCTTCATTAATTTCTTGAGTTCATTTTTGTCGAACGTGACCCTGATCTCACCTAAGGCATCTGGGGCGATCTCGTCTTGGCAGTAGATGAAGGTGATCTGGTCGCCTTTAAGCAGGAAGTTGTCTGGGATATAGACATGTCGATCCGCAAAGATCGACTGTTGGTTTAATTCCTCTATATCATGGGCGTGGTACTTCTCGCACATCTTTTCGAGGATCATTTCTTTCAACCCTTGCTCATAGCCGGGAACAAAAAGATCGGAGAGGTGGATCAGCCGTCCCGTGCGGGTGTTGAAATTGCGGACAAGGGTTTGGTCAATGCCGTGCTCCCCACCTGCGAAGGAGTAGATATGTGCCGTGTAGGAGAGGACATCTTCATGGGAATGGGTCTCCGTCTTCACCCTGTATTCCACCTGATAGGAGGCTGCGTTTACCTTGTCCTGTGCATAGAGGTCACCGTAATCCCGCTTGTAGTCGTTGAGAAATCGATTCACGAAAGAGTCAACGGCAGCCCTCACCTGGATCTTCTCCTGGGTTAAGGAAAGATAGTCGGGCGCAAGGATACCCGACCGCAACAATGTATCATTGATGAGGGCGGCTCCCTTCCCGCTCTTGATATATTGGATGTTCAGGGACAGTTCACACTTGGGACCTTTCTTCCCGCTCTCTAACCATACGCAGGTATCCCTCACAATGCTGTCTATGACCATCCCATTGACCTTGGCGGTAGACGTCTTCCTTTGCCCGCAAGCACCCATGATGAGAACAGCCAACGCTGCGATAATCAATTTCTTCATACTTGTGGCAAAGTTACGAATATTTTTTCGTACCTTTGCACCATCATCATTAAAAATTGAAAAAATGTATAAAGCTGCGCTCTTCGATTTGGATGGTGTCATCTTTGATACCGAACCCCAGTATACAGCCTTTTGGGATGAGCAAAGTCGGTATTATTTTCCAGATAAAAAGGATCTTGCGCATATTATTAAAGGACGTACCTTGACGGAGATCTTCGATACCTTCTTCAAAGGGAAAGAGGAAGAACAGAAAAGGATTGTCCAGGCTGTAGATGACCTTGAGCGAAAGATGAGTTTCGATTATGTGCCAGGTTTCCAGGATTTCTTGCAGGACTTGAAAACCCATGGGATGCTGACAGCGGTGGTTACGAGCAGCAATCATTCCAAGATGGACAATGTTTACCGGTCGCATCCGGAATTCAAGGGCATGTTCGATGCGATCTTGACGGCAGAGGACTTTCGCAAGGGGAAGCCAGACCCGGACTGTTACTTGCGAGCAGCAAAGAGGTTAGGGGTTCAGCCTGTTGCGTGCGTAGGGTTCGAGGACAGCTTTAATGGACTGAAATCCGTGAAGGCGGCCCACATGAAAGTAGTGGGTCTTTCGACAACCAATAGTGAGGAGTCAATCAAGTCTTATTGTGATATCTGTATTCCAAATTATATCGGTCAAGATATTTCATTGCTCAAAGAAATTATGTAAATTTGCACCCCGAAATCAATTTCAAGCAAAATGGCTGGTTATTTAATTACTGATAAGAAGAAAGTTACCACTCGCCGTTTCATAGAGATGAAGAATAGCGGAGAGAAAATATCAATGCTCACCGCCTATGACTTTACTACGGCGGGTATTATTGACAAGGCCGGGGTGGACAGTATCCTCATCGGCGACTCTGCATCCAATGTGATGGCAGGGAACGAGAATACGATTCCCATTACCTTAGATCAGATGATCTATCATGCGCGGAGTGTCGCGAAGGCTGTTTCCCATGCGCTCGTCCTGTGTGACATGCCTTTTGGCAGTTACCAGGTAAGCAGGGAAGAGGGTATCCGAAGTGCAGTGAGGATCATGAAAGAAACCGGTGTGGATGCCGTTAAGTTAGAAGGGGGAGTGGAAATCATTGATACGGTCAGGGGCATTGTCCATGCCGGAATACCGGTTTGTGGGCATTTGGGGCTGACCCCCCAGAGCATCCATCAGTTCGGGGGATACGGACTGAGGGCAAAAGAGGAAGCGGAAGCCAAGAAACTGCTTTCTGATGCAAAGGCATTGGATGAGGCAGGATGTTTCTGCATCGTCTTGGAGAAGGTGCCGGCAGCATTGGCTGCGGAGGTTACCCGTGAGGTCAAATGCGCAACTATTGGGATTGGAGCAGGCAACCAGACCGATGGACAGGTCTTGGTCTATGCTGACATGATGGGAATGACGCAAGGCTTCAAGCCTAAGTTCCTCAGGCATTATGCCGACCTCAACCAGGTGATGACGGATGCCGTGGGCAATTATGTCAGGGACGTGAAGGCATCTGACTTCCCCAATGAAAGCGAGAGTTACTAATCCGTTTTGTAAATGGATACACAAAATACACCGATTCACATCAACCTATGGCACCGGGACTTTTGGTTCTTGGCTATGGCGAACATGCTGCTAACCATTGCAGTATACATGCTGATACCCGTGCAACCCCTGTGGTTGCTGAAAGTAATGCATCTGACAGGAGAACAAGTAGGACTGATCATGGGATCGTATGGCATCGGTCTTTTCCTTTTCGGACCTTTTGTCAGTTATCTGGTTCAGGAATACCGCAGGAATGAGGTCTGCATCTTTTCGCTTTGCGGAATGGTGATCGTGTTGGGTGGAATGTACTTTGTCCAGGACAGGATGTTGCTGAACAAGTTATGTGTCTGGCATTTCGTGGCATGGCGTGTTTTGTTGGGCGCCTGCTTCGGACTGGCACACATGGTATTGACCAGTACGTTGATCATTGACAAGTGCGAGTCGTTCCAACGTACGGAGGCGAATCATTCCGCTTCTTGGTTTGGCAGGTTTGGGGTCTCGATTGGGCCGATGATCGGCTTGCTCGTTGTCCAATACACCTCACCGCAGCAATGGGGAACGATGATATGTTTTGCTGCAGTGATCTGCATTGTCATCGCTTATCTCTTGATCCGTAGCGTGTCCTTTCCTTTTCGGGCTCATGAGGACAACCTCCCGAAGGTAAGTCTTGACAGGTTCTTCCTCCCACAGGGGAAGTGGTTGTTCTTGAACCTCATAATGGTCACTACTATTCTGGGACTGGTCATGTCCATGGGACATACCCCTAAGTTCTATGCCATTATCATGGCTGGATTTTTGTTGGCAATCTTGGCAGAGAAATATGCTTTCGCGGATGCCAACCTGAAGAGTGAGACCATTACCGGACTCTTGTTGATGGGCACTGCCTTCCTGATCATGCTGACGAGGCGGCAGGTGACAGTGGAATATATCGCCCCGTTCTTTATTGGCTTTGGGATCGGCATCATCGGGAGCCGTTTCCTTCTCTTCTTCTTGAAACTAAGCAAGCATTGTCAGAGAGGCACCTCACAGAGTACTTTCTTCTTGGCATGGGAGTCGGGTATATCATTGGGGCTGTTCTTGGGATATGCTGTATTCTACCAACGAACTCATGAACTGCTATGGTGTGGACTGGTACTGACAGTCGTTGCTTTGCTCTTCTATAATTTCTTTACGCATGGCTGGTATGTGAGGCATAAGAACCGGTAATGCAATAAATCCCCTTTTCATTCGTTATCTGAATGATGAAATGGTGTATGATGTTAGGTGTGCTGGCAACATCAGCCTTATTGCTGATGGGTTGTAGTGATGATGATTCTTTTTCAACATCACCTGATCACCTTTTGTCTTTCTCGATGGATACGGTCAAGATGGACACTGTCTTTTCTACGGTCCCATCTTCCACTCGTTCCTTGTGGGCATACAACCGTTCCGGTGATGGTATACGGTGTTCGCAGGTGAGGTTGGAGCGTGGGAATCAAAGTGGGTTCCGGGTGAACGTCAATGGCACGTATTTAGGTCAGGACAATGGTTATCAGACATCAGGTCTGGAGATTCGCAAGAAGGACAGTATTCGAATCTTCGTTGAGGTGACGGCACCCCGCTCCGGTCAGGTCGATCCTCAGCCGGTGCGAGACAATATTGTCTTCAACTTAGAGAGTGGAAAGGAACAGAAGATCAATCTGTTGGCGTATACATGGGATGCGCAAAAGATAGATGGATGGCAGGTAAGCCGGGATACAACCCTTCAAAGTAGTCGTCCGATCGTTGTCTATCAAGGTATCACGGTGGCAGCAGGTGCTACGCTGACGATCGGCGCAGGGACGACTTTGTATTTCCATTCCGGTGCCGGCATGGATGTGTATGGCAAATTAGTGTGCAAGGGATCGGCAGACTCGAATGTCGTCTTGCGAGGCGATCGCTTGGACCGGATGTTTGATTATTTGCCTTATGACCGGGTGAGCGGGCAATGGAATGGCATTCATATTCATGCTGGCTCTGTCGGCAATCAATTGTCATATACGGATCTCCATGGTGCCTTTACCGGGATTATCGTCGACTCAATGGACACGAGGGCATCTTTCCCTGCCTTGCTGATGGAGGCATCAACCGTCCATAACTGTCAAGGATATGGCTTGGCATCCCGTCATGCTGTCGTTAGCTTAAAGAATTGCGTGTTCAGTAATACTCTTAACGACTGTGTGTGGATCAATGGGGGACAGGCAACGCTTGACAATTGCACCTTGGCACAGTTCTATCCTTTCGATGCGGAGCATGGTGCCGCGATCCGTTTTTCCAATCAGTCGTCCCCACTTATCCTGTCGTGCAAGAATAGTTTGATCACGGGTTATGCCGATGATGAGCTGATGGGGGAGAAAGGAGCTGACTCTTTATCTTGGGATTACACCTTCGACCATTGCGTCATCCGTACGCCTGCCATTACGAGCGAGGACAGTATCCATTTCCCTCATGTGGTCTACGAGAACGTAAAAGACACAGTCAATGGGGGCAAGAAGCAATTCTTGCTGGTTGACGAGAATAACCTTGTCTATGATTTCCATCTGAAAGGGAATAGTGTGGCGATTAGTGCGGCAGATGCTTCCACGGCACTGCCTACCGACCGGGATGGCTTACGGAGGGACGATAAGCCCGACATAGGGGCTTACGAATATAAAGAGAAATAACGATCAATCTATTTGCGTATGAAAACAATTGATATACACGTCCAGATCCAGCATTGTAACTTGAATGAGTTGCCAGAGAAAGACCAGGAATTGATCCAGCATGCGATCCGTGCCACGGATCATTCCTATGCCAAATACAGTCATTTTCGGGTAGGGGCAGCCATCCGTTTAGACGATGATTCCATCATCATCGGCGCCAATCAGGAGAATGCGGCTTTCCCCTCTGGCCTTTGTGCAGAGCGGACAGCCATCTTTGCCGCGCAGGCACAATGTCCTGAGCATGCCATTACTGCACTTGCCATTGCCGCGCGGAACAGCCGTGGATTGTTGCAAGAACCGGTGACACCATGTGGGGCATGCCGTCAGGTGATCTTGGAGATAGAGGATCGCTACCAGAAACCCGTCCGGATCCTGCTTTATGGGCAAGATGGAGTGTATGTGGTGGGGAGTGTCAAGGACTTGCTGCCCTTGTCCTTCGTGGATGCGAGCATGAAATAAGATATCAAAAAAGCCTCCTTATCGGGAGGCTTTTTTGATGGAATTGCTTAATAACTTCTAGCAATGATCACGCGACATTTGGCTGGCTTCCCGGATACCATGTCAACGCCGGGCGTCTGCTCGTAGGCGAAAGGCACGCAACGGATGGTCGCCTGTGTCTCTTCCTTGATCTTGGCTTCTGTCTCCGGGGTGCCATCCCAATGACAGAGGAAGAACCCGCCATCTTTAATGCGTTTCTTGAACTCCTCATAATCGTCACACTCATAGACGTGAGCATCGCGATACGCACGGGCTTTCTCAAAGATGTTCTTCTGCATGTCAACCAGCAACTGCTGGATACGGGGAACGATTCCCTCCACAGGTACGGTCTCCTTTTCTAAGGTATCACGGCGCATGATCTCGATAGTGCCGTTTTCCAGGTCCCTGCCACCCATGACGAGGCGCACGGGAACACCTTTCAGCTCATAGTCTGCGAACTTGAAGCCTGGGCGTTTGTTGTCTGCGTCGTCGTATTTGACACTGATGCCCGCGGCTTTCAGCTCGTCGATGATTGGGGTCAGCTTGTTGGTGATCGACTGCAGTTGTTCTTCACCCTTCGAGATAGGGATAATGACAACCTGGATAGGAGCCAGACGAGGTGGCAATACCAGTCCGTTGTCATCGGAATGAACCATGACCAGTCCACCGATCAAGCGGGTAGACACTCCCCAAGAAGTAGCCCAGACATATTCGGGCTTGTTTTCCTTGTTCAAGAAGGTCACGTCGAAGCTCTTGGCGAAGTTCTGTCCTAAGAAATGAGAGGTGCCACTTTGCAAGGCCTTGCCATCCTGCATCATGGCCTCGATGGTATAGGTGTCGAGGGCACCTGCGAACCGCTCCGTCTCGCTCTTTACTCCTTGGAGCACCGGGATGGCTGCCCATTCCTCGGCGAATGTCGCATAGATATGGAGCATGCGCTTTGCTTCTTCCTCTGCCTCTTCGCGTGTGGCATGGGCGGTGTGACCTTCCTGCCACAGGAACTCTGAGGTACGAAGGAAAGGACGGGTGCGCATTTCCCATCTCATGACATTACACCACTGGTTGCACATCAGTGGCAGGTCGCGCCAACTATGGATCCAGTTGCGATAAGTGTTCCAGATAATGGTTTCTGACGTAGGACGGATGATCAGTTCCTCGTCTAATTTCGCCTCTGGGTCGACAACCACGCTCTTGCCATCCTCGCTTGTCTTCAGGCGGTAATGGGTGACAACGGCGCATTCCTTGGCGAATCCCTTGACGTGTTCAGCCTCACGGGACAGGAACGACTTAGGGATCAACAGCGGGAAATAGGCATTTTGCACTCCTGTTTCCTTGAACATTTTGTCTAATTGCTGTTGCATCTTTTCCCAGATTGCGTATCCATACGGCTTAATGACCATACAGCCACGCACGGCTGATTGTTCTGCCAGGTCAGCCTTTACCACCAAATCATTGTACCACTGACTATAGTTGTCAGCACGTTTGGTGAGTTCTTTTAGTTCTTTTGCCATAGTTATGTATTGTATGTTTTAATTTTCTTTATAGGGAAAATCCTATCTCATGATAGGAGATTTCCCTGCCACAGAATCCAAGTATTCTGTAATTTTGCTGCAAAGTTAGTGAAAAGGAGTGAAATAAATCATCAAATAGATGAAATAAATAAGAGGTATACAGAAAAAAAGAATTATCTTTGCATAAAGAAAGAATCGTATTTAACATTTAAAGTATAAAGATTATGAAGAAGTACAACTTTATGACACTCGTCATGTGTCTCGCTTTGGTCTTTGGCAGTTGTTCTACCAAGACAGGTACAGGTGCCCTCATTGGAACAGGCGGTGGTGCGCTGCTGGGTGGCATTATTGGTAAGATAGCTGGTAACACGGCTGTAGGCGCTGCGATAGGCGGTGCTGTAGGAGCCGGTGCTGGTGCCATCATTGGCAAGCACATGGACAAGGTTGCTGAAGAGGCAAGGCAAGTCCAGAATGCGAAAGTGGAAGAGGTAACGGATGCCAATGGTCTGAAGGCGGTGAAGGTGACCTTCGACAGTGGAATTTTGTTTGCCACCAATAAAGCAACGTTGAACACGGCCTCTAAAAACAGCTTGTCTAAGTTCTCGCAGGTCATGAAGAACAACAGTACCTGCTATGTGGATGTATATGGACATACCGACTCTACAGGTAACGATGGCATCAATATCCCGTTGAGCCAGAACCGCGCGCAGTCTGTTGTCAGCTATCTTGAGAGCTGTGGCGTTCCTGCTTCCCAGATTCAGAAGATCGAAGGCAAAGGCAGTTCTGAGCCTGTTGCTGACAATTCAACGAAGGCTGGTCGCCAGCAGAATCGTCGCGTGGAGGTTTATCTCTATGCATCCCAGGCAATGGTGGATGCTGCCAATAATGGAACATTGAAATAATACAAACTATGGATTGATGAAAGGGCAGGTATTCCATCCGAATATCTGTCCTTTTGCTCGTTTACAGACACGATGAAATTAGTTGCAAAGATTTTCAAATGGTGCTTGGCCTTGTTCTTCAGCACTTCAATCTTAGCTGTAGTGGCCTATCGTTTCTTGCCTGTCTACCTGACTCCTTTAATGGTGATCCGGTGCTTTCAACAGGTCGGTGAGGGCGAAAGCATTAAACTGCACCATCACTGGGTATCCTTGGATCGTATCTCCCCACATCTTCCCGTTGCCGTAATGGCAAGCGAAGACCAACGGTTTCTACTGCATCATGGCTTCGACTATGATGCCATAGAAAAGGCCGCCAAGCATAATATGAAAGGTGGCAAGAAGCATGGGGCAAGTACCATTTCCCAGCAAACGGCAAAGAATGTGTTCCTCTGGCCGGGGCGCAGTTGGACGAGAAAGGGCTTTGAAGTGTATTTCACGGCATTGATAGAACTGATGTGGAGTAAACAGCGTATTATGGAGGTCTATCTGAACTCTATAGAGATGGGAGATGGTATCTATGGGGCGGACGCCTGTGCGGAATATCATTTCAACAAGACAGCCGCCGACCTGTCAAGGGCAGACTGTGCGCTGATCGCTGCCACCTTGCCTAACCCGAGGAAGTTCAGTAGCAAGTACCCCAGTGCCTATATGCGTTTACGGCAACGGCAGATCGAACAGAACATGAAATTCATCCCATCCTTCCCCAAGGAAGGCGAGGACTACGACCCTCATACCGCCGCAGGTGGTGTTTACCGTCATAAGAGATAACATGGATTTACAGAAAGAACTCAATGACAGTCAGCGTGCTGCTGTCGAATACATGGATGGTCCGCAGCTGGTCATTGCCGGTGCGGGATCAGGGAAGACGCGCGTGTTGACTTATAAGATCGCTTATATTTTGGAGAAAGGCATCTCTCCGTGGAATATCTTGGCGCTTACCTTTACGAATAAGGCCGCGCGGGAGATGAAAGAACGGATCGGGAAGCTTGTAGGTGAGTCCTTGGCAAGGCAGTTGCATATGGGCACTTTCCATTCTGTCTTTTCCAGGATCTTGCGGTCGGAGGCTGTCCATTTGGGCTACCAGCCCTCGTTCACCATTTATGACGAGGCTGATTCTCGGTCTCTGATTAAGAACATCCTGAAGGAGATGGGATTGGACGATAAGACTTATAAGCCTGCTGTCGTCCATTCAGCCATTTCCAATGCCAAGAACATGTTGGTGTTGCCCGCGCAATATGCCATGGACCATGAGGCTTTGAGAAGGGATGCCTTGGCGCGGATGCCAGAATTGTATAAGGTCTATGCGACTTATTGCCAGCGTTGTCAGCAGGCTAATGCCATGGACTTCGATGACTTGTTAGTCAAAACCTTCCAACTCTTCCAGCAGTTCCCGGAGATTTGCCAAAAGTATGCCAGTCATTTCCTTTATGTCTTGGTGGATGAGTACCAGGATACGAACTTCGTGCAGCAGAAAATCGTCTTGCAGTTGACGAGGGAAAACCAGCACGTTTGCGTGGTAGGGGATGATGCCCAGAGCATTTATGCCTTCCGGGGCGCGCGCATTGATAATATCCTGAATTTCCAGAAGATCTATCCTTCTTGCCGACTTTTTAAACTGGAGCAGAACTATCGTTCCACAAAGCGCATTGTCTTGGCAGCAAATAGCCTGATCAAGAGAAATAGGGACCAGATTCCCAAGGAGTTGTATAGTGAGAACGAGGAAGGTGAGAAGTTGGTGGTGAAGGAGTCATACAGTGATGATGAGGAAGCCACGATCGTTTGTAATGATATCAAGAAGATCATGCGTGAGGAGCATGCCTCCTACGATGATTTCGCTATTCTCTATCGTACCAATGCGCAGAGCAGGAAGTTTGAGGAGTTGATGCGTAAACCTCATGTGGACATCCCGTACCGGATCTTTGGCGGGTTGAGCTTCTATCAGCGGAAAGAAATCAAGGATGTGATTGCTTATCTCAGGTTGGTTGCCAATCCAGCTGATGAGACGGCTTTCCTTAGGATTATCAATTACCCAGCCCGTGGGATTGGCAATACAACGGTATCCAAGGTCGCTGCCTGTGCTCGGGAGCATGGGGTGAGCCTATGGAGGGTGATCGCTGATCCTGTCTCCTATCACTTGGATGTGAACAAGGGCACCTTGGCTAAGTTGAATCTGTTTAAGGAGCTCATCAGCCATTATCTGATGGAGGTGTCTTCTGTGGATGTCTATACGTTGGGACAGGACATCATCAAGACCAGTGGTATCAGCAGTGATATCTTCAATGGCATTGATACGGAGAGCATTTCACGCCAAGAGAATTTGCAAGAGCTGTTGAATGGGATGAGTGACTTCGTGGCAGAAAAGAGAGAATCTGGTGATGAGGATCATGTCTTCTTGAATGACTACCTGCAGGATGTGGCGTTGATGACCGATCTTGACAGTGACGACGATTCCGACAGCAAGGTTTCGTTGATGACTGTCCATGCTGCCAAAGGACTGGAGTTCCCGTATGTGTTTATTGTGGGTATGGATGAAAACATCTTTCCCAGTCAGATGTCCATGGACAATCTCCGTGGGATGGAAGAGGAGCGTAGGCTGTTGTACGTGGCGATCACGCGTGCAGAGAAGCGTTGTATCCTAACGTGCGCGCGGAATAGGTATCGGTATGGGAAACCGGAATATTTCGTGCCCAGCCGGTTTATTAAGGATATCGACTCTCGGTATGTCGTCATTGAGAACGAGACAGATCCCGATGATCGGTCGGGTAGGTATTTCGGCGCGGAAAGTGCAGGCCACCTGTCGCGGTATCGGGATACATCTCCTTGCGATGAGGATATTGATCGTCCTTATACCGGTAGTCATCCTTGGGGACCAGAATATGCCCAGTTGAGCAACCGCATGCAGAATTCCCGACCCGTGGCGAGTCAGTTCCGCGCGGATCCTAAACCGAAGATCACTGCCCCGCGCCGACCGGAGCAGGCTGTCGATCCCTTCTCAGAGTCGTTCAAGCGCACTTTGGCACAACATGGTGGTAATCTCCGAAGGATTACCCATGCGATGACCCAAGGAGGGAGGACTCTCTCGGCATCGTCATCGGCACTATCTGCTGCAGGATCCGTTAAGGAAGGAGACGTCATAGAGCATCAACGGTTTGGGATCGGTACCGTCCTCAAGGTAGAGGGAACGGGTGAGAACGCCAAGGCTACCGTCCAATTCAAGAATACAGGGACCAAGCAATTACTGTTGAAATTCGCAAAGTTCAATATCTTGTCGTGATCCCTTAAAGAAACAAGCCTAAAGACTTTCGTCTTCAGGCTTGTCAATCGATGTATGTTTTTGGGGCAGATGGCTTTTCTTTCTGAGCCACGCTGCCTTTTTCTTTTCATATTCATCGCGGTGCCATTCTAAATAATTGTCTTCCATTACTTGTACTTACTATAGATGACACTGATCTGAATGGGATCGTTCGGGTTCTCACTGCCCCCCACTAACTTCGTACTTGTCAGCGACATATCATGCACCACTTTGGTCAAGACCTTGCTGGACGTACCGTAATAGGATGAGGAACTGGAGGTCGTATAGGTAGCAGTCACCGGAATGATCACCACTTTATTCCAGTTGGGAGACGTCTTGTCGCTCTTGTTCATGGCAGAAATCATGCCCGATATATTCGCGAAGGTATAGGTATTCGCTGTAGAGCTATATGCAGCAAGATAAGAGTTCTTGTTGTTAGGCAGCTCTGCATTCTCGAAGAACGAGTACAAACTGTCCCTCGGGATCATCATGATCGTTTGGGGGATATCTAAGTTATAGATGCTTTGGCTCTCGCTGTTCAACCTTGTCAGGGTTACTTTTGCGATATTGATGGAGTCATTCTCGTGTCCATTGCAGATCTCGTTGACCGGCAAGGTCAGCTCTGTGAAGATGCCAGCCGGGGTCTTCAGATACGTACAGGTATTGTCTGCAGCCAAGCGTTGTATGGTATTGCCATCGTTGGTCACCTTTGTATGCTGCAGCACCTCTTCAGTGCCCGAGAAAGAGGTTGTCCCGACATAAACGGTATCGCGCAAGCTGTCGTTCAACGTATGGTACTTGAAGTAAATGTTCAACTGGCTATTGCTGACGTATGCCATTGAGCCCAAACCACTCTGATACTTGAAATAGAAGCCAGGCACCACATTCTTGATGAACTGGTATGAGTTCTTGAAATATTCAGGATGGTCATAATACATCTGCATGATATAAGTACCGTAGTTATGATACTTTTTCCCGTTCTTGTCGGTATATTCCTTGTTCAGGGGGATCACGATGTTCGGGGTGTAATCAGAACTCTCTCGTGAGGATTTGTCCGTGTTCAGGTCGGTCAGGGTGTACATCTTATCTTCTTGGATTCCCTTCCCGTCGGTACGGACATAACCTTGGCTCATCGGGTCGAAGTTGGAATAGTAATTCTTGTTTTCCAGCATCGGATGATCCAGTTCATAAGCCTTTAGTTTCATGGGGTTCAGGCTGTCGCCATAGAAATTCGTATAGAATAAGCGGATCTCGCAAGAATCGGCAATGAATTTCCCATTGATCCTATTGACGATACTATCCTCGGAAGGGAACGTATAGTCTTCCAGCGTATGGAATTGCGTCATATAGTCGCCTGTAATATAAGCCCCAGTCTCCGGGTCGCGGATCTTTCCAAGGTAACCAATGGTGTTACGTGATAGGACAGAGTCGACGATGATGGATCGTGATGCGACCGTAAAGGTATCTGCTGATACTTCCAGGTGGTCCATGTTGTTCACCACGCTGGTTCCTATTCCGTCTGTGTTGTCATCGCAAGAAGCGAAAGCGAGAGTAGCAAGGGCAATGCCCGCTAAGTATTTTAATTCCATCTTTTAATGATAAAATGACAATTGAATGGTTTATTTCCCCGTGTCTGGACAGATCTGGTCGTAGAACGACTTGTATGCATCGGCAAAGTCCTCTCCTGGATAGTCCAATACTGGGCGACCTGAGTCCTTGGCATATTTCAGCAAGTCAGCATTCACGTCCTTTCCTGCCTCGACGATGCCATCGGAATAGTCGATGGCCAACTTGCCAAGTTCCATGAAGTCGAATTTCTCATTGTATTTGCTCAGGAGTGCTGCACGAGCCTCCCGGAATTCCACGCACCGCTTGAAGTTCTCCCCAAGGTCGTTCTTCAGCTGGTTTTGGAAGAGCGAGGTAACGACTTTCGTGTTGGCGAAAGACGGCTCTTCGTGATATGCAGTCTTGATATACAAGGGGATGACCGCGCTCATCCATCCCTGGCACTGGATAATATCTGGCACCCAGCGTAGTTTCTTGACAGTCTCTAACACGCCACGTGCAAAGAAGATGGCGCGTTCCCCATTGTCCGGATATTCCTCGCCTGTCTCGTCGACGGCCATCTGGCGTTTCATGAAGTAATCGTCATTGTCGATGAAGTAGACTTGGATGCGTGTCGTAGGAATGGAGGCAACCTTGATGATCAAAGGATGGTCGGTTTCATCGATAATAAGATTCATCCCAGAAAGACGGATCACCTCATGAAGCTGTCCTCTACGCTCGTTGATGTTCCCCCATTTCGGCATGAATGTACGAATTTCGAAACCGACTTCCTGCATCTTCTGCGGAAGATCACGACCCATGATTGACATTTCCGACTCGGGAACATAAGGAGAAATCTCCTGGTTGATGAATAATACTTTCTTAGCCATACTTTGTTATTTATGTTTCTATGGTGTTACAGGCACCATAAATCCTTTGCAAAGGTACAAAAAAAAAATCACATTTCGACTTTCATTACACTATTTTACTCTTTTGAAACACTTTATTGGCATATTTTTATAATTATTCTTTCTTGTTTAAGAAATTTGTTGTTACTTTGCAGCCCGTTAATTATAGTGCATCATGAAAGTAATTACAACAGTTAAAGGTTTACAAGACGAATTGTCAAGGGTCCGCCAAAAGGATCAGAGCGTTGGTCTCGTCCCCACTATGGGTGCCCTTCATGAAGGTCATGCGTCGCTGATCAGGAAAAGCGTGGAGGACAATGACGTGACTGTCGTGTCTGTATTCCTGAATCCTACTCAGTTTAATGATAAAGGTGACTTGGAGCGTTATCCCCGTAATCTTGATGCAGATTGCCGCCTAACAGAGAAAATGGGTGCGACCTTTGTGTTCGCGCCGTCTGTCAAAGAGGTCTACCCAACTCCGGATACCCGTCATTTTGAGTTCCCTCCTGTCACTACGGTCATGGAAGGGGCCAAGCGTCCCGGGCATTTCAATGGAGTTTGTCAGGTGGTAAGCCGTCTCTTCGACATCGTCAAGCCCAATCGTGCTTACTTCGGCGAGAAGGACTGGCAGCAGATCGCCGTGGTTAAGGCACTGGTGAAGTTCATGGGGGCAGACATCCAGATCGTGGAATGCCCGATCGTCCGGGAGGCTGACGGTCTTGCCAAGAGTAGTCGTAACATGTTGCTGACAGCAGATGAGCGTGCGATTGCACCTGCTATCTACAAGGCCTTGCAAGCAAGTGTCGACTATGCCAAGACTCATACCGTGCAAGAAACCCACGACCATGTCGTACAAGAGATCAATGCCGTGGATGGGCTTGACGTGGAGTATTTTGAGATTGTCGACGGGAACACGCTCTTGCGTGTGAACGATTGGGATGACAGTCCGTATGTTGTGGGCTGCATCACCGTGTATTGTGGCAAGACTCCTATCCGGTTGATCGACCATATTAAATACAAAGAAGCCAAATGATGATCGAAGTTTTGAAGTCGAAGCTCCATTGCGTGCAGGTGACGGAAGCCAACCTGAACTATATGGGCAGCATTACCATCGACGAGGACCTGATGGATGCCGCGAACATGATCGCGGGAGAGAAGGGGCAG
>ULNB01045345.1_pt1 | contig 42679 bp, 37 predicted proteins | sample 1951811 | NCBI WGS metagenome assembly ULNB01 (sample SAMEA4835566, study PRJEB28245) | human gut metagenome | biome: gut microbiome; material: fecal sample | place: Denmark | collected 2008
AATATCATATTTCTCAGCAGCCTCAAGCAGCTCTAACGGCTGTTTCACGACATAGCGAAGAATGGCTGATGGGAAATAAGTTTCGATATCTTTTTTATTAATTGTGATCTTACCGGTACCCTCTGTCAGGTAAACACGAGCGACAGCGCTCTTACGGCGACCAATTGCATTAATTACTTCCATCTTTGATAATTATTATTTATACTGGTTAATATCAATTGCCTTTGGCTTCTGAGCAGCCATATTGTGCTCCGTGCCTTCGAAAACGAAAAGATTATCCATGAGCTTGCGACCTAAAGGACCCTTAGGAAGCATGCCCTTCACAGCATGACGGATCATGTGATCGATACCTTGGTTACGCTTACGCAACTGAGCCGGCGTCGTGAAACGCTGACCACCAGGATAGCCCGTGTAACGGGTGTAAACCTTATCGGTCTCCTTCTTACCAGAGAAAACGACCTTGGAGGCGTTAATAATAATTACATTGTCGCCACAATCTACATGAGGTGTAAACGATGGCTTGTACTTTCCACGCAACAATTTAGCAACTTTTGAACAGAGACGACCGCAAATCTGGTCGGTAGCATCAACTACTACCCACTCTTTCTTCGCTGTTTCCTTGTTAACGGAAATAGTCTTGTAACTTAAAGTGTCCATTTTAATTTTTTAAATTTACTACTAAAAAACAATTTTTTCTTTTCAATCACTCTTTGTACAGGCGATTCACTAACCACTGCACTCGGCCAAAAGCACAGCTATTAACACTCCCATACGTAGGGATCCTAAGTTCATCCCCGAAATAATCGGATTGCAAAGATACATATTTATATTGAATTCCGAAGGGTGACAACTTGCCTAATTATTCTTAATTAACCTTATTAGTTGTTTTTAACACAAAAGTAAGAGGGAATTGCGCCTCGAACGGATCTCGAACGGATCTTGAATGAGGACCAACGATGGGGTGTACTGAAAACCCGAATCCTATGAAATATTTGAGGGCCGACCCGAAGCCGACCCTCAAGAAGAGATTACTTACTCAGATAAGCATGTACTGCCCGGGCAATCTGATGACCACTTGCCATCGCCCTTACCACTAAGGAGGCACCATTGGCGGCATCGCCTGCCACGAAGACGTTTTCGGGGAAAGAGGGTTGCTGCGGACGGAGGAATCCCATAGCCAGGAGTACCATCTCGCATTTGATTACTTCCGGTTTCCCTGCAGGTTTCATGATCGGGCGACCACCTTGCGGATTAGGTTCCCAGGCAATCTCCTGGACTTTCACGCCCGTCAATTTCCCGTCTTTCCCAAGGAATTCCAAGGAATTGATATTCCAACGGCGGGTACATCCCTCTTCATGAGAGGATGTCGTTTTCAATGTACGTGGCCAATTAGGCCATGGGTTATGGGGATCATCAGGTCCAACGGGTGGTTTGGGCATGATCTCAATCTGGGTAACACTTTTACATCCTTGGCGATGGGCAGTTCCGATACAGTCGGATCCCGTGTCTCCGCCACCGATGACAAGGACGTCCTTTCCCTTGGCAGAGACCAAGTCTTCTTTTTTGAATTCCTGCCCTGCAAGGATCCTATTCTGCTGAGAGAGCAGGTCCAAGGCGAAATAAACACCTTTCAGGTCACGACCTGGTATCTTCAGGTCACGTGCCGTTGGCGTTCCGGTACAGACGACATAAGCATCGAACTTTGTATCGCTGCTTCCCGCCTTTGTTGCGCAGTCTGCAACCGAAGCCTCGATGTGCTCCACGTCAATAGGAGCATGGTATATGAAACGGATACCTTCCTGCTCCAGGACATGGATGCGCCTGTCGATGATCGACTTGTTCAACTTAAAATTAGGAATACCAAAACGGAGCAGTCCGCCATTATCTTCCCTTGCCTCGAAGACCGTCACCTCATATCCTTTGAGATTCAACTGGTTGGCTGTGACGAGTCCTGCAGGACCTGCGCCGATAACAGCCACTTTCTTGCCATTACGCTCCGGATGCTCGATACGAACGAAATTCTCCTCGAAGGCATGCTCTGTAATGGCAGCCTCATCCTCGCGGTTGGTTGTAGGCTGATGATCCATTAAGTTCAGCACACACGCCTTCTCGCAAAGAGCCGGACAAATGCGCCCTGTGAACTCAGGAAAGTCGTTGGTGGAATTGAGTAGGCGATATGCCAATTCCCAATCCCCCTTATAGAGGGCATCATTCCACTCTGGCGGTTTGTTTCCCAATGGACATGCCCAATGGCAAAACGGAACCCCGCAGTCCATGCAGCGTGAAGCCTGAAGGCGTCGGTCATTACTATTCAATGTCTGTTCTACCTCACCAAAGTCGTGAATACGGTCGTTGATGGGTCTGTAACCCGCTTCCTTGCGGTCTATTGTCAAAAATGCTTTTGGATTTCCCATAATTAATTTTCCTCCTTCCGATTAATAGTCACGTTGCATATCCGCAATCTTCTGCTGCAACTTTCTCACCTGCTCTTCTTGCAGGACTCTCTTATACTCGATAGGCACTACCTGGATGAAGTCTTCCACATAATGGTTCCAGTCATCAAGCATTGTACGTGCTAATTTTGAACCCGTATAGAGATAATGCTGCCGGATCAGTTCATGCAGTTCCTTGCGGTAGTTGCTATCATCCACGAGATTGATCTCGACCATATCCATATTACAGAAGTAATCGAAATTATGGTTCTTGTCCCAGACATAAGCGACACCACCGCTCATACCTGCAGCAAAGTTGCGACCGGTCTCTCCTAAGACGACGACGCGACCGCCTGTCATATACTCACAGCAATGATCTCCCGCGCCCTCGATCACGGCAATGGCACCAGAATTACGGACACCGAACCGCTCGCCTACCTTACCATTGATGTAAAGCTCTCCGCTCGTGGCACCATAAAGACCGGTATTACCTGCTATGATATTATCCTCGGCTGAGAAATTTGAACGGATTGGAGGAAGGATCGATATACGACCTCCGCTAAGCCCTTTCGCAAAATAATCATTGGTCTCACCTTCGAGCTTAAAATCAACGCCCTTGACTAAGAAAGCCCCGAAGCTCTGTCCGGCAGACCCCTTGAACTTGACATTGATCGTATCCTCCGGCAGACCGTCCTCGCCATATTTAGAGGCAATGACTCCACTGAGCATGGCACCGACAGCCCGATCCGTATTCCGGATGGCAAAGTCGAGATTGACCTCCTCCTGCTTCTCGATAGCATTCTGCGCGCCGCGAATTAGCTGCTGGTCGAGTACATCTGCCAAATCATGCAACTGCTGGGTGGTATGATACAAGCTACAATTGCCCTCTTCCTTATGGAGCAGGCGACTGAAGTCGAGCGTATCCGTCTTTTCCACTAACTCCTTATCCTCATTTTCCGGATTCCGCTTGATAAGCAGTTCTGTATGCCCAACGATCTCATTCAAACTGGTAAAGCCCATCTCTGCCAAATATTCCCGGACTTCCTGAGCGAGGAAAGTGAAATAGTTAACCAAATATTCCGAACGACCGCGGAAGTGAGCACGAAGCCGTGGATCCTGCGTGGCAACACCCATCGGACAAGTATTCAGATTACATTTCCGCATCATCACACAACCGAGGACGATCAGGGCTGCAGTACCGAAGCAAAACTCCTCTGCACCTAACAATGCCATGAGGATAATGTCGCGACCGGTCTTCAACTGACCGTCAACCTGCAAACGCACTTTTCCTCTGAGCCCATTCTTGACCAATGTCTGCTGCGTCTCTGCAATGCCGATCTCAGGCGAGATACCTGCGAAACGCATAGAAGAGGCAGGAGAAGCGCCTGTTCCACCTTCAGCTCCTGAGATAACAATCAGGTCGGCTTTCGCCTTGGCAACACCGGCAGCAATCGTTCCCACGCCACTCTCAGCGACTAACTTCACGCTAATGGCTGCCTTCGGGTTCACATTCTTCAGGTCGAAGATGAGCTGCGCAAGGTCCTCGATAGAATAGATATCATGATGAGGAGGAGGGGAAATCAAGCTGATGCCCGGGATTGAATGCCGGGTCTTGGCGATAATCTCGTTCACCTTAAATCCAGGAAGCTGTCCACCTTCACCAGGTTTTGCGCCCTGGGCAACCTTGATCTGGATTTCCTCTGCATTGACCAAATATTCCGTGGTGACGCCAAAACGACCGGAAGCCACCTGTTTCGTCTTGCTGGAGAGGCTGATGCCATCCACTGTTTCATGGAAGCGAGCATTATCCTCACCTCCTTCACCCGTGTTGGAGCGAGCGCCTAACTTGTTCATGGCCAAGGCGATCGCCTCATGTGCTTCCTTAGAAAGCGCGCCAAAGCTCATCGCGCCCGTCACGAAATGCTTCACGATCGACTCAACCGGCTCCACCTTCTTGATGTCAATCGGATTTCTCTTGAAGTCGAGGAAGTCGCGGATAAAGATAGGCTCTTCCTTCTTGTCAACGATATCCGAGAATTTCTTGAAAAGTTCATAATTGCCGGTGCGGGTTGCCAACTGCAAGGTAGCAATCGTCTCCGGATTCCAGGCATGTTTGATTCCGTCCTTACGATAATGGAACTGTCCCAAGTTCGGCAGGAAGTCCGTCTGGGTATGCTTGCCATAGGCAAGGTTATGGAAAATAATGGCATCCTTCGCGATCTGGTCGAGTCCGATCCCACCAATGGTACTGACATTCGTACCGAAATAGGTTTTCAGCAAGCTCTCCGAGAGTCCGATGCTCTCAAAGATCTTGGCCCCACGATAGGAGCGTATGGTAGAGATACCCATCTTGGCCATGATCTTCAGCAGTCCTTTCTTGACGGCTTTGATATAGTTCGCCTCTGCCGTTGCATAGTCTTCCTGGATCTTATGCCGCTTGACAAGATCGTCGAGAATAGCATAAGTCATATAAGGACATAGTGCCGACGCTCCATAGCCCAGCAACAAGGCTGCGTGCATCACCTCGCGGATCTCCCCGCTCTCGACGATCAGCGCGGTCTGCACTCGCTTCCCAACGCTGATCAGATAATGATGGACGGCACTGACTGCCAATAAAGATGGGATGGCAACGTGCGTCTCATCTACGAAGCGATCGGACAAGATGATATAGTTATACCCGTCGTCCACGCTCTTCTCTGCCTTATGGCAAAGGTCATCGATAGCTGCCCGCAGACGTTCCCCATTCTCGGAAGCTTCCTTTGTTGGCTCAAAGACAATAGGCAGTTTCACCGTATTAAAGCCTTTGTACCGAATATTGCAGAGGATATCAAGCTGGGTATTCGTCAGGATAGGATGCGGCAGTCGGACCATCTTGCAGTTGGTCTCATCAGGATTCAGGATTCCACTGCCTACACGTCCGATATACTCGGAGAGCGACATCACCAAAGACTCACGAATAGAGTCAATGGCAGGGTTGGTGACCTGCGCAAACTGTTGGCGGAAATAGTTGAAGAAAATCTGGGGCTTACTGCTCAGCACCGACAAGGGAGTATCATTACCCATTGAGGCCGTAGGCTCCTGCCCTTTGGTAGACATAGGAACAATCGTGTTATCGACATCTTCCTCCCCATACCCGAACATGATCTCATGACGGACAAGGTTGTCCATTCCGTTCTCCACCTTCCTGCCACTATGCAGTTTCTCCAACTGGATACGATTGGTATTCAACCACTGGCGATAAGGATGTGCCGTTGCTAACCGTTCCTTGATCTCACCATCATAATAGATCTTGCCCTCTTGCGTATCAATCAAGAGGATCTTGCCCGGCTGGAGCCGTCCTTTTTCTGCGATCTCCGTAGGATCGAAGTCCATGACTCCCACTTCAGAAGCGACGACCATCGTATCATTCTTGGTAATCGTGTAACGCGCAGGACGGAGACCATTTCTATCGAGCATGCCGCCCGCATAGCGACCATCGCTAAAGAGCAATGCGGCAGGCCCGTCCCACGGCTCCATCAAAATAGAATGATACTCATAGAAAGCCTTCAGGTCTTCGGAGATCGGGTTCTTGTCGTTAAAGCTCTCCGGGATCATCACCGCCATCGCATGTGGCAAGGAAAGACCACTCATCACGAAGAACTCAAACACATTGTCCAAGCTGGCAGAATCCGACATACCCGGTTGGACGATCGGTGAGATTTTCCGGATATCGCCTAAGGCCTCGGAAGAGAGGACGCTCTCACGTGCCTTCATCCAACCACGATTTCCACGAATGGTGTTGATCTCCCCGTTATGGCAGAGAAGGCGGAACGGTTGTGCCAGACTCCACGTCGGGAAAGTATTCGTAGAGAAACGACTATGGACCAGTGCCAGTCCACTCGTAAAATAATTATTTGTCAAATCTGGGAAATACTGGCGAAGTTGGAGACTTGAGAGCATTCCCTTATAAACGATATTCTTACTGGAAAGGGAACAAATGTAAAAGTCCTTGTCATCCACCCGCTTCTCGATTTTCTTCCTTATTATATATAAGGTACGTTCGAAAGTAGAGACATGGTCATCCGTCACGCCCGTGATAAAGACCTGTTTGATGGCAGGCTCCGTCTCAAGGGCAGCTTCACCAAGACAGTCAGGATTGGTAGGCACATTTCTCAAATGCATCAAGGAAAGTCCCTCGCGTTCGATCTCTTCGATCATAATGCTCAGGATAGCCTGCTGGCGTTTCTCATCCTTAGGAAGGAACACCAGACCCGTGCCGTACTTTCCTTTTTCTGGCACCGGAATACCCTGCAAAAGAATAAACTCATGAGGAATCTGCAGGAGGATGCCTGCACCATCACCAGTTTTGTTATCCGCACCTTCAGCACCACGATGCCGCATGTTCTCCAACACTTTGAGTGCATTATCAACCAGTTCGTGGCTTTTGTTACCATGAATGTTGACTACCATTCCGACACCACACGCGTCATGTTCATAGTCAGCATTGTACAATCCATTTGCTGTCTCTTGATGAGAACAGCTTTCATTGGTTCTCATTTTTGTTTGCATATATTCTAAAAAATCCGTTATTTACCTACCAAATTGAATGCAAAGTTACAAATTTACTTTCATTTTGATAAATAAATCGTCAGATTTAAGTACAGAATATTATATTAGAGATAGTCAAATTAACAATATATCAATATTCAAAGCAAAATAATAACAGATTGAAAGCAAAATGTACGATTTTACTTTCAACCTGTTATTTTATCCGATTTTCTTGCTAAAAACTATATTCTACATGATTTTCAGCAAGCACAGAATGTGCACATAGTGCCCCGAATCAATGCAAATATCCCAACCACCTCAGGATATCATTCATATTGGCGACGATCATCAACAGAAGCAAGAGGGTGATCCCGACATATTCTGCCCGTATCATGAACTTCTCACTGGGCTTGCGACGAGTTACCATCTCATAGAGCAGGAAGAGGACATGACCGCCATCGAGGGCTGGAATAGGAAGGATATTCATGAAGGCAAGGATGATGCTCAGGAAAGCTGTCATCATCCAGAACATGTGCCAATCCCAATAAGGCGGGAAGAGGCTGCCGATCGCGCCGAAGCCACCTAAGCTCTTGGCTCCCTCTGAAGAGAAGACGTATTTCATGTCACCCACATATCCCTTCAGCACATCCCATCCGTATTTGACACCGGCAGGGAAGCTCTGGAAGAAGTGGTAGCTGACATGCGTCTCCTTACCTTGATAGAGAGCTGCAACAGTCTTCGTGCTGATGCCTAACATCAGGTCGGGAGAGAGGACAGTCTGGCAAGTATCGTTTACCCCTTGGTGGGAGAAGACCAAGCGAATGGTGCGAACGCGCATGCTATCACGATGAGTCTTGGGGACACTGCTCAACACATCATGCAAGCGACCGATCTCATTCGAGAACTCATTATAGGAATCGACATTCTTTCCATTGATAGCAAGGATCTTATCCCCTTTCCGTAAGCCAACCTTTGCAGCAGCCGTACCAGCGACAACGCTGTCTACCTCCGCTGGAATAAAGGGACGGGCAAAGACTGGGGATGCCTTCAGCATGCCTAACAGGTTAATGTCGCCAGGGAGGGGAATGCTCACTTTCTTCCCATTCCGGATGACATCGCAACGCCGCGCCTTGGAGAGATCCCTGAAGAAATCAGCATTATACTCCTTGAACTCTCCCAAATCCGTCCCAACGAGGATATCTCTGTCCTGGAACCCATAGCTCTTGGCTTCTTGGTTAAACTTCATGCCCAGTGACATCGCCTTGGGTTGGATATAAGTCTCTCCCCAGTAAAACATCACCATAGAATAGATGAAGAGTGCCAGCAGGAAGTTGACAAGGACGCCTCCCACCATAATCAGCAAGCGTTGCCATGCTGGTTTGGAACGGAACTCCCAAGGCTGGGCAGGACGTTTCATCTGCTCGGTGTCGAAGCTCTCGTCGATCATGCCTGATATCTTACAATAGCCACCAAGCGGCAGCCATCCCATGCCATATTCCGTATCACTATTCTTGGGCTTGAAATGGAACAGGCTGCCGTTCCACTTGCCGATGCCTACATCAAAGAAAATAAAGAACTTCTCCACCCTCACGCCAAAGAGCTTGGAGAAGAACATGTGTCCTCCTTCATGCAGGAGCACTAATAAAGAGATTGCAAGAATGAACTGCAGCAATCTGATCAAAAATATTTCCATCTAAAAGGTCTCTTATTATTAATTATTATTCATGATTTCGGACGCGATCCTACGAGCCTCAGCATCTGTCTGTACATAGACTTCATAATCCGGGTGCGGGTCGTAGGTTGCCTTTGCCATCGTCTGTTCGATAATGTCTGCCATACCGAAGAAGGTACATTCCCCTTTGCGGAACCCTGCGTTCACGATTTCATTCGCTGCATTCAAGATACATGGCATGTTCCCGCCTTTCCGGATAGCCTCATACGCCAAGGCAAGGCATTTGAATTTCTTCACATCAGGCTCAAAAAACTCTAAGGGTTGCCGGAAAAGATCAAGGCGATCCCCCTGCAACGGCAAGCGTTTCGGATAGGTGAACGCATATTGGATAGGAAGACGCATGTCGGGGACACCTAATTGGGCTTTGACAGCGCCATCTTCGAATTGCACGGCACTGTGTACGATGCTCTGTGGATGGATCAGCACTTGGATCTTTTCCGCTGGGACCCCAAAGAGCCACTTGGCTTCCATCACCTCAAAGCCTTTGTTCATCAAGGTAGCAGAATCGATCGTGATCTTTGCGCCCATCGTCCAGGTGGGATGCTTCAAGGCATCAGCAGCTGTCACATGCCCCATTTCCTCATGAGTCAACAAGCGGAAGGGTCCTCCGGAACAGGTCAGCAGGATCTTATCCACCAGATTCTCATCCTCGCCGACCAAACTTTGGAAGATCGCGCTATGCTCACTGTCTACAGGGATGATCTGCGCATGGTTCTCTGCCGTCAACTGGCAGATCAGCTCGCCAGCCACCACTAAGGTTTCCTTGTTTGCCAGGCAAATCTTCTTATGTGCCTTAATGGCATGAATGGTAGGCGAAAGTCCGGCAAACCCTACCATGGCAGTCAGGACCATGTCTATCGGCCCTGCCTCTACCACCTCGTCCAAGGCTTGTTTCCCGGCAAAGACCTTGATATCGGGCTCATCGTCTAACAGCGACTTCAATTCGCCATACTTCTCTTCATTGGCAATGACGACGGCTGCAGGATGAAAGCGACGTGCCTGCTCCGCTAATTCTTTCACCCGGTTATTGGCTGTCAGGCAATACACCTCAAACAGGTCACTGTGCTGACTGATCACGTCAAGTGCCTGCGTGCCTATCGACCCCGTAGAACCGAGTATGCATATTTGTTGTTTCATTGTTTACAAATCTAATATACCTTCCGGCAATTGAATCGTTATCTCTCTCTTCTGTGTATCTACCTGTTGGATCAGGTCCTCGGAAGCAGGCACCAACACCTTCCTTCCCGTGGAAGTCTCTACTTCAAACAGAATGTTGAGGGTGCTGTCATCCACCGAACATACCGTCCCGACGATTTCCTGGTTCTGGACATCGACCAACTGGTATCCGATGATCTCATGCCAAGAGAGATGGCCTTCGTCATGATCTGACAGTTGGCGAGGAAAATAGACATCACATCCAGTAAGCTCGCGCGCCTGTTCTTGCGTGTCGATATCACAGAATTTCATCAAGGCTGTTTCCTCACTCTTAAACCGGTACTCCTCCATGAAGAAAGGAACCAAGATCCCTTCAATCTCCAAGATGAGATAGTCTGCATCCACACGATCGAAGACATCATCATCGAACATAAAGGTAATCTCTCCCTTTACGCCATGCGGTTTTCCTAACTTCCCTATCTTATAGACTTCTTCCTGCCTGATCATTTTAACTATCCACACGTTTTATGCACGCGCCCAACTTATTCAGTCGTCCTTCGATATTCTCGTATCCACGGTCGATCTGGGCGATATTGTCAATGCGACTGGTCCCATTTGCACTCATGGCAGCGATCAGCAATGCAATACCCGCACGAATATCCGGACTCGTCATACGTCCTGCACGAAGGCGGATCTTATGGTCGTGCCCTACGACTACGGCACGGTGAGGGTCGCAAAGAATAATCTGGGCACCCATATCAATCAGCTTATCGACGAAGAACAGCCTGCTTTCAAACATCTTCTGGTGAAAGAGCACGCTTCCCCTTGCCTGAGTAGCCACGACGAGCAAGACAGAGATCAGGTCAGGTGTCAGGCCCGGCCAAGGAGCATCCGCGATCGTCATGATAGAACCATCCAGGAAAGAATCCACAATGTAATGGTTCATGCGCGGGATCACCAAGTCATCGTCCTCTTCCAATACCTTAATGCCCAAACGGCGGAAGGAATCAGGGATAATTCCTAAGTCGCGGAGTGACACGTTCTTGATTCGAACACCATCGCCCACCATGGCTGCCATCCCAATAAAGGACCCTACCTCGATCATGTCTGGCAGGATCTTATGGCGTGCCCCATGCAATTCTTTGACACCTACAATCGTAATCAAATTGCTGGCTATCCCACTAATATTCGCTCCCATCTGGTTCAAGAGATGGCACAATTGCTGGATATAAGGCTCACAAGCGGCATTGTAGATCGTTGTTGTTCCTTCTGCGAGGACAGAAGCCATGATGATATTTGCCGTACCTGTTATGGAAGCTTCGTCAAGCAGCATGTAACAGCCTTTCAGCTTCCGGGCATGGATCTCATAGACATTCCGCTCCTCATCCCGAACGAACTTGGCTCCGAGATGCTTGAAGCCTAAGAAGTGGGTATCCAAGCGCCGTCTCCCGATCTTGTCTCCACCAGGTTGGGCAACCGTTGCCTTTCCAAACCGGCCCAACAGAGGACCGATCATCAGGACACTGCCACGAAGAGAGGCACATTTCTTGACGAACTCATCACTCTGGAGATAATCCAGGTTCAGGTCGCTTGCCTCAAAGGCATAGTCGTTCTGCCCATGCCTCGTCACCTTTACCCCGATATCACGGAGCAACTGTATCAGATTATTGACATCGAGGATATCTGGGACGTTCTTGATCCTCACTTCCTCACAAGTCAGCAAGGAAGCGCAAATCACCTCTAACGCTTCGTTCTTGGCTCCTTGAGGAGTGATTGTCCCATGCAGCAAATGCCCGCCCTCTATAATGAAAGACTCCATAAGCGACTATTTTTTCCTACGTTTCTTATCCATTTCACGAGGCTCTACCTTATCAAACTCGAAATGATCCAAATCGAGCTGAACCTTCCCATCCGTATAACGGGCAAGGTCGGAAGCCACTTTCTCATCATCCGAAGAGCCATGTCCCCACTGGAACAGGTTACGCTTCATCTGATTGGCTGTCAGCCGGATCAACTCATCCCGCTCTTCACCAGGTTCCATTGACTTCAGCTTATCAAAGACCTCAAACATCATCTTGCCATAATGGCGGACAGGAATCTTCGTCATGGGATAAGGCATAGGATCCGGCTTCTTGGTAATGGTCTTCGCCTGTGACACATCATAAGGATAATCAATGTCAAGCTTGAAATTGCTCATGATGGCGAGGTGATCCCACAGCTTTTGGGCATGGTCCGCGCTATCACGGTTTTGCGGGAACATACGATCCATGATGGCAACAATCGCCTCTGCGCAACGCTGGCGCTCCTCCTTGGTAGGCAAAGAGACGGCATAATCCACCATGTTCTGCACCTCCCTACCGTATTCTGGGAGGATAAGCTTCTCCCTTTTCGTATTATAATCTAATCCTTCAATATTCATATTTACAAAAGTTTTTTAGGCTGTTTAGCGACGAAATCCTTCAGATAGAACGGGACAAAATAAGCCACATCCTCAAATTTCCCTAAAGCGATCCTCTTCTCTGCCAAAGGGAACATATTCTTGGCCAACGGCTCTATATCCTTGATCAGGCGGGCGTTAGGGTGATGGATTGCCTTCATACATTTCTCCGCGCCATTTCCGAAGAAATAGACTGGATGTTGATCGAGATACTCCTGATAGGTGCTTTCATCCACCACATCAGCATGGATAGGGCGAACCTCATGCAATGCCCGGTCATACAGGCAGGCATATACTTCCATGCGACGGGCATCCAACATCGGGCAGAGCAGCGCATCTTCCTCTTCTACCATTTCCCGAAGCAACACAGGAACGGACAAGACCTCCAAGGTAGGGATACCAATCAACTTGACGCCCCTGCCATAACAAATCCCTTTCGCCATGGACACGCCGATACGAAGCCCCGTATAGGAACCAGGACCGCAGCTGACAGCAACCGCATCAAGAGGAATGGCATGATGATCAACAAATGAAAGAGCCTCGTCTACAAAGACGCCCAATTTTACGGCGTGGTTAGGACCGCTATGATCTTCCTTATTGAAGATACATTCAGCATCATTGCTGACAGCCACGGAGCACACATCCGTACTCGTTTCAATGTTTAATATACAAGACATAAAATATTATTTATTCCATTATAAGATGCAAAAATACGCTTTTTTCTTGGGAAAAGACCACTTTCCGGGCTGATTTCTTCAATTACTCCCGTTTTTTTCTTACTTTTGCAGAAATTTAACGATAAACTCACTATGATACAATCAATGACGGGCTACGGCAAATCTGTCGTTGCTTATAAGGACAAAAAGATTAATGTTGAAATAAAATCGTTGAATAGCAAGGCATTGGACCTTTCTACTCGCATTGCTCCTCTCTATCGTGAGAAAGAGATGGAAATCAGGCAGATGATTGCCAAAGCACTCGAACGGGGCAAGGTGGACTTCTCTATTTGGATTGAAAAGGACACGATCGTGGACCCGACTCCCATCAACACGGCTTTGGTGGAGAACTATTATCACCAGATCAAGGAAATCTCTGCACAGACTGGCATCCCTGAACCTCAGGATTGGTTCTATACACTGCTGCGCCTTCCTGATGTCACGACCAAGACGGAAGTGGAGACATTGGAAGAGGAAGAGTGGGTTGCAGTCAAGTCGGCCATCGAGGAAGCCATCCACCATCTTGTTGAATTCCGCATCCAAGAAGGGGCTGCCTTGCAGAAGAAATTCACAGAGAAGATTGATAACATAGGGAAGCTGTTAGCCAGCATCGAGCCTTACGAAAAGTCTCGGGTGGAGAAGATTCGTGCCAAGATCATCGATGGACTAAAGGAAATCCCGGAAGTCGACTACGACAAGAACCGCTTAGAACAGGAGTTGATCTATTACATCGAGAAGTTGGATATCAGCGAAGAGAAGCAGCGACTTGCCAACCATCTGAGATATTTCCGTGAGACCATGGAAGAAGGCCATGGACAGGGCAAGAAATTAGGGTTCATCGCACAGGAGATGGGGCGAGAGATCAACACTACGGGCTCTAAGAGCAACCAGGCTGAGATGCAAAATATCGTCGTCAAGATGAAGGATGAACTGGAGCAAATCAAGGAACAGGTATTGAATGCACTATAAAGGAGGTCGACATGAGTCATAAACTCATCATTTTTTCAGCACCCAGCGGATCCGGGAAAAGTACCATTATCAACTGGCTGATGAGCCAACACCCGGAATTGAACCTAAGGTTCAGCATATCCTGTACTTCCCGCCCTCCCAGGGGGACGGAACAAAATGGAGTGGAATATTTCTTCCTCTCCCCGGAAGAATTTAAGAAACGCATTGAGAACCAGGAGTTCTTGGAATACGAAGAGGTTTACCACAACCGCTTCTACGGTACGCTGAAGTTACAGGTGGAGAAGCAGTCTGAAGCCGGGCATATCGTTGTCTTCGACGTAGACGTAAAGGGGGGATGCAATATCAAGAAGTTTTACGGCGACCGTGCCCTAAGCATTTTCATCCAGCCTCCTTCGTTAGCAGTCCTTCGCCAACGGCTCACAGGACGGGGAACCGATGCTCCGGAGGTGATTGAAGAACGGCTTGCCCGGGCTTCCTACGAGCTGACCTTTGCCCCGGAGTTCGACAAGGTGGTGATCAACGATGACCTTGAGAAAGCCGAACAAGAGGCATATACTGACATCAAGGAGTTCTTAGAGGCATAAATCAAGCAGGATCCTATGATCAAGACAGGGTTTTACGGAGGGTCATTCGACCCTATACACATCGGGCATATCGCCTTGGCAAGGCAACTGCTGACGTCGATCCCTTTGGATGAGATATGGTTTGTCGTCTCTCCGCAAAATCCTTTCAAAATAAATAACAATCTTTTAGATGACGAGAAGCGCCTCCAGATGATCCGGATCGCCTTGCAGGATGAGAAGGGGCTGATCGCCTCCGATTATGAATTCCATCTGGAAAAGCCGTCCTATACATGGAAGACCTTACGTGCCCTCAGGAAGGACTTCCCGGACCGGGACTTCTCCTTGATCATTGGTGCTGACAACTGGTTGGCGTTCGACCGATGGGGGCATCCCGACGAGATCATCTCGGAGCATGAGATCTTTGTCTACCCACGGAAAAACTATCCGATTGACGAACGGAAACTACCCCATAACGTCCACTTCTTCGATGCAAAGCTATATCCCGTGAGCAGCACTTGCATCCGGGAAAAAGTGAAGGAAGGGAAGTCAATCCAGGGTTTAGTACCCGACTCTATTGCCGATTTGGTAAGAAAATACTATAAATAACCAGCCGGGATATCGTTTTTTTCACTATCTTTGCACGCATATCATAAATATACTCGAATGAAAATTAGGAATCTGATTACGCGATTTGTCTCCATGGTCTTCACTCCTATCAAGACCAATGCTGCTTTTTTCGTGTTCATGTACGTATTAGGTGTGCTTTGCGCATGGGAGACCCTTCCCCATCAGAAAGGAGCAACCCTGTATGAACATACGTATGCAGAATTATTCCTCGACATCTATTTCCTTTGTCTGATCCTTACTGTCATCCCCCAAAAGGTCAGGATCTGGGTCAAGGGATTTCTGTATTTCATTCTCTATTCCCTTGCGCTGATCGATGTCTATTGCTTTGTCAAGTTCCAGTCGACCATCACCCCGACGATGCTTTTGTTAGTTGGGGAGACAGACAGCCGGGAAGCCGGCGATTTCCTAAGGTCGTATTTATCACCAGACATCCTCTTCTCACCAGTGGGATGGATCTTATTGCTGATCTTAATTCACGTCGCGAAAGTGTTCCTACCCAGGCTAAGGGTACACCTGAGCTATCGGAACAAGATCTTCCTCCAGAATGGCGAGCGCCGTGCCATCGCCTTTTGGGAAAAGAGTGCACCGATATGGGGAGTCCTCTCCCTGTGCTTGTTGGTCTACAGTGCCATTGCCTGTGCCCATAACAAAGCCGCCATGTGCAAGTTGATGTCCGGATCTACCATCGGCGAGGTCGAGCATACCCTCACCGAGAAGGACCATGCCAACCTCTATATGCCGGTTTACCGGCTGATCTTCAGCATTTATGCCAACGAGTTAGCCTCGCAGCAGATCACGAAGTGCATCGAAGCTGCCAACCATATCCAAGTAGACAGTTGCTCCTACCGTAGTCCGAACATCGTGTTGATCATCGGAGAGAGCTACGGACGCCAGCATGACCAGCAATATGGCTATTTCATGCCCACGACGCCACGCCAGATCAAGCGGGAGAAAAGTGGGCTGTTAGTGAAGTTCACGGATGTCGTGGCACCGTGGAACCTGACCAGTTTTGTCTTCAAGAACGTCCTGTCCATGCATGTGGTCGGGCAAAAAGGAGAATGGTGCGACTATCCCCTGTTCCCGGAGCTTTTCCGCAAGGCTGGATATCACGTGACGTTTATCACCAACCAGTTCCTGCCCCAAGCCAAGGAGGCGGTATATGATTTCAGTGGAGGGTTCTTCCTGAACAACCCCACCCTCAGCAAGGCACAGTTTGATAGCCGCAACACGCGGCTCTACCGTTATGACGCAGGGCTGATCAAAGAGTATGACGACAGCTTGAAGAAACTCAACAAGGAGCATAACCTCATCATCTTCCATCTCATTGGGCAGCACGTCAACTACCGGCAACGTTATCCCAATGACAGGAGGAAGTTTACCGCGGACGACTATGTCAACAAGCGTCCGGAATTGAATGACAAGCAAAGGCGCATCTTGGCTGACTACGACAATGCGGTCCTCTATAACGATTCCATCGTCGACCAGATCGTCAAACGCTTTGAGAACCAAGACGCCATCGTTATCTACATGCCTGACCATGGAGAGGAATGTTATGAGGGCAACAGGGGATTCATCTGCAGGAACCATTCCGCAGACATCGACTGGGAACTGGCCCATTATGAGTTCCAGATTCCTTTCTGGATCTACTGCTCCCATCAATATGCAGTCAAGCACCCGGAAATCTATCAGGCCATTGTCCAGGCGCGCAAGCGCAAGTTCATGACCGATGCCCTCCCCCACCTGTTAGTCTATTTGGCTGGCATCCATACGCCAAGTTATCATGCAACCTATAATGTAATCAGCCCCGATTACGACGAGAACCGTCCGAGGATACTCAAGGGGACTACTGATTATGACAAGCTAAAACCCAAGAAATGAAGACGGAACAACTGACAAGGGCAGAATGCAATGCTCTCCGTGGCATTGCCATCATCGGTATTTTCCTTCACAACTATTGCCATTGGCTCAACCCGATCGTGAAGGAGAACGAATACACCTTTTCACAGAAGAACGTGGATTGGCTGAACCAAGTGCTCATCGGCATGGATGGCAAGATCCTGGCCCATCTCCTATCCTTTTTCGGGCACTATGGCGTCCCTGTCTTCCTCTTTCTCAGTGCCTATGGATTGGTCATGAAATACGAACGGCAGGACAAAGGATCTCCCACCACGACGAGATACCATTTCATCCGGTATCATTTCCTGAAGCTATTCAAGATGATGATCGTCGGGTTTGTCGCCTTTACGATGGTCGATGCCATCACGATCGGGCAGCACCACTACCAATTCTTAGATGTTGTGGCACAACTGTTGATGTTCAACAATGTCCTTCCCGATCCCGACCACATCATCTGGCCCGGTCCTTATTGGTTCTTCGGACTGATGTTGCAGCTCTATCTTGTCTACCGCTTGCTCCTCTACCGCAGGCATTGGGGATGGACGGTTGGACTGATGGTGGCATGTGTTGTCATCCAGATGTGCTTAGCACCTGAGGGAGATGCCTTGAACCGGTATCGTTATAATTTCATGGGTGGCATGTTGCCGTTCGGATTCGGACTGCTCTATGCCCGCTACTGGCATCGGTCGCTCAGCCGGGGAAGTCTCTGGGGCCTGCTGGTCCTGTCCTTATGCGCCGACTATCTGTTCAGTCTCAATTTCTATCTATGGACATTCGTTCCCGTATGGATCTGCTTAGGGTCCATTGCCTTCGTGCAATTGATCAACCCAACGGGAGGACAGAGCCTCCGCTCAGGGATCAAAGAGAGAGTGTTCCATCCCTTGGAATGGGTAGGGACGATCTCTGCTGCCCTGTTTGTCTGCCATCCCATCACCAGGAAGATCTTCATTCCCATCAGCAGGGAGGGAGACATCTATACAGGATTGTTACTCTATATCGTTGCCAGCGTGTGCCTGGCATGGTTGTTCAAAGAAGTAATCAAGAGGATTCCTTCACCTAAACCATAATCAGTCATGAAAGTACCTAACATTGAACTTGCCAATATCAGCAAATACAGAGGTGAGCAGATGGGGCTGGCGATGCTGTTCATCATCCTCTTCCATACAGCCCTGCCCCGCAACGATATGTTTTTCGGGTTGCATCGCTGCGGAAATGTCGGCGTGGACATCTTCCTGTTCCTCAGTGGGGTAGGACTTTGGTTCGCGTGGATGAAGACGCCTCATGTCAAGCGGTTCTACTGGAGGCGTTTCATCCGCATCTATCCGGCATGGCTGATCATCGCCTGCCTGTATTACATTCCAAGGTTTTCCGGCGACTGGGTCGACCTGATCGGAGAGCTCACCATCAACTGGAACTTCTGGAGATATGATGAACTGACCTTCTGGTACATCCCTGCCATCATGGCACTTTACCTTCTCGCCCCACCCTATATGATGCTCCTCCGCAAGCATCCCATCTACAGATGGCTGCCGGTGCTCATGGTCTTATGGTGCATCTTGGTACAATGGGTGCCACCCATCCATCATGCCGTAGGGCATTTGGAGATATTCTGGAGCAGGGTCCCCATCTTCTTCATCGGCATCAACTTCGGAGAGATGGTCAGGGAGAAGAAAGAAATCGACGGCGCGGGTATCTGGATGCTGATCCTTGCCTTCGTGATGTCCTTCGGTTCCACGCTTTACTTGGAGCAGATGACCCATGGGAAGTTCCCGCTCTACGTCGAGCGGATGATCTATATCCCCTTTACCATTTCCACGATATTGATGCTCAACCGGGTACTCAGGCGCATGCCCAAATGGTTCAATGCCTTCTGGAGATTCTTCGGCACGATCAGCCTGGAAGCTTATCTGTTGCACCTGCACTTCGTAATGGTCTATATCAAGCCCTATCAATTGGGATATTGGCCTACGGCACTGCTCACCATCCTGATCACGATCCCCTTGGCATGGATCCTGCATAAGTGCATCGAATGGGGCATCAGTCGGCTCCCTCATCAGGAAATCACTCATCCTACACACCCATAGCCGTCGGCTATCCGTGCATCAACCAACCTATAAAGATGAATACGATAGAAGGATTAATTCAAGTCATTCGACCCAAACAGTGGATCAAGAACGCCTTTGTCTTCATTCCCCTGTTTTTTGGAGGCAGTCTGCTCGATCCCCAAGACCTGTGGGCAGCCTTCGTCACATTTATTTCCTTTTCCTTAGCCGCCTCCTCGATCTACTGTTTCAACGATGTTGTGGACGTGGAGGCAGACCGAAAGCACCCGATCAAGTGCCATCGACCGGTAGCGGCCGGCATCATCAGCGTGAAGCAAGCTTACGGACTGATGGTGCTGATGATCCTGCTCGCCATGCTAACGATCCTGCTGCTGCCCATCCGCCGGCTTGAGGTGGGAGGCATCATCTTATTCTATTGGGTCTTGAACCTCTGCTACTGCGCAAAGCTCAAGCAATATGCCATCTTGGATGTCTGCATCATTGCCTTCGGCTTCGTGCTGAGGATCCTCGCAGGGGGCGAAGCGACAGATATCATGCTGACCAACTGGATTGTCCTCATGACATTCCTGCTCACGCTGTTCCTCTCTTTTGCCAAAAGGCGCGATGACGTATTGAGAATGAACGAGACGGGGGAAGCTCCGAGAAAGAACACCAGTAGGTATAACCTCACGTTCATCAACCAAGCCATCACCATTACGTCAGGAGTAACGCTCGTCTGCTATATCATGTACACCGTATCCCCCGAGGTCACGGAACGCTTTCATACCCAACATCTCTACCTGACCAGCGTCTTCGTCCTCTTAGGACTGCTGCGCTACATCCAGATTGCCGTCGTCGACAAGAAAAGCGGTGACCCAACGAAGGTCATTCTCAAAGACCACTTCACGCAATTGATCGTCTTGGCATGGGTGTTGTCGTTCTTATTCTTTATCTATATCCTATGACCGAGGTTTATGCTTTCGACTTTGACGGGACCTTGACGACCAAGGACACCCTCCTGCAGTTTATCCGCTATGCCAAGGGGACAGCTGCTTTCGTGGGGGGATTCCTCTTGTTCAGTCCGCTCCTCATCCTGATGAAGCTCCATCTCTATCCCAACTACAAAGCAAAGGAGAAGATCTTCTCCTTTTATTTCAAGGAGATGGAGATCAGCGACTTCCAAGCGTGCTGCGACCGGTTTGCCCAAGCCCACAAAAACCTAATCCGCCCACAAGGATGGGACGCACTCCAGAAAGCTGTCGACGCGCATGCCATCACCATCATTGTCAGCGCCAGCATTGACAACTGGGTCAGACCGTTCTTCTACAACTTTCCGGAAGGGAGCATTCGGGTATTGGGCACACAAATCGAGGTGGCCGACCATCGGCTGACAGGACGTTTCCTGACACCCAACTGCTACGGACAGGAAAAGGTCAGGAGAATACAGGAAACCTTAAAAGGAAAACGAGAGGACTATGATATCACAGCCTTCGGCGACAGCCGGGGCGACAAAGAACTGTTAGCGTATGCCAATACTGGATTTTATAAGCCATTTAGGGGAAGGTAAGCGACAAGGATTCGGAGAGGTCATCCGCTTCGGCATCGTGGGCATCACGGCTACTGCCATCCAATACGGCATCTATTTTGCCCTTACCTTGCTGATCGGGGACGATGAGCCGAAGGCGAGCATGCACTTCTACTCGTCGGTTTGCATGACCGTAGGGTACATCATCAGCTTTATCTTCAACTTCTTCGCGTCCACGCATTTCACGTTCCGGGTGAAGGCAAACGCCAAGCACGGGGCTGGATTCGCACTCTCGCATATGGTGAATTACCTGCTCCAGATGGTCACGCTCAACTTCTTCCTGTGGTTAGGACTCAGCAAACAATGGGCACCCATCCCCATGTTCTGCATCTGCGTGCCCGTTAATTTCCTATTAGTCAGATTCTTTTTAAAGCGATAGATATGAAGCAACGATTGAATATATTCAAGATCAAGAAAGAAGAGAGGTGGCAAGCCCTCGTGGCCTTGCTCGTCTTCATCGCCTTGAACGCCCTTACCATCATCAAATACTACGACCCCTATTCCAGTCTTTCGGATAATTATCACAAGTTGTTCGTCAAGACCTTCCACGTGTCCGGCTTCGATCCGCTCACCTATTCCGTGGTATCCAACTGGGAAACAGGGTATAACGTCTTCCGCCATCCCCTCTTGGCGTTCTTCATGTATATCCCCAACCAGATCAACCAAGGACTGATGATGCTCACAGGGCATAACTGCGTGCAGTTCGTCGTGGCTGCATTGCTCATCTTCTGTGCCTTTTATTCCTATATCTTCCTATATAGGATCTTCCGGGAGGTCATGGACTTGGCACGCGTGGATGCCACCCTGCTCTCTGCCTTCTATTTTTCTTTTGCCTACGTGATGGTATCCACCATGGTACCCGACCATTTTGTCTTGTCCATGATGATGTTGCTGATAACACTTTACATCAGTGGGATGTGCATGAAAAAGCACAAAAGGCTCAAAGGCTGGCAGACCATCCTGTTGTTCCTGTTCACCGCCGGCATCTCCCTGAACAACGGGCTGAAGACCTTCATGGCAGCCTTATTTGTCAACGGAAAGCACTTCTTCCGCCCCAAATACCTCGTCTTTGCCATCCTCGTCCCAGCTGCGCTCATCTGGATCTTCGCGCGATACGAATACAGAACCTTCGTATGGCCCAAGGAAATGGCACGGAAAGAGGCGAGGATGAAGAAAGACAAGGAACTGCGGCAGAAGATCTATACACAATATGCCGACACAGCGTCCACCCAGGACTCTGCTCAGATCGCACAAGGGGTCAAGGTGGTAATCGCGAAAAAGGTGCAGGAAAAGTTCAAGAGAGACCATCAACAGCCTTGGAATGCCCACAAGGGCAAGCCCATCACGCAGGGAGAGTTCATGGGATGGACAGATATCAGCACTTCCCGGTGCGAGACAGCAGTGGAAAACTTGTTTGGGGAATCCATCCAACTACACCGGCAGCACCTGCTTCAGGACACTTTGATCGGTCGACCTGTCATTGTCAAGTACGACCTGGTCATCAGCTACGTAGTAGAAGCCATCATCGTACTCCTGTTTGTCATGGGAATCATCGCCGGATACCGGTCTAAGTTCCTGTGGCTCACCCTCTCCTTCTTCCTGTTCGATATGATCCTGCACATGGGATTAGGCTTCGGCATCAACGAGGTGTATATCATGGCAGCGCATTGGATCTACGCGATCCCGATCGCTATCGGCTTCCTGGTTCTGAGAATTAACAAATCTTTCCTGAAGGCACTCAGGATCCTCCTGATCGTGCTGACCCTTTATCTCTGGATTTATAACGGTTGGCTTCTCACCCAGTACATGCTATGACCGATATCTTCAAGATCCGAAAGGAGGAAAGGATCCCCGCAGGGGTAGCATTGCTTGTGATCATCGCCTTGAATGTGCTGGTGATGAGCAAGTTCATGGGACTCTTTGTCAATTACGACATTGATTCCTGGAAGGTTTTCATGCGTAATTTCCACATGTCGGGCTTCGATCCCATCACGTATGCAGTGGTCAGCGACTGGAATATCGGATATAACATCATCCGCCATCCCCTCTTGCCCTTCCTCATGTACCCCGTCTACCTGCTCAACCAACTGCTTTGGGGCATTACCGGGGTCAACTGCGCCCCCATCCTCATTGGCATGGTCTTAGTGGCATGTGCTTTTTACTCCTTCCTTTTCCTTTACCGGATCATGCGGGAGATCATCGGCATCCGGTCCGCTGCAGCCCTCTTGCTTTGTGCCTTCTATTTCGGGCTGGCCTATGTGATGGTCACCATCATCGTGCCCGACCACTTCTGCCTGTCCATGTTCTTGATCCTCCTCGTTCTCTATGTCGCAGGGAAGAAGTTGCGAAGCCACACGGAGTTCTCCATTCAGGAGACCATCCTGCTCTTCGTGATCACGGCAGGCGTGACGCTCAGCAACGGAGCCCTCGTCTTCTTGGCTGTCCTGGTGGTCAATGGAAGAAAGTTCTGGAAGCCCCGCTCCCTGCTCTTAGGGGTTGTGATTCCATCCATCCTCCTAGTGGCATTCGCCTTTGCCGTCAATGCAAGTGAGGAAATCCCCCAAGACCAGAAAGTACAAAACTGGACCAATCGCTCGATCCCAAGAGGAGAGACGCTCATCGAAAACTTCTTCGGAGAGTCCCTCCAGCTCCATCGGCGGCATATCTTAGGAGATGCACTGGTCAACCGCCCGGTCATCGTGGAATATACCTGGGGCATACAATACGTCATCGAGGCCATGATCATCCTGTTCTTCCTTTGGGGAGCGTGGACAGGAAGGAAGGACAGATACGAATGGCTGCTGCTCGGCTGCCTCGCCTTCGCCCTCTTCCTGCATATCGTCTTGGGCTTTGCCATCAACGAGGTGTACATCATGACCGCGCATTGGGCGTATGTCATCCCCCTGTCCATGGCATACCTCCTCAAGAGAAGGAATCCTTGCGCCGAAGTGCTCCTCTTCGCCATCACCCTTTACCTATGGGCATACCATGGCTACCTGCTCTGGAATTACCTCACGTGGCCATTGAGCTTCAAATAGAACTCCCTTCCCCATCTCGTTCTCAACGAAATCTATATTACTGATAGACAGCAACTTACAAGCAGAAAAGCAAAAGGTAACCTTTTGGCTCGCAAAAGATAACCTTTTGAGCTTCAATAGATGGCCTTTTGGCGTGTGTTAGCTAACCTTTCAGGCTTCAATAGATGACCTCATGCAAATTCAAAGAAATAAGAGGCAATTTATTGATAAGTATCCTTTCCCATCCATTTCAGGCATCGGCGACGGAACGACCTGACGATCTGCCGGAAATTTCCCCTCTGCAGGTTTAAGATAAGCTCCTCAATGGAATTGCACACCTTGATCCAGCGATGGTTCCAGCCGATGGTCTTGTAGTAATGGTCTTGGTATTCCACATGGTCGATCATATACTTGGGATGACGCAAGGGGAAATCGAGCTCATGCCTGTTCATGGTGAAGATACGGCGCAACCTATGTGGCATCGACTTCAGGTTGGCAGAAAAATGAGTGGAGTCAGCCGTCAGTCCCACATTATTGACCAAGTTACGGGTTGGCATGATGGATAGTTGGGAATGCAGAAGCATGGACGCCCAGAAGATCGTCTCGAAATAAGGCTTGCCCGACCGACTATGATCCGTGAACATCTTCATCATATCCCTGCGGTAGCCTCGCCTTTTCTGCAAGGCCCTGAGCTGTCGGACTGTATATGCATCCTTCATGAATTGGTATTCGCCATCCCATTGGTCCAGGACCCTTTTCCACGATGCCCATCCCCAAATAGAGAATGTCGAAGTGAAAAAATAATCATCCGGTACTCCAGGCGTTATCTCATCCACATTAAATCCTGAGATCATCGCGATGCGATCATCGTGCTCGTACTTGTCCAACAATTCCTTACAGAAGGGGAAAAACGACTGCGAAGGAACCACGTCATCTTCCAATACCATACATTTGTCGGCAAGTGAGAAAGCCCATTTGTGTGACAAGTATCCCGAGGGGTCGCACCCTTGGTTATGCTCTTGGTAATTGCGATGGACGTCACACTCCCAATCAATATCCGCGACGATCCTACGGCAAGCCATGATCCCGGGAAGATCCCTTTCATCCCGTGGCCCATCCTGATAGAGAAACAGACGGGAAGGACGCGCCTTCCTAACCTCATTGAACACGAGTTGGAAGGTCTCCGGCCGATTAAAGAAAAGCATTAATACGGCAATATCAATTTGAGCAGGCTTCTTCATGCGACATTTATTTGGAGACAAAGATAAGTCTTTTCTTCCAAAAATCAAAGTTGTTGTCTATAAAATACATGCTTTTCTCATAGAAGAGGAGGGACTTCCATCTCGGATACGAAGTTTTTTTGGTAATTTTGCACCCAAATCAAGAGCAACAATGACAAGCATCTTCAAGATAAGACGTAACGAGTGGATCCCTGTTCTTATAGCAGGGATTGTCTTCATCGGACTCAACGTCATGATGACAGGGTATCAGAACGAATTATTTACCCGAGGAGGAAGGTTAGGATTCTGGTCTATTTTCTGGAATCACTTCCATGTCTCTGGCTTTGACCCTACCTCTTACCTTGAGATTTCCCAGTGGAGCTCTTACTATAAAGAGTTCCGGCATCCTCTTCTCCCATTCTTTTGGTATCCCTTCTCTGTACTCGACAGTTGGTTGATGAAAGCTACTGAGACCAATTATGCGATCTACATGGTTGCGTGTGTCCAGGTGTTTTGCGCGGTCTATTCCTTTGTCTTCCTTCGTAGGACACTTTTGGAAGTCATCGAGGTGTCGGGCGCAGATGCCAACCTGCTCTCCGCTTTTTTCTTTTCCTTTGCCTATATTATCTTGGCAGTGATGGTGCCCGACCATTTCGGCATGTCCCTGTTCTTGCTCACGATGACACTCTATGTCGCAGGCACACACATGAAAGAGAGAAAGTCTATGAAAATTCTTCCCTGGGCTGTCCTTTTCCTATGTACGGCAGGAGTGACGTTGAGCAATGGCATCAAGACTTTATTGGCAGCATGCTTCACAGAAGGGAAGAAGGTGTTCCGTCCAGCCTTTCTCCTTTTCGTCGTTGCCATCCCCTTAGCCTTATTGGCAGGCTCGTATGCATGGCAATACGAGCACCTCATCCTACCCCGAATGGAGAAGGGAAAGAAGATTCAGTTGGCGATGGAGAAGAAAGACAACACGCTCAAAAAGAAAGAAGCGAGCTTCGGGCATCGTTTCCAGCAAGTACATGGGAAAGCGATTAGTGACAAGGGTCCCCTGCAATGGACGAACATCTCTACGCCTCGGTTGCAGAGTATCCGTGATAACTTATTAGGAGAATCGATCCAGTTGCACTCCACCCATCTCCTTGAAGATGTGTTCTTCACACGTCCCATTTTCGTATCCTATGCCCATCTTTATCAAGACGGGATAGAACTGCTGATCGCCCTACTGTTTGCAGCCGGTCTTTGGTGCGGTCGCCATTCGCGTTTTCTTTGGATGGTCGGCACATGGCTTGGTTTCGACATGTTCCTGCACTTAGGACTGGGATTCGGGTTGAATGAGGTATACATCATGGCTGCCCACTGGGCATTCATCATTCCCTTAGCCATGGCTTTCCTTTTCAAGAAGATCTCCCTCACCTACTGCAACGCACTCAGGGTAGCCATCGCCTGTATGACAGTCTATCTGTGGATCAGCAATGTTAGCCTCATCAGCCATTATTTACTCCACACACCTATCCTCTTCGGATAAGTCGCCGATAACAAACGACCAGACAATAGGCAACACGCGGGGGCAGACGCATGATAAGCCTGTCCTTGACAGGTATTTCCTTGTTCAACCGTGAGCGTAACTGGCAATAATACTCACGGAAGACATGGAATTCCTTCCGCTCTAAATAGAACTCATACATCTTAATCTGGTACAAGGTCATCCCATTCTTATACCGTTCCCATTCCGGTTGCAAGGTCTCCCTCAGCAACTCATCATACTGGATGGCTGTCGCCAACGGACGCTTCCTGTCGTTGGGCACGTCCATCCGATAATAATAAATGCAGGTATCAATAAAGAACGACTTCGGATGTTTCATTTGGCATTTCACTTGCATCAGCTTATCTTCCCCCTCAATGATTTCCCGTGGGATATCAAGGCATCCTTCTAAGAGACGCTTTCGGAAGAGAATAGCCCAGAGCACGCCAAAGTGCTGCCGGTTGGCAAGGATATCCTGAATGATGGCGGAAGGCTCCACCACGCCATGGTAGCCGGAACAAGTCAACTGACCATACTGATTGACATAAGAGCCAAACACCAAATCAGCATTCTCTTTCTTGATTGCCTCATACGTATCCCGCAAGGCATTGGGCAGAAGACGGTCATCAGCATCCGAGAACATCACATACTGTCCCTGTGCCTGTTGCCATCCATATCTCCTGGCAGCCGTCACACCACCGTTTTGCTGATGGAATACCCGCAGGCGGGGATTGCCTTTCGCCATTTCCTCACAGAGATCGCCAGACCCATCCGTACTACCATCGTCCACGACAATCACTTCATAATCGGCAAAGTCTAAGGAAAGAGCTGCTGAAAGACAGTCCTCCACATAATCCTTCTTGTTGTAAACAGGTATGATCACTGATATTTCCATGGCTAACCTCCTATTTTCTAAACTTCTCCAAGAAGAATTGGACACACTCCTCCATGATCTTCACCCTAAGGATCTTCATCACCCCCACGTAAAGAAGGGCAGCAACAGCGATTCTGGCAAACAGCAAGAGATAAACTTGATGCAAGGGCAATGTCACAAAATAGGTGATGCCCATCACGGCAAAAGCGATCAACATAAACGGACAGATATCCGCCAAAGTATCTAAGAACCGGATTCCTATCAATCGACGAGCATAGAGCATCCAAGTAAGGAGCCAGAAGATATTCAAGAGAGTATAAGCGATGACGACGCTGATAATCCCCTGCTGGTAGGTCAGGAAGATCAAGCCGATCTCGATAACGATCTGAATGATGTTCAGCCACATATTGATATCTGAGCGTCCCTGACTGATAATCAAGTTCTTGTAAAGGTTATAGAATGGCATGAACGCACCTCCCACACAAAGAATACGAAGGATAGGGATACTGCCCACCCAATTCCTGCCTACCGTAGCAAGGATAAACTCCTGTGAGACCAAGGACAAGCCAAACATCGCAGGGAAGGACAGGAAGGCTGTAAGGCGGATCATCTTACGAAAGGCACGCACCTCACGCCCTTTCTCCTCACGCAAAGAAACCAGGACAGGTTGTGCCACCTGGTCAATAGTCCCTCCTACCGACTGATAAGCCATCATGTCCCATTTGAATGCCTGATAGAAATTACCCACTACCTCAGGGGTCTTCGTGAACAATTTTCCAAAGATAGAATTAAGGATATTGTTGTTGACCGTGTTGATGATCATGGTCACCAAGATATTCATACTAAACCTAAAGGTCTTACGGATCGGCGAGAAATCAACATGAAAGGAAGGTCGCCACTTCACGAAGAAGAACCTGCCGATGACCAATACCGTACTGTTGACAACCTGCTGCCAGGCTAAGCTCCAATAAGAAAAGTCGGCTAATGCTAAGATGATAGCCACGCTTCCCGAGATGACTAAGGCACAAAGACTGACGATGGTGATCTCCTTGTTCATCATGTTCTTCGTCATATAGGCATTCGTGGATATGCCAAAGGAAGAGATAAAGAAAGAAAGGAATATGAACCGGGACAGGTCTTCCAGGCACGGTCGCTCAAAATAGGCCGCAATAAGAGGGGAACAAGCGAAAAGGAGGATGTACACCAAGAAACTGGTAAGGATGTTAAACCAAAACACCGCATTGTAATCATTGTCCTTCGGACTCTTCATGTTGACAATAGCCGTGGAAAAGCCACTGCTCTGCAGATTGCCGGCAATCGCGGAGAAAATGGCAATCGTAGCAATAGGAGCCCAGGCCTCTGGCACTAACAACCTACCTAAGATAATGCCAATAACAGCATTCAGCACTTGGGTCGTCCCATTATTAAGGGCTCCCCAGAACAATCCTTTCGCTGTTTTCTCTTTCAGTGATTCTGCCATAATTACCTGCAAAAATAGTATTAAATGTTTGATGTTCAAAATATTTTTCCTACTTTTGCACGGATAAGATCAAAATCCATCTTACAGTTTGGCAAAAGAAATATTAGATATGGTTATTACTCCAGAGATAAAACCTAAATGGAATGCCATCATCACAGATATCCTCAGGGCATTTGTCGAAATCTGCAATGAGCATGGGCTCCACTACTTCTGCGTAGGGGGAACTGCCATTGGAGCAGTGCGCCATGGCGGAATGATCCCCTGGGATGATGATATAGATGTCTGCATGCCTCGCCCTGACTATGAGAGGTTCGTGGAAGTCTTCAATGCCATGGATAGTCCAGATTATGAGCTGGTCACTCCCTACTCGCAAGACAATTATCCCTTGCCTTCGATGAAGCTATGCAATAAGAAGACAACGCTAATGGAAGACGAGCATACGCCGTGCGTCACCGGGCTCTATATAGATATTCTGCCCGTAGACGGCACTTCCGACGATCGAAAAGAAGCTCTGCGCCTCTTCCATCATTACCATAAGATCAAGAACAGGTTGAGTGCCATCTCAAAGAGATTCTCTCTCCAAGAGCAATTTGCTCTCTTAGCACGCCCAAAGGAATGGGGACAGTTCTGCTATAAGACCATCGGGTTCTTCTTTCGAAAATCCTACCGCAGACATCTCCTGAAGGAATTACGCGCCATCAGTATGAAATATCCTTTTGATACAGCAAGGAATGTCCTCGTCTATTCTGGATCTTACGGAGACAAGGAAGTCTATCCCAAGGAGTGGATAACAGGTTCCCCACAGTTCTTTTCCTTTGAGGGCATTCCCGTGGCATTGCCACATGACTATGATGCCTATCTTCGTAATCTTTTTGGAGACTATATGCAATTGCCACCCATGGAGAAGCGGCAGGCAAAACATCACAAGGCTTATTTTAACATGGATTCCCGTGAATCTTTAGATACCGTAAAACAAAAAGTACATTGATATGAATTATGCATTGATTATTGCAGGCGGAAGCGGCAACAGGATGGGACAAGACATCCCAAAACAATTCATGCATGTGGACAACTGCCCGATCATCATCCATACGATGCTGGCCTTTGAACAGCACCCCGACATCCACGGCATTGCCGTCGTATGCCTCGATGGTTGGCAAACCGTGCTGAGGTCATACGCAAACCAGTTTTCCATTACGAAGCTCAAATGGATCTTCGATGGGGGAAAGACAGGAATGGAATCGATCCATCATGGTATCTATGGACTGAAGGAGGCTGGCTGCAAGGATGACGACCTCATCTTAGTGCATGATGCCGTACGCCCCTTACTGTCGCAAGATATTATATCTTCTAATATCGCCATTTGCCAGAAATATGGATATGCCATTACCGGGATCAAATGCCGGGAAGCCATCTTGGAAAGTGAAGATGGATTCACCTCCACAACAAGCATACCCAGGGACAAACTCATCCGTACGCAGACCCCTCAAACCTTCCGATTAGGCAATCTGATCAACGCACATGAAGAAGCGGCACAGAAGGGAATCACGAATTCCGTCGCTTCTTGTACCTTGATGGCGGAATTAGGCAACCGTGAGATGCATATCGTACCGGGATCAGAGAAGAACATTAAGGTCACGACGGTCGAAGACCTTGAAATCCTGAAAGCACTCATGCATACACAAAAAGACTCATGGCTGAAATAGAATCTTACTGGGACGATATCAGAAAAATTCAGGAGGAAGAACTCCCTTGGGACTTACTGAAGGACAGCAGCATCCTCGTGGTGGGTGCTACAGGACTGATCGGATCTTGCCTGATTGATGTCTTGATGAACACAAACGTCTCTTGTCAAGTCTATGCTGCAGGAAGAAATGAAGAAAGGGCAAAAAAACGTTTCGCTCAGTATTGGGACTCAAATAACTTCCATTTCCTACGACAAGATGTCATGCAGCCTATCGCATCCGACAAGTCCTTCGATTATATCATAGATGCAGCCAGCCATGCAAGCCCTAATTTTTTCTCCATGTGCCCTGTTGAGGTGATCAAGTCGAACATTGACGGAGTATCAAACCTCATCGACTATGGGCGCAGGCATCAATTGAGGCGTTTCCTATACATTTCGACAGGTGAGATCTATGGCACGGGTGCCGGGACATTCCGAGAGATAGACAGTGGGTATGTCAACAGCATGCTTCCCAGATCCTGCTACCCCTCATCCAAACGGGCGGCAGAGACGTTATGCGCGTCATATACAGCGGAGTACGGCGTAGATACAGTGGTCGCCCGGCTCTCTCATACCTATGGCCCACATTTCACAGAGAGCGATAACCGCGTCTATGCCCAGTTCATCCGGAACGTGCTGAACGACGAGAATATTCTCATGAAGAGCGATGGCAGTCAGTTGCGTTCCTGGTGCTATGTCGTTGACTGCGTGAAGGCCTTGCTCTATATTCTCCTGAAAGGAAAGAAAGGAGAGGCTTACAATGTCGCAGATCCTTCCTCTTGCTTTTCGATCCGACAACTTGCAGAGACCATCGCCAAGGCTTCGGGGAAAAAGGTAATCATCCAACTTCCTGTCCAAGCCGAAGGATCAAGCAATTCCCAGATTCCCATTGCCACATTTGACATAGGGAAATTGCAATCTCTCGGTTTCCAGATAAGAGGACGGTGGGAAGACAAGTTGATGGCAACGATCGTGGAACAGCAACGGGTGTCACGCTCCTAATTGAAAGGTTACCTCATGGTGAACACGGACAACACAAGCAATTGCTGAAGCGATCAGAAGAATGCGACCGCAAGCCATCCCTCCAGACGACTTGCGGTCATTGTTTTCATGGTATAAGAAATCTTATCTTCTATTTATCTTTATAAAATAGCACAAGGCTAATTACCTTTATCTTCATTCTTCTGACGGATATGCTCTTCATATTCCGCAATCTCACGCTCTCCGATCTGGGCAAACCCATAGTGCTCGTCATGCTGACTAAAGTCGAGTCCCACCCGCTCACTGGCAGAGCTGACACGCATGGGGATGACCTTGTCTATCAACCAATACCCTAAATAGCTCATGCCAAAGGTATAAACGATGACGATTGCCACAGCCAAGAGATGATAGAGGAAGATGACGAATCCCGACCAAGTTCCTGACACCAGGCCCTCATGGATGAAGACACCGGTGAGGATGGTACCAAAAATACCACCAGTCCCATGGGTAGGGAAAACATCCAAGGCATCATCAATGCTACTATGGCTGCGCCAATAAACAGCCGTATTGCAAATGATCGTAATGACAAATGAAATAAAAATGCTCTGTCCTACAGTCACATATCCAGCTGATGGGGTGATGGCAACTAATCCGACAACACAGCCAACGGCAGCTCCCATAGCGGATGGCTTGCGCCCACGCAGGCAGTCGAAGAAGATCCAAGTCATCATGGCCGTTGCTGCTGCGGTGTTCGTGTTTAAAAACGCTTTCACTGCCTGTCCGTCTGCATGCAGTGAACTACCAGCATTAAACCCGAACCAGCCCAGCCAGAGCATCGCTGCACCTAAGAGCACAAAGGGGATGTTGGCAGGTTCTTCCCTACGCGTGGCGGCGTTTCGCCTGCCCAAGAAAACCGCTCCAGCCAAGGCTGCTACGCCAGATGAGGCATGGACGACGATACCTCCGGCAAAGTCGACGACTCCCCACTTCAAGAACAGTCCATCTGGATGCCATGTCATGTGCGCCAATGGACAATAAATCACCACGAAGAACCATATCATGAAGAACATATAAGCCGAGAAGCGCACACGCTCGGCAAAGGAACCCGTGATCAAAGACGGGGTGATAATGGCAAACTTCATCTGGAACAAGGCAAACAAAGCCAATGGTATCGTTGCTCCACCCAAGATCTTACCGGTTGGAGTCAGGTAAGTACCCGCGCCTACGTTCTGGAACATCAAGAAGGTTTGAGGATTACCGATCACGCCACCGATATCATCACCGAAAGCAAGGCTGAACCCGAAGACGACCCAGAGCACACTGATCAGTCCCATCGCAATAAAGCTCTGCAACATCGTGGATATCACGTTCTTTGCTCCCACCATGCCTCCATAAAAGAAGGAAAGTCCCGGGGTCATCATTAACACGAATATCGTGGCAGTAATCAACCATGCCACATCTGCTGCATTAATCTTGGAAAAATCACAAGTAAATGTTGGTTCCGAAGTAAACAATCCTGCTATGGCAATAATAATCATGCCAAGCATCAATAGATACCATCTCTTATGTACTCTCATATGAATCATGTATTTTGTGTATGTGTTGTTGTTATCCTCTCTTTGAATCCTATACTTAGTAAGCCTGCTCGTGAATGTCCGAGACTGCTCGTCCGCTCGGTTCATTCATATTCTTGAAGGAGGCGTCCCAAGCTAAAGCCTCAGCAGTGCTACATGCAACGCTGGGCACGCTGGGCACGCTCTTCGCCGCGCTGTCTGAAGGGAAGTGTTCCGCGAAAATCGAACGATAGTAATACTCTTCTTTGTTCCTCGGCGGATTGATCGGGAACCGTTCCGCAGCATGTGCCATCTGCTCGTCGCTGACCGCAGATGCAGTAATCTGCTTCAGGGTGTCGATCCAGCTATAGCCCACTCCATCAGAAAACTGTTCCTTCTGGCGCCAAGCCACTTCCTGGGGAAGCATGTCGGAAAATGCCTCACGGACGATCTTTTTCTCGATGGTCTGACCCGGGCACATCTTAGCCTCTGGATTCGTGCGCATGGCAACATCCAGGAACTCCTTGTCCAAAAAGGGAACACGTCCCTCCACTCCCCATGCCGCAAGACTCTTGTTCGCCCGCAAGCAATCATATAAATAGAGCTTTGATAACTTGCGCACGGTTTCCTCATGAAAAGCCTTTGCATTCGGTGCCTTGTGGAAATACAGATACCCGCCAAAGATCTCATCGGCTCCTTCACCAGAAAGTACCATCTTAATTCCCATCGACTTGATGACACGCGCCAACAGATACATAGGAGTAGAGGCACGAACTGTCGTCACATCATACGTCTCAATGAAATAGATCACATCGCGAATGGCATCCAAGCCCTCCTGAATCGTGTAATTGATCTCATGATGGACCGTTCCGATATAGTCTGCCACCAGACGAGCCTTTGCCAAATCAGGCGCGCCCTTCAGTCCAACGGCAAAAGAATGCAGACGGGGCCACCAAGCCTTCGTCGCTCCACCTTCCTCCACACGGTTTTGCGAATACTTTTCGGCAATGGCAGAGATCACGGAAGAATCCAGACCACCGCTGAGAAGGACGCCATAAGGGACATCACTCATCAACTGGCGGCGGACTGCATCTTCCAGCGAATCATGAATTTCCTGAACACTCGCCTTGTTATCTTTTACCTTATCATAACTAAACCAATCTCTGGTATAATATCTCTTTTGCCCTGGATCACCACTCCAGTAATAGTGTCCAGGGAGGAAAGGCCCGTAATGGTCACAATTGCCTTCCAAAGCCTTCAACTCACTGGCGACATATACCTTGCCATCCGGATCATAACCGATATACAAAGGAATAACTCCAATAGGATCGCGGGCAATCAGAAACTCATCCCGCTCAACATCATAAAGGGCAAAGGCAAAAATTCCACTCAACTTCTCAATCATGTGAATCAGAGATGCAGCATCTGCTGTGCCATTACGCCACTGGCGATATAAGGCAAGGATCACCTCACAGTCGGAACCCGTCTGGAAAGAATATTCTCCTGCAAACTCCTTGCGGATATCCTTATGGTTATAAATCTCTCCATTCACTGCTAACACTTGCTTCTTGTCCGGAGAAAACAAAGGCTGCTTGCCTGATTCCGGATCAACAATAGACAAACGCTCATGGGCGAGAATAGCAGAACCACCACAATAGATACCGCTCCAATCAGGACCCCGGTGGCGGATTTTCTGACTCATTCGCAATGCTTTCTGCCTAAGCTCAGGAGTCTGCTCCTGAATGTTGAAGATAGATACGATTCCACACATATTATTATATTCTTTTAAAGTTATTATAAGTTTGCGATTTGATCCCACTGACAGCAAGAATCTTTCGTTCCCCTGCAGATAAGGATGATTAATCTCTTCTTTTCCATGCTTCTTTCTCCCTAAATCATTAATAGCATACCAAAAAATATCAATTTGATATGTTTCAGTTGCAAATTTACGACATTTTGAAAGCAAATTAATCATATATACAGCATTTTGATATTTTGATTTTAAGCGTAGTTACTATTTATTTTAATTAGCCTATGTTTATCTTACAAATTGAAAGAGAAATATATTAGAATACTTTCAATCTAAAACAATCGACTGAATAGAAAGTGAATAAGCCTCAGATTATGACCGTTATTCGACAAAACGATGTAATTTTGCAACCGTAAACAAGCAAAAAGTCAGTAAAAGAGATAAAATAGCAACAAAATGATAAAGACTGTTCAATTCACAAAGATGCAAGGAGCAGGTAATGATTATATATATATAAATACCATATTATATTCCATTCCCGACCCAAGTGCGGCATCAATCAAGTGGAGTTCCCCTCATACGGGCATCGGCAGCGACGGCTTGGTTCTCATTGGAAAGCCATCCCTTACTAGCGGAGCCGATTTTTCCATGCGGATCTTCAATGCAGATGGATCAGAAGCGATGATGTGTGGAAACGCATCACGGTGCATTGGGAAGTATCTCTACGAAAAGGGGATGACGGACAAAAAGGAGATCCGATTGGAGACTAAGTCTGGAGTCAAGGTTCTTAAGTTGCACATAAGCGCAGAGGACAAGGTAGAATCTGTCACTGTCGATATGCTGGAACCGAAAATGAGTTGCAGTGAGCAGTACAATGAGAAGGTTGGAAATGTGTTAAAAGCAGATTCAATGTCATTTCGTGGCACATTTATATCGATGGGTAACCCACATTTTGTTATCTTTGTAGACGATATTAAAAATTTGGATATTTCAAAATACGGTAGTATATTAGAGAGAGATGAAGCCTTCCCGCAGCGGTGCAATATAGAATTTGCACAGCTGATGGGACCAGGCGAGGGAGAAAAGGGAGATGGAACACCACGAATCCGCACCAGAGTATGGGAGCGGGGAAGTGGGATCACCATGGCTTGTGGCACCGGGGCTTGTGCGACTGCCGTTGCAGCAGCACTCACGAAAAGGAGCGGAAGGGTGAACGACATTGTCATGGACGGTGGAACCCTTCACATCAAATGGGACGAAAAAGACAACCATGTCTATATGACGGGACCTGCAGCCTTTGTCTTTGAGGGCACCATTCCCCTTCCCTAAAAGAGAAACAAACTTAACAAACAATATAAAGATTTCAAATATGGCTTTAGTTAACGAATATTTTTTGAGGCTTTCGAACAACTACTTGTTCGCAGACATCGCCAAGAAGGTAAAGGCATTCCAGATCTCTCACCCCAAGCAACGTGTGATCAGCTTAGGCATCGGGGATGTCACGCAACCTTTATGCCCTGCAGTCATTGAGGCAATGCATAAGGCAGTAGATGAGATGGCTGTAAAAGCTACCTTCCGTGGATATGGTCCAGAGCGTGGGTATGACTTCCTGCGCGAAGCTATCGTTAAGAATGACTTCCTGCCAAGAGGTATTCATCTCGATCCAAACGAGATCTTCATCAACGATGGAGCCAAGAGTGACACAGGCAATATACAGGAACTTGTGAGATGGGATAACAGCGTAGGGGTCACCGATCCTATTTATCCAGTGTACATCGACTCAAATGTCATGATCGGACGTGCGGGTAAACTGGAGAACGGCAAGTGGAGCAATGTCACCTATTTCCCTTGTACCGCCGAGAACAACTTTGTTCCGCCTCTCCCCGACCAAAGGGTGGACATGATCTACCTATGCTATCCGAACAATCCGACGGGAACTGTCTTGTCCAAAGATGAGCTCCGCAAATGGGTGAACTATGCCATCCGCAACGATGCTATTATCTTTTATGATGCCGCTTATGAGGCTTATATCCAGGAAGATGACATTCCCCACTCTATCTACGAGATCAAAGGAGCAAGAAAGGTCGCCATCGAATTCCACAGCTATTCCAAGACAGCTGGCTTCACGGGGGTAAGATGCGGATATACCGTTGTCCCGAAAGAGTTGACTGCCGTTACCCTCAGTGGGGAAAGGGTTGAGCTAAACCACTTGTGGGACCGCCGCCAGTGCACGAAGTTCAATGGCACAAGCTATATCAGCCAGCGTGCCGCAGAGGCTATCTATACGCCAGAGGGAAAGAAGCAGATCAGGGAGACCATCGACTATTATATGGGCAATGCCAAGATCATGCATGACGAACTAACGCGCATGGGATTCAAGGTCTATGGAGGCGTGAACGCTCCCTACCTTTGGGTCAAGACGCCCAACAATATCCCTAGTTGGAAGTTCTTCGAGCAATTGCTGTATGGGACCGCCGTGGTATGTACCCCTGGCGTAGGCTTCGGTCCCAGCGGCGAGGGATACTTCCGGCTGACAGCTTTTGGCGACCGTGACAACTGCAAGGAAGCCATGAGAAGGATTGCCGAATGGATTAGTATGTAAAAACAAGCCCGATCACAACGGCACAAACACAAAAAATCCCCTTTGGGAGATCATATCAATCTAAAAAATGCTACCTTTGCAAAGGCAAAGCGATGTTGGGACAAACATCTAACCGCCCGCAGCAAACTTAAGCATTTAATGGGAAACAAGTATTTAATAGTTTAAACAATAAAAGATTACGACAATGGCAAATTTGAGATTTGAGGTTGTGGCAGAGGCATTCAAGAAAAAACCTCTGGAAGTGATTGCTCCTGTAGAGCGGCCATCCGAGTATTTTGGTAAAAACACCTTCAACCGTGCCAAGATGTACAAATATCTTCCACGGGATGTGTATGAAAAGCTGATCGACGTGATCGACAACGGTGCCCGCTTGGACCGTTCCATCGCAGATGCGGTGGCAAAAGGCATGAAACAATGGGCTGACGAGAATGGCGTGACCCACTATACCCACTGGTTCCAGCCTCTGACGGAAGGAACTGCCGAGAAACATGACGCCTTCATCGAGCATGACGGGAAAGGTGGGATGATCGAGGAATTCAGCGGCAAGTTGCTCGTCCAGCAGGAACCTGATGCCAGCTCCTTCCCTTCTGGAGGTATCCGAAATACCTTTGAGGCTCGTGGATATTCTGCCTGGGATCCTACATCGCCTGTCTTCATCATGGACGATACTCTTTGTATCCCGACCGTCTTCATTTCCTACACGGGCGAGGCCCTCGATTATAAAGCGCCATTGCTCCGTGCCTTGCATGCGGTTAACGTAGCCGCAACGGATGTCTGCCATTATTTCTATCCGGATGTCAAGAAGGTTCAAAGTAACTTAGGATGGGAACAGGAGTACTTCCTCGTTGACGAAGACCTGTATTCTGCCCGCCCTGACTTAATGCTCACAGGCCGTACCCTGATGGGTCATGACTCTGCCAAGAACCAGCAGATGGACGACCATTATTTCGGTACCATCCCTGAACGCGTTCAGGCATTCATGAAGGATTTGGAGATTCAAGCCTTAGAGCTCGGCATTCCTTGCAAGACACGTCACAACGAGGTGGCTCCCAACCAGTTCGAGGTGGCTCCTATCTTCGAGGAGACCAACCTCGCGGTCGATCATAACATGTTGCTCATGTCATTGATGAAAAAGGTCGCACGCAAGCATGGGTTCCGCGCCCTGCTGCATGAAAAGCCTTTCGATGGCATCAACGGTTCGGGCAAGCACAACAACTGGTCATTGTCAACGGACACAGGCATTCTCCTTCATGGGCCTGGCAAGACGCCAGAAGACAACTTGCGCTTCGTCGTCTTCATTGTCGAAACTCTGATGGCCGTCTATAAGCACAATGGTCTGCTCAAGGCTTCCATCATGAGCGCAGGCAACGCACACCGCTTAGGGGCCAATGAGGCACCACCAGCCATCATCTCTTCTTTCCTGGGTAAACAAGTCTCTGATCTTCTCGAGCACATTGAGAAAGCTGACAAGAAGGATCTCTTCGCCCTGGAAGGCAAACAGGGGATGAAGATGAATATCCCTGAGATCCCTGAGCTGAAGATCGACAACACCGACCGTAACCGTACCTCTCCTTTCGCCTTCACAGGAAACCGCTTTGAGTTCCGTGCTGTAGGTTCTGAGGCAAACTGCGCTGCAGCCATGATCGTGCTCAACACTGCCGTTGCCGAGGCACTGACCAATTTCAAGGATCGTGTTGATGCCTTGATTGCCAAGGGCGAGGAGAAAAACAGTGCGATTCTCGATGTCATCCGTGATGATATCAAGACTTGCAAGCCTATCCATTTCGACGGAAACGGTTATAGCGATAAGTGGGTAGCAGAAGCAGAAAAACGAGGACTTGACTGCGAGAAATCTTGTCCAAAGATCTTCGAACGCTACCTCGATCCTGATTCGGTCAAGATGTTCGAGACGATGGACGTCCTGAAGAAATACGAGTTGGAGGCAAGGAATGAGGTGAAATGGGAGACCTATACCAAGAAAATCCAGATTGAGGCTCGCGTGATGGGTGACCTCTCCATGAACCACATCATCCCCGTTGCTACGCACTACCAGAGCCAGTTGGCTAAGAACGTACAGAGCATGTACGACATCTTCCCGAAAGAAAAGGCAGCAAACCTGACTTCCCGCAACGTGAAGATTATCGAGGAGATTGCCGAACGCACGCAAATCATCGAGACGGGCGTGGAAGAGTTGGTAGCTGCACGGAAAGTAGCCAATAAGATCGAGAGCGTGCATGAGAAGGCAATTGCTTACCATGACACCGTAGAGCCGAAGATGGCGGAGATCCGCTATCAGATTGACAAGCTCGAATTAGTGGTGGCTGATGAGCTGTGGACACTTCCGAAGTATCGTGAATTACTCTTCATCAGATAAAATACAAGAATATTAGACAATCTATTTCTTTTATTGGTTGTTTAAGTTTGCTGCGGGGCATGGCTGTGAAGTTGTGTCCCGTTTTTTTTATTGTCCTCCTTCAAAATGAAAGGGTCTCCATCGGCATTGCCGAATGCTGTCTTGTCCGGGTCTATCAGATGGGATTAGGGGGAATTCCCGACAGTGGATAGGGAAATCCCATCAAATGTTTAGGTAGATTCCTTTGGGGTCACATGGTTTTCTTACGATATTTGCAACAAATAAAGTAATAATGAACAACCATTTAAACAACCCGAATATGAAAAAGATAATGACATGGGCAGTCTTGATGACGATAGCCATCTCTGCCTCAGCCATGAGTTATCCGGAGGCTCGCCGCGAAGCCCTGTTCCTGACTGATAAAATGGCTTACGAACTTGGACTGAATGATGCGCAATACAATGCGGCATACGAGATCAATCTCGATTACCTGCGGAGCATGGATAGCCGACATGACGTATTCGGACCTTATTGGAGACGGCGCAATTCCGATTTAAGGTATGTCCTTGATGCTTATCAATGGGGACTCTATACCGCTGCATCTTATTTCTATCGCCCTTTGTTCTGGAGAAGTGGATGGCATCTCCATATTTACACCCGGTATGCCGACCCACATTTCTATTATCGCAATCGCCCCACAGTATGGGTTAGCTACCGCGGCGGAAGGAACCTTCACGTGCACAGCTACTATGCCGGACGTGACTTTGGAAGACCCATCGCTCCTCCAAGAAGGGTATTCAAAGGGCGGCCCATGGAACGCAGGATGGAAAGACGACCCATGAAGAGGGATTTTGGCGAACGCTACATGGAACGCAGGATGGACAGAGAACTGAAGAAGAAAGACTTTGGCGAGTGGAACATGGAACGCAGGATGGACCGAGGACCGAAGAAGAAGGACTTTGGTGAACGCAACATGGAACGCAGGATGGAAGGACGGCATGGCGGTTGGTAACCGTCAGTCCGCCTTTCAAGCAAAACCAAGAGAAAAAGCAAGAGGTGACCTTTCTGACTGCGTGAGATAACCTTTTAAGAGGCGATAGATGGCCTTTTGCGAAGCGTGAGATGGCTTTTTGCGAGACGGGAGATGACCTTTTACAAGCCAGCAAGGCAACCCTCTGATTGTCAATCAAATAAGAAAAAAGGGAAAGAAGTTGCAGGGTTCATGATTTTTTCATACCTTCGCAGGCGGTAAAAACAAACGCAAATGAACACAAAGGAGATAACCGACGAGCTGACGCTCCGGATGATAAAGTTTGATAAGGGGGATCCGATGCGCATCCACCATTTCCTGAAGGTGCACCGCTTTGCCCAGTTGATCGGCAGAAGGGAGCAATTGGATGAGCATACGCAAATGATCTTGGAGTGCACGGCTATCGTACACGATATTGGTATCCATCCTGCGGAAGCAGCATGTGGCAGCAGCGACGGTAAGTTTCAGGAGAAAATGGGACCGGCACCGGCACGCGAGATGCTCACCGGCTTGGGATTTGAAAGGCAGGACATCGACCGCATCTGCTATCTGATCGCACACCACCATACCTATAAGGACATCCAGGGAATGGACTACCAGATCTTAGTGGAGGCTGATTTCCTTGTCAACCTCTATGAGGACGGGGTCTCCGAGCACGGCATCGAGGCAGCCCTGAAGAATATTTTCAGGACAAAGACGGGGTCGGAGCTCTGCCGACTGCTATACAAGGAAACATACACGAACCCTAAAAAGCAAGCATGACCATGAGAAAGCCAAAGATTAAGATTTCATTAGTCGACAAGAAAGGACCCATGGGATGCCATCATGGCCATCTGATCGGGGACACATGGGACTGGGACACGGAACGCGGCTCTCTCTGCCCCATGGCTCAGCATGTCGCTTTCCCTTATGTTGACATCCTCCGATACGGCGGTCAACTGCCCAGTAAGGAAAAGGACTCCATTTGCTTCTGCTGTCCCGACGTAGATGTGATCAATGTCTTTAAAATAGAAAAGGTCAAGGACGAGTAGACCCGTCACCTGACCTTTCCCTTCATCATGGCAGTCCCAGGATGAGACCGCACCATATACCTATGGCTTCCACCAAGTAATATTTCCCTCATCCCATTTGTCCTTGGGCTGCAGAGCCTCATCGGGATAGCCGATCAAGATGCAGTTCAGCGGGACCAGGTTGCCTGGTAGGTGCAACGCCTCAGCCACTCCCTTTACCTTTCTCATCTCCGGATACACGCTTGTCCATACTGCGCCCAAGCCCAGGGCATGGGCTGCGAGCAGGATATTCTCCGATGCACAGGAGACATCCTGTATCCAGAAGTCGCGCCCTTGTCCCTGCATCATCCTGGTCGTGTCGCCACAAGCATAGATGATCAGGGGAGTCTGCGCGATCTGTTCCCCATGCCGTTTCATTCCCTTGGCATAGTGATGGATGGCTGCCGTGTCGTTAAGCACGACGAAATGCCACGGGCGAAGGTCACGTGCGGTAGGTGCCACCATGCCTGCACGAAGGAGTGCCATCACCTTTTCTTGCTCCACGGGACGCTGTTGGAACTTCCGGGTGCTCGTCCGGGTCATGATATTGTGGAAGACAGCCGCGCTGTCATCATTGTTCCCTGGTAAGGAACCGTTTTCGGCAATGGCAGGAACGACTGCCATCACCAGGAAAACGGTTACCAACGATATTGAATGAACGAATTGTCTGTACATCATTTCTTGATAATATTAATAGCCTTTACTTGTTCGTTAGCATTGAATGTCATGAAGACTGAAGCCACGCCAGTCGTCGCATTGATCTTATAGATAGCCGGCTGGATGGAAGAAGAGGATGCGGCATTAGCCCTCGTATGCTTCCAACCGCCGCCACCGC
>ULNB01049073.1_pt1 | contig 42668 bp, 39 predicted proteins | sample 1951811 | NCBI WGS metagenome assembly ULNB01 (sample SAMEA4835566, study PRJEB28245) | human gut metagenome | biome: gut microbiome; material: fecal sample | place: Denmark | collected 2008
TATCCCAGAGATAAGTATCATCCAAATAAACTGATTATTAGAAGCGGAACAAGCAATATGAAAGAAGAAAATACTGTGCTTTCCACAGAAAGTCTTTTTAGACTTCTGCACTTGATTAAAACTAACTGGATTTTATTTACGGCAATCATAATCTGCATAACAGGATTTACCATTGTCTATTTGTTCAGTTTACCAAGATTATATACTTCTACTGCCATTCTTCTTCCCGAGAGTAATAATAGCTTATTATCGGGCAACTTAGGGAATTTATCAAACTTAGTAGGACTTAAAACAAGCAACGAGGAAGATGCCATTAGCCCAGATCTTTATCCCAAGGTAATTTCTACCTCTGTTTTCAAGGCAGAATTGATGAAGCAAAAGGTATCGATTGGAAACAAACATGAGATCTCCGTCTACGACTATTTTTCTAATCACCAGAAGACCCCGTGGTGGAATGTCAAGAAAGAAAAGACAGTGGGAGATGACCTTTCGCGCCTGAATCCGACACATTTCAATGAGCATGAGGAAAAAATATCAAAGATTCTCAGTTCCAGCATTACCTGTATGGTTGACCAAAAAACATCCATGATCACCATCAGTTGTGAATGCCAAGACCCTATTGTTGCCAAACAAATAGCCAGCATTGTCTTAGAACGTCTGAAGGATTATATCATAGACTATAGGACATCCAAAGCCCGTAATGACGTGAAATACTACCAAGGGCTTTATAGGCAAAGCAAGGAGCAATATGAAAAAGCCCGTAGGTTATATGGAGCTTATGCAGACAAGAACGAAGATCTCGTTCTTGAGTCTTACCGCTCTAAAACAGAAGATTTGGAGAATGACATGCAGCTAAAGTATAATATCTATACCCAGATGGTAACACAATTAGAACAAGCCAGGGCAAAATTGCAAGAAAAGACACCCGTTTATACAACGATCCAACCCGCTACGATTCCACTTAAGCCATCTGCGCCTAAAAGAATGCTTGGAACGATCTTGGCTTTCTTCATCTCTTTGTTCCTGGCTATTTGTACCATACTTTTTAAGGAATCTATAAAAGATTACAGAAATAGCAAGAAGTAAGAAACAGGTAAAGCAAGGCGCAAGCGATGAAAAGTGAAAAAGCAGAGCTAACTGACACTTTCTTTCTTATCCTTCTGCAAGGGGTCAACTATATTCTCCCACTGATAGTAATGCCCTATTTGCTATATGTATTACAACCCAAAGGCTATGGTTATGTGGGCTTTTCATATTCATTTATCCAATATTTCACGTTATTCGTAGATTTTGGGTTCAATCTCTCAGGTACGAAAAGAATAGCTCAGGCAAAGGACCAAGCAAGTCGTGACGCTATTTTCTCAAATATCGCCTCTGCCAAGATCTTACTTCTTGTCGTGTCAACGCTCCTCATGGCTCTCCTCCTCTTTACAATTAAAGACTTTCAAATATATAGGTTGACAATATGGGCAACATGGCCGATGATCGTTGGCTCTTCTTTAACGTATATGTTTTTATTTCAGGGGATTGGCAAGATCAGAATCTTCTCCATGATCAATACGATAGCAAAAGTGATTTGCCTCCCTCTTATTTTCTTATTAGTCAAGCAAGAAAACGACTATAATGAGGCAGCATTTCTACAGTCTATTGTGTTTGTCTTCGCAGCTATATTCTCTGACGCATATTTAATCAAGAAGAACTTAGTAACGATACAGCGCCCCACCTGGCATGGTATCAAAGAAGAGATCGGCAACAGTATTCCCCTTTTTCTTTCTACAGCTTCGACAAGCATCTACACGCAATTGTTCGTCATCATCTTAGGGTTCTATTGCACTACCGTCACCATTGGATACTATACCTCTGCAGATAGGATTGTAAGGGCTCTCATCTTTTTATTGTACGTTCCCATCAACCAGGTTTTCTTTCCAAAGATTAGTACATTATCTGCAAAAAACAGATTGCAAGCGAAGCAAATCTTCACCCATTTACGTAACTGGGTGTTTGGGTTAATGCTTGCATTGTCTATTTGTATTTTCCTAACAGCCCCTCTACTTCCTCTGCTATTCGGAGCAAGATATGATGGAGCAATTATATATGTGAGGATTCTAAGCATGATCCCTCTATTTGTTGGATTGGGAGGATGGTATGGACAGATGGGACTGGTTGCTTTAGGAAATGAACAGACTACAAATGCCTTTCGTAATGTTTACCTTACTGTAGCATTTTTCTCTATTGTGGCGGCTATGGTAATTGCACCAATATTCAAATCTATTGGCATATGTGCACTGGCAGCCCTTAGCGAGTTTCTCGTCGCATTATTGATGTTCATTAATTACAGGAAATACCAAACAGCATGATGGCTGGTGTCTTCATATTGCTTACCCTCATTGTCATATTGGGATATTATTACTCAAAAGACGTGTTCGCCCCTTTTGTAATATCTCCCTTGTCTTGGTGGTTCATCATCTTTCTCTATCTTCTCACAGCACAGTACACCTTTAAGATCAATCACATCTTCCCTTTGTGTTTTACCATTTGGATATTGGGGTTCTCATTGTCGTCTTATATTGCATCTTGCGCTACTCATTCTGCCTCACAAGCTGCCCAGATCTTAGAGCCCAATAAGCGAGTGATATACATCTATACATTAGTAGTCAGCATTGTTATACCCCTGATGAGTGCAGGAATGATTTACATAGCCTATACCACGGAACCTGAGACAATGTTCAGATACTTAAGAATCATGAACACGGGTACTGATCCTTCCATAGAGCCACCCGCCTTCATGAAAATAGTATCCTATTTTATACCCTTATGCTTTACAAGTCTCTTTTTAGCACAAATATACATCAAGAAAACATACCTAACGATCTGGCTCGTTATCATCAATGTAATGACGGCTATCGTTTCTATGTCAAAGCTCAATTTCCTTAGCATATTCTTTACTTTATTATTTGTTCTATATGCTCAAAGAAAGATCAAGATAAGGCATTTTATCATTGGCGGGACTGTCTTCCTTGGGTTTTGTATTCTCTTACAAATTATCCGTTCAGGTTCCCAGAATGCAGATGGCTTTAATATTGCAGATTTTCTTAGCATGTATTTACTCTCCAGCATGGGGGCTTTTGACTATCATGCAGTAGCTTGTTCTTCCATCAACTTTGGAGAAAACACGTTTCGCTTTCTATATGCTATTAGTCATGCCCTTGGAGGAGATACGGCACCTATCCAAACGATTCTCCCCTTCGTTGGTACTCCAGCATATACAAATACATATACCTGCCTATATCCTTTCTACACAGACTTTGGCAATATCGGAATCTTTGTGTTTTCCATTATCTACGGCGTAGCTTTCGGATACCTATATAAGAAATTTAAAACAAATGGACAGCTCTCAATTGTTTTATACACGATCCTTTTAAATAATATCATCCTTTCTTTCTTTGCAGAATTAATATTCTATAATTTCTCCCTTCAACTCCAATATCTCTTTTGGGCTTTTCTCCCGTTTCTTCTAAATAAGAAAATTAAATATGCAAGATAAGGTAGACATTGTCATGGCAACATACAATGGGGCAGAATATATCTCACAGCAAATACGCTCCTTGCAGAACCAGACAATTAGAAATTGGCATTTGCTGATCCATGACGACGGATCTACAGACAATACCGTCCCTATTATCAAAGATTTCATCCGCAATGACCCAAGGATCCAATTGATAGAGGATGGCAAATGCCTCCATGACTCAGGCAGGAACTTCCTTCATGCCCTCCGTTTTTCCACAGCTCCTTTCATCATCTTCTGCGACCAAGACGATATTTGGTTGGAACATAAGCTAGAGGTCTTACTCAATGCCTTCATGAAAGTTGACAATAGCATCCCCACTGCTATTGCCTGCAACTCATATATGTATTTTGACGACAAGGAAAAGATAGAAGGGAAAGCAACCATCTGCTTTCCTCGGAATTTAAAAGAAGAGCTTTTCATGAATAGTGGCGTTCAAGGTTGTGCGATCATGTTCAACCAAGTACTACGCGATATTTGCCTTAACACGCCAGATATCATTGCCATGCATGATCATCTTGTAACACTGGCTGCGCTCACTTTCGGAAAATTACATTGCATTGATCAAAACTTGATGTTGTATCGACGTCATAGCCATACAGTTACTGGATACATTGAGGAAAACAAAGTACAAAAGGCTAAGAAGTTCTTGAACCGAGGGAAAACAGTTTTGTCTCTTCCCCATCTTGAAGCTATCAAAAGTTTCTACCATAGAAATTATGAGGCAATGGAGCCTTGCTCAAAAGAAATATTCGAAGACTTCTTTCTCATGGAAAAGCAGGGTAGATTACGAAATGCTATCCATGCCCTATTCCATCATTACAGCGTAATGAACAGCAGATGGATACTATTCGCTAAATTATTAATCAGACCCTTAGTATGATTACAGTATTCACGACCACATATAACAGAGCATATAGTCTTCCGCGGCTATACCTTAGCCTGATCAAGCAAACGACATTTGACTTCGAATGGATATTAATAGACGATGGTTCTACGGATGATACTGACACTGTCATGAAAGATATAATCAGCAATCATCAATATCCTTTCCCAATCAGGTACTATCAGGAAGCAAATTCTGGCAAAGCAGCAGAAATCAACAAAGGTGCCCTCCTTGCACACGGGCAATGGTTTTTTATCGTTGATAGTGATGACTGGTTACCACAGGACGCCGTCGCAACCATTATCAAGGAAACTTCCATGATACAGTCAAAGGATGTCGGTGTGATATGTGGAATGAGGTTTTACGAAAACGGAATTCCAGTAGGAGCTGATCAATCCTTTGAGACTACAGAATGTACACACTTTGATTTTAAATACAGGAACAAAGCCTCCAACCAAGGAGACTTGGCAGAGGTCATCAAGACATCTGTGTTAAAAGCATACCCTTTCCCCATATTCTCAGGAGAGAAGTTCTGCCCAGAGGCCGTGGTCTTCAATCGCATTGCCTTAAAATACAAGACCCGATATTTCTTTAAGAACATCTATTATTGTGAGTACCAATCAGATGGTCTGTCTGCTCATATTACAAGGTTGAGAATGAACAATTGGCAGAGCTCTCTTCTCTGCTATGCAGAGCAAGCACACTGCCCCGTTCCATTGAAGATAAAAGCAAGATCGTGGATCAATTTCTGGAGATTCAGCTTTTGCACTAACAGAAAAATCAATTTGGCATCCTATCAAATACCTTTTTGGGCATATCTATGTAAGCCTTTAGGGTTCGCGTTTCACTTGATAGATAACAAAAAATGAAGATTCTTCATGTCATCAACAGTCTCCTGATTGGAGGTGCAGAAAAACTCCTTGTCGATGAATTGCCGATAATGGCACAACAAGAACATATAGAATTGCTCGTGCTCAATGGTGGGAACTCACCCTTTATGGAGGAACTAAAGAAGCAAGGCATCACCATACATGCTATCAATGCGTGGGGTGGTATTTACAATCCTATCAACATTTTCTATCTTAGGAAATACATCAAGCAGTTCGACATCATTCATGTGCATCTGTTCCCTTCACAATACTGGGTATCGATTGCAAAATTCCTTTTCGGAGGAAGTGCACAATTAGTAACAACTGAGCATAGTACATCTAACAAACGTTTTAATCATACATGGATGACATGGATTGACAGATGCATTTATAAGCCATACCAATACATCTTCTGCATATCTGACGGTGTAAAGAAGGCCATGGAAGCTCATCTCCACCGTCAAGATGAAGCCTTAGTTGTAGTACCTAATGGTATAGACACAGAGCTATATGCAACCGCCAAACCCATCTCCAGAGACCAACTTCACCTGTCAGGCAAAAATATATTCATTCTTCAAGTTGCGCGATTCAGAGAACAAAAAGACCAGGATTGTTTAATAAGAGCTCTTACTTATTTGCCAGATGATTACATTGCCGTATTCGCAGGAGATGGGGACAGGCTCCAAACCTGCATGAACTTGGCGAAACAATTGAACGTAAATGACAGGTGCCGATTCCTCGGTAGTCGTACAGATATACCCCATTTATGGCGTAGTGCCGATATCGGTGTACTATCTTCACACTGGGAAGGGTTTGGGCTATCAGCCGTAGAGTGCATGGCAGCAAGCAAGCCGATCATCGTATCTGATGTTGAAGGGCTGCGCGATGTTGTAGGCAATCGTGAACTCTGCTTTCCCAAAGGCGATGAAAAAGCACTTGCAAAAAAGATACAGACCATTATGGATGATCCTGATGCATATAAGTCTTTATCTGATTACTGCTTGAGGCAAGCGAAGAAATTTGATATGAATACTACCGTTCATCAATACTTGAATTATTATCGTTCACTCATAAGAATGGAATCTCATAACTAACCTTTTAGGATATCATCATAGGTTCCATACACATACCTGACATCAAAGACTTGCTCAGCCTTTTTCCTACTCGTTTTAGAAAAAGAATATTTCGCCTCACATGGCAGTTGTATGTAACGCTCCATAGCTTGTGCTAAGGCTAAAGTATTTTGAGGAGGCACTAAAAAACCGTTCACGCCATGATCAACAAATTCCTTACATCCATATATATCTGACGTGATGATAGGTTTGCCCACTGCGCATGCTTCCATCAGAGAACGGCTCATGCCCTCACTATAAGAAGGCAAGACAACGACCACGCCCTTTTTCTTAAAGACATTGAACATGTTACTTGAGAACCCATCATATTTTATGATCCCATCTGAAACATTCTTCTTTAATTCATCTAATGGGATACTATTGGGATAAGCAGCATCAAATGCCCCCAACACCTCAAACGAGACATCAGGATATTTGTTCTTAATGAGTGTAGCGGCCTGTACGAACTCACGATATCCCTTGTCCTTTAAGATTCTTCCTATAAACAAGAATGTGGTCTTTTGAGATGAATTGTCGAAATAAGGGAACTTTTCCAAATTCACTCCCTCGCCACCTTTTAGCCATACGATTTTAGAAGGTTCTACAAAATGGTGCTCCCTTAGGTATTGAACGTTTCCTTTATTCAATACCATTAAATGCTGGACATTACGCAATGCAAGACTATAATATTTCCTCACTAAGCGTGCCATCATGCCATCATTGATAAAGATATATCCCATTCCTGCCATCATGGCACATACTTTTACGCGAAGCAGTTTTCCTGCGAAGGCCCCATAAATATTTGGCTTAATCGTATAAGTAAAAACATAATCAGGACGGATTCTCTTGAAGATCCTGATCAATTGCACAAAATACGCCATATCTCTAAGAGGATTGGTTGAATTCTTTGCCATCTTGACCGGGATATAATGATAGCAATCAGGAATCTGGGCTTTCATTTGGTCATCCCCGTCATTGGGGGCACAAATATAAATATCATATCCTTGACCCTTCAGGTAACCAAGCACATCACCGCGGAAATTCAACAATCCCCACAGCGTATTATCACAAAAAAGTAACCTCCCCTTATAATTACCCATAGAATATAAATTTTGTTCAGATTTATAACGCATTTACAATATAAATATTGCACTCTCTTCCTTCATTCACTTCATCTATTTCACATACATACACATTTTTTATTACGACTTAATGCAATAAAAAGACGAAGAGTGGGTTTATAAGTTGAATTAAAAGAAATAGTAATGCTTAACAATTTAACAGACACTTACTGTATGCTACCTACCTTGTTGTCCTTCCTGATCAGCATGGTTTGTGGCTTTGTGGCGACTCCGCAGATTCTGAACTTCTGCCAGAGGCACAATCTTTATGATATACCCAATCGGCGAAAGATGCACCATACCAAAGTCCCACGCCTGGGTGGCATTGCCTTCTTCCCATCGATGCTGTTGGCAACGATCATCAGCATCTTTATCTTTTCATCCGTATGGACCACGCACACCATAACGATTCACATAGGGACAATCCTGTTTCTGATTGGGCTGACCATCATCTATATATTAGGACTGGTCGACGACCTTGTCGAACTGAACGCCAGGCTGAAGTTCTGCGTGCAAATCATCGCGGCATGTATCTTAGCGATCTGCTACCTGCGTTTCAACGATTTCTATGGCCTGATGGGGATCCACAGCATCCCGACGGGGATAGGAATCTTCCTGACCGTGTTCTTTATCGTATATACCATCAATGCCTTCAACCTTATCGACGGCATCGATGGATTGAGCGCAAGCTTATCTTTCATCGCATTGGGGGGATTTCTCTACTTCTTCTATGCACAAGGCATGCATTCTTATATGAGCCTCATCGCCGGGATGATGGGAGTGCTGATACCTTACTTGTATTTCAACCTCTTTGGAAAAGCGGAGGAAAACCGCAAGATCTTTATGGGAGATTCTGGTAGCATGACCTTGGGATTCCTATTGGGAACGCTGACTGTCAAATTCTCCATGAATGATCCCGCACTGCGGATCCTCTCGGACAATGACTTGTTGTTAGCGATGTCTTTCGTGCTGGTCCCCATCTTAGACGTCACAAGGGTGATTGCCGTGCGCTTGGTCCACCGAGAGCATATCTTCCATCCTGACAAGAACCATATCCACCACAAGCTACTGCGCACGGGCATCAGCCAGCACGCTGCCTTGGGCATCATCGTCGGACTTCAGGTCTTCTATGTTATCCTGAATGCCGCCTTGGTCAATGTCGTCAATGGGACCATCTTGGTAGGCATCAACATTGCCATATACATAGCCTTCAATGAGGTCGTGGACATGTATATCCATAAAAACGGAAAGAATTGTTATGTAATATGAAGCGCTTTTTCGATTTTGTCCTTGCTGTTTTTTGCCTGGTCGTCTTCTCTCCCTTATTGCTGGTCTGTGCCCTCGCGGTCGGCTGGGATGACGGACTGCCGATTCTCTACCGACAAGAGCGCATAGGACTGCACGGAAAGCCTTTCTGGATCTATAAGTTCCGGTCGATGAGGAAAGATGCAGAGTCCGACGGTCCCACCGTCCTGCAGATGTCCGACGACCGCCATCTCACACGCGTGGGGAAGTTCCTGCGTGCCCATCACCTTGATGAGCTCCCACAACTGTGGAACGTGCTCAAAGGAGACATGAGCTTCGTGGGTCCACGACCCGAACGGAAGTTCTTTATTGAGGAGATCATGAAACATGATGCGCGGTATCCTCTCTTATATCAGATACGACCAGGCGTGACCTCATACGCCACCTTACACAATGGATATACGGATACCATGGAGAAGATGCTCAAACGACTGCAGCTCGACCTTGACTATCTCGAACACAGGTCAATGGGCTTGGATATCAAAATCCTTGTGCAAACATTTCTGAATATTGCCTTCGGGAAACAGTTTTGACACGCAAGAATACTGTCAAAACGAAGATATATGATCGATAACGCGAAGGCATCAGGGGGGAAAACAATGACATAGGAATGCCCCAGCAAAAAACGAAAAAGGGCAAAGGTGATGCGAGAATGCAAGAGATAACCTTTCGCACCCTGATAGATAACCTAATAGGCATCAATAGATGACCTTTTAGGAGACTGGAAATGACCTTTTAGGAGGTTGGAGATGACCTTCACAAAACCCTTGATTCGCATCCCCGTTTTTCTTTATTGATTGATGCCGTATGGGCGACAGCAGGTCGCCCATACGGCAAGGATATCTGGATGGATCAGATCTCCCAACCCACGGCAGATGCGCCTAAGACGGCAGCGGAACTACCATTGAGCCCACTGATCAAGAATTGTGGTTTGTCACGGAAGATCTTCAGGGCATGCTCACGATAACTCTTCACGATAGGCTTCATCAGCAGGTCACCCGCTTTTGTCAAGCCACCAAAGAAGATGAATGCCTCTGGAGAGGAGAATGCCGCAAAGTCGGCACAAGCCTCGCCCAACAGCTCACCCGTAAACTCGTATACGCGTTTAGCCAGCTTATCACCCTTGCTTGCTGCAATGGAAACATCCAAGGAAGTGATGTCCTCTGCCTTCATGTCACGCAGCAAGGATGGCTCGTCAGTCGTGTCCAAAAACTCACGGGCAGTACGGGCTACGCCAGTGGCAGAGCAATAAGCCTCCAGACAACCCTTACGACCGCAGCCACAAGGACGACCGTTCTCGCGTACCATGATCACATGACCTAACTCACCAGCAAAGCCATCGCTGCCATACACGAGCTGTCCGTTGACGACGATGCCTGAGCCGACACCTGTACCGAGGGTCAGCATGATAAAGTTCTTCATGCCACGAGCCACGCCATACGTCATCTCACCAATCGCAGCCGCATTGGCATCGTTGGTAAGGGCAACCGGAATGCCCAGCTTTTCCTTGAACAAGTCAGCCAAGGGAACGATGCCACTATGGCCCCAGATCAGGTTAGGAGCGAACTCGATGGTTCCATTATAGTAGTTACCGTTAGGAGCGCCAATGCCCATTGCCTTGATGTTCTGGATTCCCCCCACCTGGTCGATGATAATCTGAAGGGCATCAACAGACGCATTGACGTAGTCCTCTACCTTTTCATAAGCCTGTGTCTTGATGGCAGTAGTCGCCTTAATCTCACCACGGCTGTCCACAATACCGAAGACAGAATTCGTTCCGCCTAAGTCCAAACCGATTACATACGGTTTTATTACCGGTTGATTTTCCATGTTTTTCCTTTTATATAATTAGTTAATATTCTTGTTCGCTCACCCGTCTCGGACAGATGATATGCAAAGGTAGGCATTTTATTGTACTATTGCAACTTTTGTTGTCTTAAAAAAGAAAAAAAAATAAATCCTAATTTATTTTGTTCTTCTCTCGATTTGCAGTAACTTTGCAGCCGATATGCCATTCCCTATACATATAGATATTGTACAATTGATACTGAAAGGCTTGCTGATCGGTATTTTCGCCTCAGCGCCCATGGGTCCAGTCGGTGTCCTCTGCATTCAGCGCACGCTGAACAAAGGGAGATGGTATGGTTTTGTTACTGGCGTGGGTGCCGCTGTCTCTGACATTATTTACGCACTGATCACCGGCTTTGGGATGAGCTTCGTGATGGACTTTGTCACCAACCCGAAATATAAGTTCATCATGCAGATCTCCAGTAGCTTGCTGTTGCTCATCTTCGGGATCTACTGTTATCGGAGCGACCCGACCAAGAACATGCACCAGAGCGGGAAAAACAAAGGATCGCTGTGGCACAATGGTATCACGGCATTCCTCGTCACCTTCTCCAACCCTCTGATCATCTTCCTGTTCATGTTCTCGTTTGGCGTTTTCGCCTTCGTGATCCCGGACCATCCAATTGAGATGACCGTGGGCTACCTGAGCATTATCAGCGGGGCATTGATATGGTGGTTTGGGCTAACGTGGATGGTTGACAAGATACGCGGGAAGTTCGACAATAACGGCATCCTGATCATCAACAAGATCATTGGCAGCTTAGTCATCATCTTCTCCTTGGCTGTTTTCTTCGGGACCGCCTTCAACCTCTATCATCTTCCCAGCTTCCACTGACGGAAGGGACGTTTTACAGGGCTTGACTCCCCCGCCATCATCGCCCGACAAGGCAAGGGATAGACCATTGGAGCCTAACGCACAAATCTCAAGGATAAATTTTCAAATATGTATATTGCTCAAGAACTAAGAAAGAAGAGTATTGCAGAATACTTGCTGTATATGTGGCAGGTAGAGGATCTCATCCGCGCATACGGGTGTTCTCTGACCAGGATCCGTCATGAGTACATCGACAGATTCCAATATACTGACGAACAGAAGGAAGAGGAAATCGACTGGTTCGGCAACCTCGTCCGCATGATGAACGAGGAGGGATGCCGGGAGAAAGGGCATCTCCAGATTAATAAGATCATCGTGCAGGACCTGACCGACCTGCATAACCAATTGCTGCAAAGCCCCAAGTTCCCGTTCTACAACGCAGAATACTATAAGGTATTGCCCTTTATCGTGGAACTGCGCAACAAGGGCGACAAGGAGGTCAACGAGATCGAAACCTGCTTAGACGCGCTCTATGGCGTGATGCTCCTACGGTTGCAGAAAAAGACGATCAGTCCCGACACGGAACATGCCATCAAAGAGATCACAACCTTCATCGGCATGCTGAGCGATTACTATCAGAAGGACAAGACGGAAGGATTGAAATTTGACGACGACGAACAATAAGCACTATGAACGAAATAGAAAGAAGACGCACCTTTGCCATCATCTCCCACCCAGATGCCGGTAAGACTACATTAACAGAGAAGTTCCTGCTCTTTGGCGGACAGATACAAGTGGCTGGGGCTGTGAAAAGCAATAAGATCCGAAAGACGGCAACGTCCGACTGGATGGACATCGAGAAACAACGTGGTATCTCTGTCTCCACCTCTGTCATGGAGTTCGACTACCTGCCTGAGGGACAGGAGGGAGAGCCTTATAAGGTAAACATCTTAGACACGCCGGGACACCAGGACTTTGCCGAGGATACCTACCGTACGCTGACTGCTGTCGACTCGGCGATCATCGTCGTGGATTCGGCGAAGGGTGTTGAGGCTCAAACCCGGAAGCTGATGGAGGTATGCCGCATGCGCAACACGCCTGTCATCATCTTCGTCAACAAGATGGACCGTGAAGGACGCGACCCGTTCGACCTCTTGGACGAGCTGGAACAGGAACTGCAGATCAAGGTGCGCCCGCTCTCTTGGCCCATCGACCAAGGAGCACGCTTCAAGGGCGTGTATAATATCTATGAGAACCAATTGAATCTCTTCACGCCCAACAAGCAAAGGATTACCGAGAAGGTGGCTGTGGACATCCATTCCGACGACCTGGAAAAACATATCGGCGAAAGGGAAGCCAAGCGACTGCGCGATGACCTGGAACTGGTCAACGGGGTCTACCCGGAGTTCAAGGTTGAGACTTATCGGGAAGCAGAGGTGGCACCTGTCTTTTTCGGGTCCGCACTCAATAACTTCGGGGTGCAGGAACTGCTCGACTGCTTCGTGGAAATCGCGCCATCACCCAGACCTACTCAGGCTGAAGAGCGTATGGTCTTGCCCACAGAACCCAAGTTCACAGGGTTTATCTTCAAGATCACGGCAAACATCGACCCCAACCACCGGTCGTGCATTGCCTTCTGCAAGGTGTGCAGTGGCAAATTCGTACGCAACCAACCTTACCTGCATGTCCGTTTGGACAAGACCGTCAGGTTCTCTTCCCCGACCCAGTTCATGGCACAACGCAAGAGCACGATCGACGAGGCATATCCTGGCGACATCGTCGGACTGCCCGATAACGGCATTTTCAAGATTGGGGACACGCTGACCGAAGGGGAAAAGATCCATTTCCGCGGGCTCCCGTCTTTCTCTCCAGAGATGTTCAAGTATATTGAGAACGACGACCCGATGAAAGCCAAGCAGCTCAACAAGGGAATCGAACAGCTCATGGACGAAGGCGTTGCCCAATTGTTCATCAACCAGTTCAACAACCGCAAGATCATTGGCACGGTGGGACAGTTGCAGTTTGAGGTGATCCAGTATCGACTGCAAAACGAATACAATGCAAAATGCCGATGGGAACCTGTCCATCTGTACAAAGCATGCTGGATAGAGGCTGACGACGAGACGGAATTAGAGAACTTCAAGAAGCGCAAATACCAGTACATGGCTAAGGACAGGGAGGGGCGTGACGTGTTCCTCGCCGACAGCGGGTATGTGCTCAGCATGGCACAGCAGGACTTCAAGCATATCAAGTTCCACTTCACCAGCGAATTCTAAGTAGGTCCACACGGACCTACTTCCTATTCACGTAGCTCAAGGCAGCGCCTATGGCGGTGCAGAATTCAGAATATTTGGGGATGTGGAACCTCACCCCATATAATTTCTCTGTTGGCTCAAAAACGTTCTTGCACTGTGGGAGCAACGTCAGGTTACCGATCATCACGAAGTCCTTGATGCCACTGCCCAACGAAGATAGGATTGAAGCGCTACAGATAGACTGAAGGACCATCCAGATCAATCCCATGGCAATATCCTCTCGGGTAGCATCACTGGTAGCATTGCCAAACAAGGAGGCGATCGCGTTCATGGGCAGTCCGGGCAATGGCTTCGCGCTGATATCACTGATCAGCACGTTGATCTTGGACACGTCTCCCTCAAACGCCAGTTCAGAGACCTGATGGATGTCCTCTGTCTTCAACATGATACGCGACAAGCCAGCCAACGTGCCACCTCCTACGCCAATGCCGCCAATATGCCGGATATCATTACCGTCACATTTCACCAACGACGTACCCGTTCCCATGCTCACCACGATCATCCGCTCCAGGCCAGACTCATACCGTGCGCCGAGCCCATCTGCGATAAACTCCTCAGCCTTCTCTGTGGGAAGGCCATAGATCGGGGATTCTATATAAGCAGCCCCGACCCCAGTGAGCATGACTTTCTCTACTTCGTCAAGGCTGATTTTATTGTCATAGAGATATTTTCCGAAAGCGCCATACAACGAGGTGACAGGATCAGTAGCCTTGATACGAATGGGCGACACTACCTTTCCGTCAGGCCGTATGCCCACGATCTTCGTCGTACTGATACCGACATCGATTCCTATTACTATTCCCATCGTTTACAATTTTTTGCAAATATACTACAATTCACGCATTCCACAAAGAAAGCCAGTCACTTCTTCACCTACCGATAGAGAAAAAACGATCCCCCATCACTCTCCCCATATTTTCTGAGCAGTTGCTGAATGAACACAGCATTGGCACGCACCTGAGCTTCATTGCCATCGTATCCATTGATGAGCACTAACAGATGGGTTGTCCCTAAGGTGATCTTCGTTCGTTCATGATCGCTGGTCGGTGTCCCCACCCCACCTACAGCATCCCTATAGACAGGCAATCCTGCAATATTGATGGCTCCTCTCCCAATCCCTTCATAAGGCTCTCCTTCCTTCCCCACGCCTAAGACGAGGGTGTCACCCACGAACCGATCGGCATCGAAGCCACCAATACTGTATCCATACGCGATGCTTGCCAAATTGATCAGGTCGACCAACGTATCAATCTGATACAATGACTTACCTTTCAGGATTCTCCTGATCAATGCCTCAGAGGCGGGACGATAACGGGAAGGATCCTTTCCACAGGCACGGTAGACGCCACGCGTGGCTGCGATGCCAGGCATGTCCTTGAGAGACTCTGGTGTCAGCTCGCGCTTGTATTTCTCGCCCCAAGTCCCGATTTCCTGCCATAGTGCCTCCTGATAAGGCGAGTTCTTCACCTGCGCCTCAACGGCGGCACCGACAAAACCCGGGCATACGCTTTCTATTTCGTCTGATACAATAACCTTCATAGCGATTGCAAAATTAGCAATAAAATCGAGTCGTACCGTTCTTTTACCAGTATTTTTTGTAATTTTGCATAAAATTGCGACCTATGACAGAAGACAAGATCAAACAGATGGAGAGCATGGTTGCACAGCTCAACCATGCATCGGACGCTTACTATAATGGACACCAGGAGCTCATGACCGACTATGAATGGGATGCCTTGTTCGATCGGCTGAAAGCTTTGGAGAAGGAAACGGGCACCGTGCTGCCCGACAGTCCTACGAACAAAGTGTCACAGGATGATATCGCTGGGCAAAAAGAGGCCCATGAGTTCCCTGCCTTGTCCTTGGCAAAGACCAAGAAAACGGAAGACCTGGTAAAATGGGCAGATGGGAAGCCGATCTGGATTTCCTGGAAATTGGATGGGCTCACCCTCGTGGTCACCTATGACAACGGTCAACTGACCAAAGTAGTGACACGGGGAAATGGACATATCGGCACGAATATCACACGGTTGGCCCATGCCATTGGGGGTATTCCGAAGACAATCCCTTCCCACGACCACGTCGTCGTGCGTGGAGAAGCCGTTATCTCGTATGAGGACTTTGAGAAATTCCGCATGGAGAGCGACGAGGACTATGCGAATCCCAGGAACCTTGCCTCTGGCTCCCTGACCTTAAAAGACGCGGAGGAGGTCAGGCAGCGGCATATCCAATGGATCCCCTTTACGTTGGTCTATACCGATGAGACAATTCCCTCGTGGGGAGCGAGGATGGACTGGCTCCTGAGAAACGGGTTTCATCCTGTCGACCATGAGCGTATTGCCGACCCCACCTTAGCAAACATCAACACGGTTGTTGACCGATGGACGCAAAAGGTCACCCATCGAGAGAACCCCTATCCTGTCGATGGACTGGTGATCGTTTACGACGATACCGTTTATGCCTCCACAGGTTCTGTCACCGGGCATCATGCCACACGCGCAGGATATGCCTTCAAATGGCAAGACGAATCCGCACAGACTGCATTGGACCATATAGAATGGTCATGCGCCACCTCCACCATATCACCTGTCGCTGTCTTCGAACCCGTAGAATTGGAAGGGACGATCGTCAAAAGGGCATCTCTCTGCAATATCAGCGAATGCGAACGGCTGGGCATCGGAGGGAAAGGGACGGAACTGTCTGTCATCAAGGCCAACAAGATTATCCCCAAAGTCATCAAGGTGGGAAAAGCCATTGGCATGTTAGACATCCCCGACCATTGCCCAGTCTGTGGGGCCCCGACGCAGATCGTGACCAGCGAGAACAGTGGGACGAAAACCCTTCACTGTACCAATGCAGCTTGTCCTGCCAAGCAACTGAAGAAGTTTGCACGCTTCGTGTCGAAAGAAGCCATGGACATCGACGGCATCTCGGAGCAGACGCTCTCCCGGTTCATCAACTTGGGATGGGTGAGCGAATATGCCGACCTGTACCATCTGCGCGACCATGCCGTCCAGATGGCATCTTTAGATGGATTCGGAGAAAAATCAGCAAGCAACATGATGCGTTCCATCGAGAAATCACGTCAGGTGGAGGCTAAGAAGTTTCTATATGCCCTAAGCATCCCTTTGTGCGGGACTGACGTCTGCAAACGGCTCTTGTCCGCCTATCCCCTGAAGGAACTGATCCAACGCGCAGAAGAAGCAGGAAGCACAGATGCGTTTGCCAGCATACCTGGAATCGGTCCGGAGAAGTCAGCCTCCTTCATCAGATGGTTCCAAGAGGAAGGGAACCGGCACAGGGTAGATAACCTGCTCAAGGAGGTACAGGTCATCCAAAACTCGACAACGGACACGGGAGGGCGTTGCAAAGACATGACCTTCGTCATCACAGGTGACGTACATCACTACAAAAACCGCAACGAGCTCAAGGCTTATATCGAGAGCCAAGGCGGGAAGGTGACAGGCAGCGTCAGCAAACTGACCAACTACCTGATCAACAACGATATCTCCTCTACCTCGGGAAAGAACAAGAAAGCCCAGGAACTCCATATTCCCATCCTGTCGGAAGACGACTTCATCGAGCGTTTCGGAAAGGATCCCGCCTCAGGGGAAGGGAAAGAAAGGAGCTTATTCGAATGAATTTTTGGCAATTACTTGTGACTTTTAAATAATATGATTACCTTTGTAAACACATGAGAATAGATATCATAACAGTATTGCCAGAGATGTTAGAAGGATTCGTTAACGAATCCATCCTGGCACGTGCACAGAAGAAAGGATTAGCAGAGATACATCTCCATAACCTCAGGGACTACACGTTGGATAAATGGAGGCGCGTGGACGACTACCCCTATGGGGGATTCGCGGGCATGGTCATGCAATGCGAGCCCATTGATCGGTGCATCTCTGCCCTGAAAGCGGAAAGAGACTATGATGAAGTCATCTTCACATCGCCGGATGGAGAGTCTTTCAACCAGCATGTGGCGAACGACCTTTCCCTCAAAGAAAACCTGATCATCTTATGCGGGCACTACAAGGGCATTGACCAGCGCGTTCGCGATCATCTCATTACCCGGGAGATTTCTATTGGCGACTATGTCCTGACAGGTGGGGAGCTTGCTGCTGCAGTGATGGCAGATGCGATTGTCAGAATTGTGCCGGGTGTCATCAGCGACGACCAAAGTGCCCTCTCCGACTGCTTCCAGGACGACATGCTCTCCGCACCCATCTATACACGTCCTGCCGACTATAAAGGATGGAAGGTACCGGAGATCCTGCTTAGTGGCAACGAGGCAAAGATCAAAGACTGGGAAATGGAACAAAGTTATGAGCGAACCAAGCGGCTGCGGCCCGATCTCCTGAAAAGGAAGTAGGAAAAGGACTGCATTCATTATCAACCCAAAATATAATATTTATGAGTACATTAACATCCAAGCCTTCGTTAGGCTTTACCGAGGCTATCCGATTAGCCAGTCATCGTATGACCGATTTCAAAGGACGGTCACGCCGTTCAGAGTTCTGGTGGTTCATGTTAGCATTTCAAATTTGCATCATGATCCTGCAGTTCATCCTTTCTTTATTCTTACAAGCTTACCCTTCAGAAATCATTACGGAACTATTATCTTTCTTCGCGCTGTCGGCGACCGTACGGCGGCTTCATGACGGCGGACATAGCCAATGGTGGGTCATCGTTAGCTGGGTATCTTTCATTGTATTGCTCGTATATCTCCATTTCAGTGGAATCTATGATAACATGATGGGCATCAACGCCAATCCAAGTGATCAGCTGAAGATGTTCACGGATCCCATTAGTGGTACACTCTTCGCCATATCCGCAATTTCGTCCCTCGTCACGGTTATCTTCTGCATCATGGATGGGAAGCCTGAGGCAAACAAGTATGGCGAGTCACCAAAATATGAAAACAATTAATAATACCTACAATTATGTTTGATAAAAAGACCTACGTTGACCGTCGCGCCGAGTTAAAGAAACTCGTAAAGGACGGTGTCATTCTGTTGTTCGGAAACAACAACTCACCTGCCAACTTCCCTAACAACGGATATTATCCCTTCCGGCAGGACTCTTCTTTCCTCTATTATTTCGGTCAGCAAAGAGACGGGTTGGTAGGTGTCATTGACATAGATAACAACACGGAGACCCTCGTGGGCGATGATATTGACATCGAGGACATTGTCTGGTATGGCTCTACTCACAGCGTGCAGGACATGGCTGAGGAAGTTGGCGTAGAACATGCTGCTCCCATGAAGACGTTGAAGACGATCTGCAACGATGCCATGCGCCTGAAGCGCAGGATCCATTTCTTGCCTCCCTACCGGGCAGATATCAAATTGCAAATCTTCGACCTGTTAGGCATCCATCCCAACCAACAGAAGGAATCAGCCAGCATGGACCTGATCAAGGCCGTGGTGAAGATGCGTTCAACCAAAACGCCGTTGGAGATTGAAGAGCTGGAACGTGCTGCTGTTATCGGTTATAAGATGCACACGACAGCCATGCGCCTTGTCAAGCCTGGCGTAACAGAGAAATACATTGGTGGACAACTGACAGGCATCGCTGAAAGCTATGGTGCGATGGTCAGCTTCCCTACCATCTTCACACAGCATGGAGAGATTCAGCATGGCAGTCCTTCCATGAACAAGTTGGAGGCGGGTCGTCTCGCCCTTTGCGACGCAGGTGCTGAAACTTTAGAGAACTATTGCTCTGATAATACCCGTACCATGCCGGTCAGTGGCAAGTTTACCCAACGCCAATTAGAGATTTATTCTATTGTGGAAGCATGCCACGACTATGCGCTGGAAGTAGCGAAACCTGGCGTGAAATGGATGGACGTCCACTTTGGGGTCTGCCGGCTGATGACGGAGAAGCTGAAAGAGATCGGTCTCATGAAAGGCGACACCGACGAAGCTGTTCGCGCAGGTGCACATGCCATGTTCATGGTTCATGGGCTTGGGCACATGATGGGAATGGATGTGCATGACATGGAGTCACTCGACCAGATCAATGTCGGCTTTGACGAAGAGGTACGACCCATCCTTGATCAGTTTGGCACTAATTGCCTACGTATGGGACGCCGTCTGCAAGAAGGCTTTGTCGTTACCGACGAACCAGGCATCTATTTCATCCCAGCATTGATCGATGACTGGAAAGCCAGTGGACATTGCAAGGAGTTCATCAACTTCGATAAGTTGGAGACCTACAAGGACTTTGGCGGTATCCGCATCGAGGATGATGTCCTGATCACCAAGGACGGTTGCCGCTTCTTAGGCAAGGACCGCATCCCTTATCATCCCAAAGACGTAGAAGAATTCATGGCAAATCATTAATCATAAATCAATAGAAGGAAAAATTAATAAGAATGAAAAAAGTATTTGTTTTGGCATTATGCGCACTGATGGCCATCGGTGCGAATGCACAGCCACAGAAAAGCAATCCTCAGGATCCTAAGACCCAGAAAGAGGAAAAGAAAAATGCAAACAAGCCTATTTTCACAACAGTGAAAGCTAACCCCATTACGAGTATCAAGAACCAAAGTCGCAGTGGTACCTGCTGGGACTACTCTACCCTCTCGTTCTTCGAAAGCGAGATCTTGAAGAAAACAGGGAAGACCGTGGATCTTTGTGAGGCTTTTGTTGCCAACAAGACCTACATGGACAGAGCCATTCAGGTGGTACGCCTGCATGGCGACTGCCAGTTCTCCCAAGGTGGCAGTGCCTATGATCCCTTGTACTGCATCCAACACTATGGCATCTGTCCTGAGACTGCCATGCCCGCACCAGGTAGCTTGTACGGAGATTCCCTGAACAACTTCAATGAGTTCTTCAGCGTCATGGAGCCCTATGTAGGTGCCGTAGCACGAAACAAGGCCCAAAAATTGTCTGGACAATGGAAGGTTGGATTGCAAGGCATCCTTGATGCTTACTTAGGTAAATGCCCGGAAACCTTTACTTATCAGGGTAAGACCTATACACCGAAATCCTATGCTGCCAGCTTTGGCATCGACTGGGACAACGACTATGTAAGCTTCACCAGCTATACTCACCATCCTTTCTGGACAGCGTTTGCTGTCGAAGTACAGGACAACTGGCGAAATCCCCTGTCCTGGAACGTGCCCATGGAAGACATGATGCGTATTATCGACTATGCCATTGAGCAGGGCTATACCATTGCATGGGGCGGTGACGTGTCTGAAGAAGGCTTTACCCGTCATGGACTCGCTTATGCCTATGACAACAAGAAAATGCCAAGTCTCGCAGGTAGCGACATGGCCCACTGGCTGAAATTGAGCCGTACGCAAAAAACCAACAAGCTCGATTCCTTAGGATGCAAAGCACCTGAGATCACCCCAACCCAGAAACAACGCCAGGAGCGCTTCGATGACTGGGAGCTGACCGATGACCACGGAATGCATATCTATGGCATCGCCAAGGACCAAAATGGCAAAGAATACTATATGGTAAAGAATTCCTGGGGAGAAACAGGAGACTACAAGGGCATCTGGTATATGACCAAGGCTTTCGTTGCAGCCAATACAATGGACTTCATGGTCAACAAGAATGCAGTTCCCAAGGACATCCGCAAGAAACTTGGGATCTAAGTTCCTCATGAGGGAAAAGAATAGAAACGCAGGCTCTCTATGAACCTGCGTTTTTTCATAGGCAAGAATTTCCATGACTTAACCTTTTTGATCCCACCTTCAACTACATTAAGATTTATTTTAAGTAATTCCTTCGTCATTCTCATAATATTTTTGTATCTTTGGGCGCGGATTATATGCGACATCGTCTGCATCCGCCAGAAAGAGAATAAAATAAAAACAATATAAATGCATTTCAAATGGAATTACGAACCACCTACACCAGAAGAAAGACAAGCAGCTAAGGAGCTGGGTGAAAAGCTGAATATCAGTCCGATCCTTGCTCATCTGTTAATCCGCCGTGGCATTACCACCGAGTCGGCTGCCAAGCGCTTCTTCCGCCCACAATTAGCCGATCTGATCAATCCCTTCCTGATGAAGGATATGGATATCGCTGTTGACCGGCTTAATGATGCGATGGGGCGTAAAGAGCGTATCCTGGTATATGGTGATTACGATGTAGACGGATGTACAGCTGTCGCATTGGTGTACAAGTTCCTGCAGCAGTTCTATTCCAATATTGACTATTACATCCCCGACCGGTATGACGAAGGTTATGGGGTGAGCAAAAAAGGAATAGACTACGCAAAGGAAACGGGTGTAAAATTAATTATTATCCTGGATTGTGGCATCAAGGCTATCCAAGAGATAGCCTATGCCAAGTCGCAAGGAATTGACTTCATCATCTGCGACCATCATGTCCCTGATGAGGAGGTTCCTAATGCTGTCGCCATCCTGAATCCGAAGCGGGAAGACGACAAGTATCCTTTCAAGGAGTTATGTGGATGCGGTGTAGGTTTCAAGTTCATGCAGGCTTTTGCCAAGAACAATGGGATTCCATTTTCACGGCTGATTCCCCTGCTCGATTTCTGTGCGGTGAGCATCGCAGCGGATATCGTGCCTGTCGTGGACGAAAACCGGATCTTAGCTTTCCATGGACTGAAGCAACTAAACCAAAACCCGAGCATTGGATTGAAAGCCATCATTGATATCTGCGGTCTGAGTGGCAGGGAAATATCAATGAGTGACATCGTCTTCAAAATTGGACCGAGGATCAATGCTACGGGAAGAATGGAGAATGGCAAGGAAAGCGTTGACCTACTCGTGGAAAAGGATTATAGCACAGCCCTGAAGGAAGCAAAGCATATCAACGAATATAACGAACAGCGCAAAGACATCGACAAGCAAATGACGGAGGAGGCAAACCAGATCGTCTCCAAGCTGGAAAGTCAGCAGCATCAGTCGAGCATTGTCCTCTATGACGAGAACTGGAAGAAAGGGGTCATTGGGATTGTAGCATCCCGACTGACGGAGATATACTTCCGCCCTACTGTCGTCCTGACAAGGGACGGAGATCTTGCCACTGGCTCAGCAAGAAGCGTTACTGGATTCGATGTCTATTCCGCGATCAAAAGCTGCAGGGACCTGTTGCTGAATTTCGGTGGCCACACTTATGCTGCCGGACTAACACTCCGATGGGCAGACTTAAAGGAATTCCGCAAACGCTTCCAACAATATGTGGAGGAGCATATCCATCCAGAACAAATTGAAGCCAATCTGAACATCGATGCTGTCATTGATTTCAAGGACATCACCAAGAAGCTCCACAACGATCTCAAACGCTTCTCTCCCTTTGGTCCCGGTAACCAGAAACCACTCTTCAGCACCGTGGGCGTGTACGACTATGGCACGAGCAAGGTGGTTGGCAGAGAGCAGGAGCATATCAAGTTGGAATTAGTTGACTCGAAATCAAGCAGCGTGGTCAATGGCATTGCATTCGGCCAGAGTGCTTCCGCAAGGTACATCAAGTCAAAACGCAGTTTCGACATTGTCTATACGATAGAAGACAATGTGTTCAAGCATAATGCCATTCAATTGCAAATAGAAGATATCCGACCTGCAGAAGAAGAGGAAGAAGAACTAAAGGACGATGAATGAAGACCAATATCTCAAGATACTACGTACTTATTGGGGGTATGAGAATTTTCGAGGTATACAGAGACAGATTATTGAGAGCATAGGGGAAGGGCGTGATACCTTGGGACTAATGCCCACAGGGGGAGGAAAATCCATCACCTTCCAGGTTCCTGCCCTTGCCCAAGATGGGGTGTGTATCGTAATCACGCCCCTGATCGCCTTGATGAAAGACCAGGTCATGCATCTCCGGCAGAAAGGAATCCTTGCTTCTGCTGTTTATTCAGGCATGTCGCGACAGGAGATCATCACTACCTTGGAGAATAGTATCTTTGGAGGAGTGAAGATCTTATATGTTTCACCGGAAAGGTTGTCATCCGAGCTCTTCATCACCAAATTCAGACACATGAAAGTGAGCTTCATCACCGTTGATGAAGCCCATTGCATCAGTCAATGGGGGTATGATTTCCGTCCCTCATACCTGCAGATTGCCGATATCAGGAAGCTGAAGCCTGATGTCCCCGTCTTAGCGCTCACGGCAACGGCTACCCCGGCAGTCGTAGACGATATTCAAGATCGCCTGGGATTTTCCAAGAAAAATGTCTTCAGAATGAGTTTCCGAAGAGAGAACCTTGCCTATGTCGTCAGTCATACGCTGGATAAGGCACAAGAACTTCTCCACATTCTTCGGGACACTCAGGAAAGCGCTATCGTCTACGTGCGTAGTCGGCGACGAGCGAAAGAGATAGCAACCTATCTTTGTGACCACCAGATTAACTCCACCTTCTACCATGCAGGCTTAGAGCCTTCTGTCAAAGACAAAAGGCAAAAGGACTGGCAAGAAGACCGCACGCAAGTGATGGTAGCAACCAATGCTTTTGGCATGGGAATAGACAAGCCAGACGTGAGAGTAGTTGTCCATATCGATTGTCCTGATTCTATTGAGGCATATTTTCAGGAAGCAGGACGGGCCGGAAGAGACGGCAATGATGCCTCTGCCATCTTATTATATAACAATAGCGACCACAGGAAATTGGAAAGAAGGATCGCAGATACCTTTCCTGAGAAGTCCATGATCCGCCAGGTATATGAACACCTTGCCTATTTCTATCAGATTGGGACCGGCAGCGGTTACGGGTATACCTTTGCCTTCGACATTGATAGATTCTGTAGGACGTTCAAGCATTTCCCCGTTCAGACAGATGCAGCCTTGAAAATCCTTGAGAGATCCGGGTACATCCATTATGAGACGGATCCTGACGCCAGTGCCCGCCTGATGTTTCTATTAGGGAGGAATGAGCTCTACAAGTTGCAGGAAACCACCTCTAAGGAAGAAGCAGTTATCACAGCCTTGCTGCGTTGCTACGGTGGGCTTTTCACGGACTACTGCTATATCGACGAAGGATTGATTGCACAACAGGCGCAACTGACATCACAGCAAGTGTATCTCGTCCTAAGGTCTCTCAGCCAACGGCATATCGTCAACTTTATCCCGCAACGAAAAACGCCCTATATCACTTACACGCAGAACAGGGAAGACACAGAAAGGGTGCTCATTCCTAAAGAAGTATATGAGGAAAGGAAGGAACAATTCCGCCAACGTATCAATGCGATCGAGCATTATGCTACGAACGATACGATATGCAGAAGCCGGCAATTGCTGAAGTACTTTGGTGAAGAAACGACTCAGGAGTGTGGACGATGCGATGTCTGCCTTGCCCATACCCTTGACCATATTGAACCAGAGACCTTTAAAAAGACAAAAGAGGTCCTCCTTCATCTCTTAGCAGATGGAGAACTACATCCTATCACGGAATTGCATCAGCTCCATCTACCTGAAACAGACATACAAAAGACCCTGCGGTATCTCATAGATGAAGAAGAAATCATCCTTGACGGTAGCAGGATCAGAATCAAAAAATAAGGAGCACCTCCCTGTAAGAAGATGCCCCTTTTTCTTTATGTACGAGAAAAAAATTAGTTTCTTTCTGGACGCAGTTTACGAACGGTAACACCTGCACGCCACATTTCCTTGTTGCGCATTGCATCCAGCTCTGCATTCAACTTCTCACGATAGTCAAGCTGAGAGTTCTTATCAATAGCTATCTGAGCTTCAATACCCGTCTGGACAGACAGATATAGCCACTCCATGACTGGCTTGATGGCTTCACGGAAACGTGGAGCCCAGTCGAGCGCACCGCGCTGAGCTGTTGTTGAGCAGTTAGCGTACATCCAATCCATACCCTTGTCACCGATCAGCGGGCCAAGGCTCTGGGTAAGTTCCTCAACAGTCTCGTTGAAAGCTTCAGAAGGAGTATGTCCATGCTCACGGAGCGTGTCATATTGTGCCTCCAGCAAGCCCTCAATAGCACCCATCAGAGAACCACGCTCACCTGTCAGGTCGGAAGTAGCCTCGCGTTGGAAGGTCGTCTTGAACAAATAACCTGAGCCGATACCAATACCGAATGCAATGGTCTTTTCCTCTGCATGACCCGTAGCATCCTGATAGACAGCATAAGAACAGTTAAGTCCACGACCCTCGCAGAACATTGTACGCAGAGAAGTACCTGATCCCTTCGGTGCGACCATGATCACATCAATATCTTTTGGAGGAACAACACCTGTACGGTCATTCCAGTTAATAGCAAATCCATGAGAATAATACAGTGTCTTGCCTGCTTTCAAATAAGGCTTGATCTTTGGCCATACGGCAATCTGACCGGCATCAGAAAGCAACATACAAATGATTGTACCCTTCTCAACAGCTTCCTCAATTGAGAACAATGTCTTGCCTGGAACCCAACCATCCTTGACAGCTTTGTCATAGGAACGTCCCTTACGCTGACCGACAATGACATTGAAACCATTGTCACGCAGGTTGCAAGACTGACCGGGACCCTGAATACCATAACCAATAATGGCAATGGTCTCGTTCTTCAATACTTCGCGTGCTTTCTCCAATGAAAATTCCTTGTTGGTGACCACAGTCTCTGTTACGCCACCGAAATCCAATTGTGCCATAATATAAAAACAAATTTTGTGCGACTTCCTGTTGTGGAGCCGCGGGGTTATACTTGTCCCTATGGAAGCGAGCCCTCCTAATTCAAAGAAGGTCTTTTGATCCATCCATTGCCAACACGTGACAAACGGCACGGGGTTTATGAAAAGATTCGATTTTACTCTATCTCTGTTCTGCCTGCAAAAGTAATACTTCTATCTGATATAGCCAAATTTTACTTTCAATCTTTTACAAATTTAACTTTGCTTCTTATAACCTCTAAGCTATCCTTTTCATCTGCTGATGTCTTCGTGACTCTCACGCAGTATTCGTCCTCTCCCGACTGCTCTTGGAAGAAGTGGAGCTTATCCCCTTGGTGACTCTCTGCCACATAGGCGATCTCAAACCGTTGGATCCGATGGGTGCGATACCATTCAAGGTCCCAAAGATCAAGGACATGCTCAATGTATTTAATACTGTTGACGTGCCCGTTTACATCGATGTCATTATAATAGGTGTCAAGAGTCCGACACAAGGGAAGGTCTTTGCTCATCTTTACTCGTGAAGAAGGAGCGATTGGGCATTCCTTTTCCTTGTCGACATAGCGCAAGATATCCCCATCATGAATGGCGAGGATATCCTCCGGTTGGCGAGTATCCGTATTGATCATTGCCCAGATACTCCGTCCATATCCATATACCTTACCCGTTTGGGCATCAGTAACCTGATAATTACGACTCGTGAAGAACTTCATTGCATTCTCCACCCATGTCTCAACAAAGAACTGGGTATATGCCATAGGCATTTCCTCCATCTCGATGGCAAGCCTTGAGAGTACCCATGTCTTATGGATAGGATTCAGATAGGTCATGCCGAATCCGCGATCCCCACTGTGATAGTCAGCAGCATTCAACAGATGATTGCCCAAATGGCCCATGAACAGGCGATGCCGGAAATCACAATGGAAAGGCTCAGCCGTGAACGGATATTTGCCTACCTTACTTAACGCTGCCATGCCCCAATCGCTCTTGTTCTTCTATATAGTCGCTAATCGGCTCTTCAAAACTACGGGTGACAGCGATCCGCCCACTGCGTGTGTACTGCAACAGGCAACCGAAACCATTCAACTGTTCAAACAGGTCAGAGATATCCTCAGTCAGTCCTGCCAACAAGACTGTAGCATAGGTGGGGTTCACCTCCATCATCCGTGCATCATGCTTACGGATCGTACGGGATACCTCTGGGTTCTGCAGCAAAACCTCCGTAGAGATCTTGAACAGACCTACCTCATGGATGAACAACTGATCATCCGTATAGTAGTCACTCTTGATGACATCGATCTTCTTCTCGATCTGCTTGCTGATCTTCTTCACTTCCTCCTCATCATCGCTCCATGCCGTAATGGTATATTTATGTACGTCCTTCACGGAACTGGCACTGACATTCAAGCTCTCGATGTTGACCTGGCGACGGGTAAACACTGCCGTGATCTGGTTGAGGATGCCGGCTATATTCTCAGAATAAACGAGGAAGGTATATAATTTCTTTTCTTTTTCCATTGATTCTCTCCTTAATAGTTCAACTCCAACTGCATCTCGTCAACGCTCTTGCCTGGCAATGTCATCGGCACGATATCTTCATCTTCTTTGATGGCGCATTCCAACAAGTACGGACCCTTCGTCGCCAGCATCTTCTCCACTTTCTCCTTCAAGTCCTTCCGCTCAATGACCACATCATAAGGGATGCCATATCCCTTGGCAATCTCTGCATAATGCGGGTTCATCATACGGGTGAAAGAACGACGCTTGTGGAACATCAAGTCCTGCCATTGGCGAACATTGCCTAAATAATTATTATTCAAGAGAATCATCTTCACTGGTGCCTGTTGCTCCATGATGGTACCCAATTCCTGAATCGACATTTGGAAACCGCCATCGCCACAAAAGAAGCAAACGGTACGGTCTGGCGCGCCAAAGGTAGCACCAATCGCAGCAGGGAGCCCGAACCCCATCGTCCCAAAGCCTCCACTGGTGATAATGGACCGGTTCTTCTCATAAGTAAAGTAACGACTGGAGATCATCTGGTTCTGACCCACATCGTTCACGAGGATCGCATTGCCATGGGTAGCCTCCGATACCACATGGGTTACCTCTCCCATGAGAAGGGGACCCGATGTGGGGTGGATGTCTTTTTGGATGACCTTTTCATCTTCCATCTCCTGATATTTCTTGAAAGACGCTTTCCATTCACGATGTTCCGTTTTCTCTAACAACTTGGTGATAGCCGGCAGGCTCTCCTTACAGTCGCCAATCACCGCTACATCGGTCTTGATGATCTTATCGATCTCGGCGCGATCAATGTCCAAATGGATGATCTTTGCATGAGGAGCGTATCGCGAGGGGACACCAGTGATCCGATCGCTAAAGCGCATACCGATGGCAATCAACACGTCACATTCCTGTGTCTTCATATTGCAAGCATAGCTACCATGCATGCCTAACATACCCATATTCAAGGGATGATGAGTAGGAAGAGCTGACAATCCCAACAAGGTACGCCCTGCGGGAATATCCGCCTTTTCCAGAAAATCCACCAATTCATCCTGGGCTCCAGCCAGTTCAACGCCGTGTCCCACCAATGCGAAAGGTTTCTGCGCATGATTGATCAGCGCGGCTGCCTCCTCCACTTTTTGCTTGTCGAGCTTAGGATAAGGGACGTAAGAGCGTACCGAATCAACCTTCAGAGGTTCCCATTTGCATTTTCCTGTCTGGGCGTTTCTTGGGAAATCGAGGACGACAGGTCCCGGACGTCCGCTACGGGCAATATAAAAAGCCCTACTGACTGCCCATGCCACGTCTTCCGGTCGACGGATCTGGTAAGCCCATTTCGTGATAGGCTGTGCCACACCCACAAGGTCAACCTCTTGGAAGGCATCCGTACCTAAGGCTGCAACACCCACCTGACCAGCAATAACAACTATAGGAGTAGAATCCATCATGGCATCTGCCACACCTGTCAGAGTATTGGTAACACCAGGCCCTGACGTGACAATAGCCACTCCTACCTCACCACTGGCACGGGCATAGCCCTCCGCGGCATGCGCGGCAGCTTGCTCATGGCGAACCAGTATATGGTCGAACCAAGCGTCCTTGCCACGGGTACGATCATATAGTGCATCATACACCGGCATGATCGCTCCCCCAGGATACCCGAAGATCGTCTTTACACTTTCTGTATACAGGGCGCGCATCAAGATCTCAGCACCAGTACATTCATCACCGATGCGAACGCCACCCCATCCATTTGTATTATTTTCCATCATAACTCTTAATCAATTATTCTGACCCCGCCTTTGTCTGCGGAACTCACACTTTGCGCATAGGCGCGTAATGCCTTACTTACTACCCGGTTTCGTGTCATGGGCTGCTGAGGACGTGATGCCAGTTCCTCATCGCTTAACTTCACATTGATCGAACGGTTGGGAATGTCTATCTCGATGATATCCCCATCCTTGATCTTCCCGATATTGCCTCCAGCAGCTGCCTCTGGCGAGATATGCCCGATACTCAACCCCGAAGTACCACCTGAAAAGCGCCCATCCGTGATCAAGGCACATTCCTTGCCTAAATGCATACTCTTGATATAAGATGTTGGATATAGCATCTCCTGCATGCCTGGGCCTCCCTTCGGACCTTCATGGGTGATGACGACGCAATCCCCACTCTTTACCTTACCACCGAGGATACAGTCACAGGCTGCCTCTTGGGAATCAAAGACCACGGCAGGACCGCTGAAATGCCAAAGGCTTTCATCCACGCCAGCCGTCTTGACTACGCAACCATCCTGGGCAATATTGCCAAACAGCACAGCTAATCCGCCATCCTTGGTATAGGCATGTTGCAGGTCACGGATACATCCCGCAGTACGGTCAGTGTCTAACGAAGCCCATTGCTCGTTCTGACTGCCCATGACCGTTGAGAATCTATTGCCTGGAGCACTATGATAGATTCTGTCAGCCTCGGGATCTACCTGACTACCTGTAATATCATACTTCTTCATTGCATCGTCAAGCGTCATCCCATCGACTCGCTTCACAGATCCACGAATCAGTCCTCCTTTATTCAACTCGTTCAGGATACCCAAGATTCCTCCGGCGCGATTACATTCCTGAACGCTGTACTTTTGGGTATTTGGTGCCAACTTGCAGAGACAAGGCACCTTCCTGCTCAACTGATCGATGTCTTTCATCTTAAAATCACATTCTGCTTCCTGGGCAACAGCCAACAAATGCAGGACGGTATTCGTGGAACCACCCATTGCAATGTCCAAGGTCATTGCGTTTAAGAAAGCATCTCGATTAGCGATATTTCTTGGAAGAACGCTCTCATCCCCTTCTTCATAATACTTCATGGCATTCTTTACGATCAGGTGAGCTGCATCTTTAAACAACTGGATGCGGTTCTTGTGCGTCGCCAAGATCGTCCCGTTGCCCGGCAAGGACAATCCTATCGCTTCCGTCAGGGAGTTCATGGAGTTGGCGGTGAACATGCCAGAGCAACTACCACAGCCCGGACATGCACAATGCTCGATCTTCTGCATATCCTCATCACTGACCGTTGGGTCAGCCCCATTGATCATGGCCGTGATCAAATCCGCATTCTCGCCATGCCAACGACCTGCTTCCATCGGTCCACCGGAACAGAAGACCGTAGGGATGTTCAGTCGCATGGCCGCCATCAGCATGCCAGGAGTCACCTTATCACAGTTAGAGATGCAGATCATGGCATCCGCCTTATGGGCATTGACCATATACTCCACAGAATCAGCAATGATATCACGTGAAGGCAAGGAGTACAACATGCCATCATGACCCATAGCAATGCCGTCGTCTATGGCTATCGTATTAAATTCAGCAGCATAACAACCCATGCTCTCAATCTCTTTCTTCACGATCTGCCCAATTTCATGTAGATGAGTATGACCAGGAACAAACTGCGTAAACGAGTTGACGACAGCAATAATGGGCTTACCAAACTGTTCATGCTTCATACCTGTGGCGACCCAGAGCGCACGCGCTCCCGCCATTCTTCTACCTTCCGTACAGACGGCACTTCTCAACTGATGTTTCATCTTATACCTAAAATTAATGTCCTATTGATCTGCAAAGGTAGTTAGTTTTTATGTAATAGCCAATAATTTCGCTTCGATTTTTCTCGATTTATCATAATTCGTAACTATATAACATGCTTTAGTTATAATCTAAAAGAAAACATGAGGTCTGGCATTGAGATACTCGAATTTGTCTTTTCTGCTTGCTGAAGGCGGTAGATGGACCCACAGAAAAGCCCCGGGGCGACTTGCCTCGGGGCTCATTCCTAAGAAGGAATATACTTATTTACTTGACATATACTACTGCCAAACGGTTAGAAGTTGTGCCTTGAACGCCCTTACCTGTTGCATCATCAACGATAACACCGTTCTTTTGAAGATAATCAGCAACAACTTTCGCACGGTTTTCGGACAGTTTCTGGTTAACTTCTACGCTACCTTCCGGAGAAGCAGTACCCACGATTTGAACATGTCTGCCTGATGCGACGCTGTTCAATGCCTTCTTCGCATCCTTTGTCAGATCATACTTACCCTGGGCGAAGGTGACAAAGACAAGGTTCTCCACCCTTACCTCTTTGTTTTCTCCTGGTACTTCCTTCACCACTTCCTTGATCACTTCCTTAGGTTTCTGAGCAAGTTGGTCGCGAAGGTCATTGATCTGAGCATTCAAGCCATCGATTTCTGACTGGTCGCGAAGCTGGGCAATCGTGAAATTATGGGTGCCATTGGAATTGCCAAACTTATAAACGACTCCAGCATTCAACTGGAACATGGAATGATTGATATCATACTTGATCTCTCCTTGACCCATTCTGTAATAACGACCTAAGGCACTGTTCGTGTTCCCATCATCATTGAGACCCCATACCATGGCAGGCTCAATATAGAGTTGCCATGCTTTCTTGGCACCTAAATTGAAGGTGAAGTCGAGAGCTGCCTTGGAAGTCATGTTGTCATGATTCAACACATTATTGTATAAGTTTGAATTGCCAAACAGATGTCCCCATCCCAGTCCGTATATTGCCACGAGTTCAAAGGCACGCGGCTCACCTGGATAGCCACCAAACCAATTGCTCAAGTTCACCGTTCCCAACAGACTTGTGTTCAAAAGACGAACAGCGGTGCCCGTAGAAGCATAAGGCTTATTGGAGAAATAAGCGTTGCTCTCAACGGCAAGTCCGAACACCGGGGTAAAATAACGACCTATCCGAAGACCCACGTTAGGGTTCAAGTTACCCATCCAACTGTTTTGGGTGGTCTTCGTCGCAATTCCTCCATTGAGACCAATGTAGAAATTGTCGAAAGTATTACTTTCCGTAACTGTCTGTGCAGATACGGAAACTGCCATAGAAGCGGCAGCAAACAACAAAACTAATTTTTTCATACCTCTAATTTTAATGATAAATAATAAAAAATTCTCTATGAAATATAAAATGTTATCGCACATAACATCGTCTGCAAAGGTAAGGAGTTTTTTGAAATATCCAACAACTATTCCATAAAAAAGCTTTATATTTCACGATTTATAACAAAAAATCCCCGGTACGAAGGCGTACCGAGGATCTTTTCGCAATTTCTAATATTGTTTGATTACTTTACGTAAACCACTGCAAGACGGTTAGAAGTTGTGCCCTGAACACCCTTACCAGTAGCCTCGTCAACAACGACGCCCTTACCTTTCAGGTATTGAGCAACAGCATCTGCACGAGCCTGAGACAGTCTCTGGTTCAGTTCAGCAGAACCTTCTGGAGATGCAGTACCAACGATCTGTACGTGCTTGCCAGAAGCAACACCATCAAGAGCCTTCTTAGCATCCCTTGTCAGAACAGACTTGCCCTGAGCGAAGGTTACGAATACCAAGTTCTCAACCTTTACTTCAGTATTTGTTCCAGGAACTTCCTTTACGACTTCCTTGATCACTTCCTTCGGCTTCTGAGCAAGCTGGTTACGGAGGTCATTGATCTGAGAGTTCAAACCATCGATCTCAGCTTGGTCGCGGAGCTGTGCAATCGTGAAGTTGTGAGTACCGTTAGAAGTCTTGAACTTGTAGATCAGACCTGCATTCAACTGAACAGCGCTATGGTTGATATCGAACTTGATCTCACCTGGACTTCTGTGACCTACGTAAGAATCCTTGCCATCAAATGCAGCATTGTCTGAATTGTCGTTCATGCCGTAGTTGATAGATGGCTCGATATAGAACTGCCATGCCTTGTTTGAACCGAAGTTGAAGGCAAAGTCAAGAGCAAACTTGGTTGTCATATTATTATGACCTACAGTCTCATAAAGGGCATTGTTGCCAAAGATATGGCGGAAGCCAACACCTGCCAGTGCACTTACCTCGAAGTTACGTGGCTCACCAGGATATCCACCGAACCAGTTGCTCAGGTTGATCGTTCCCAACAGCAAGCTGTTCAACTCACGAACGGCCGTACCGGTAGAAACCCAAGGCTTGTTGGAGAAATAAGCATTGCTCTCAACAGCGAGACCAAATACTGGAGTGAAGTAACGACCCAGGCGAACGCCGAAATTAGGATTAAGACCTTTCATCCATGCATGGCCTGTTGTCTTCGTCAGTAAACCACCATTGACACCCACATAGATGTTGTCAAAAGTCTTACTTTCTGTTACTGTCTGTGCAGAAGCAGATACTGCCATGGCTGCAGCAGCAAACAATAAAACTAACTTTTTCATGTCTCTCTAAATTAAAAATTATACTTTATTTATGTTCTTTCTATCTTCTATTCGGGTGCAAAATAAACTAAAATATTTATTACTACCAAATTTTTCGGAAGAAAGATATGTTTTAAAGCATAAAAAAGTTAAAATTGAACACTTTCAACCTCTTTTAAGGCACCCAGAAACATGATTTTCATACTTTTATTCCTTGTTTTCTGTCATTTTATTGTACCTTTGTATCCATTTAGAAACTTTACTAAATTATGATTGAAATTCCCATTCATCACAGTTCATGGAAAGAGAGAATACAAGCGGCTTTTCTCTTTTTCACCCGCATTCCCTTAGGTCGTTTTTTCTCTCCAAAGAGAGAAGCTTACGAGTCTGCTATCGAGCATTGGCCTCTTACAGGATGGGTGACGGGACCGATCATGGGTGCCATCATCTTCCTTGGCAGTGGCTTACTGACTGGTATCGCGATTCTCTTGGCCCTCACGGCAAGGATCCTGATCACAGGGTGCCTCCACGAAGATGGGCTGATCAGGTTCCTGAATGGCATGGGACAAAGGGGAACGGGACGAAAGACCGTGACGGAATCTATGGATGGCAGTCTGAATACGACCAACGGCATCGTGGGAATGATCCTATACACCCTCTTCCTATGGTTTATCCTGAACAGCATGAACCCGATTCAGGCAGCTTTGACTGTCGTTGCTGCTGATCCTTTCTGTAAAATGCTTTCCGCACAGTTGTCTATGATGCTCCCTTACGCTGCCCATTCCTATGGAAACCAGGAAGAGATCGCTTTCCGGAAGCTGGACACTCCGTCCTCCATCATTCTCTTCTTAGAAGGCTGTATTCCCCTTGCCATCGTGTGGATCCTTACCATTTGGGGACCTCTCGCCCATCTTGCAGCTGAGGAGGTTGGTATCCTCCGGTCGGTGGGATTGCCGTTTGCGGTATTAGTCGTGCCCGGACTCGTCATGTATTTTCTTTATTATCTGATCCTCAAGAAAATGCATGGATATAACATCCATTGCCTGGGGGCTGTGTTCCTGCTTACAGAACTTGCCTTTTACGCCACGGTGTTCATCAGCCGGCAGATTGACTTCCTACAAATGGCATCTAACTACAAATAATGTCATAGCACCGTATCCCTCCTATAGCTCAAATACCTGATAGGAGTATTTCGGTACGGTGACCACGCCCAGGGAGGTGCCTTCGACCTTCAGCCTTAGGGTACGTGGCAAGGCATTGACGACCTTCAGGTAGGTCTTCCCGGTCTTGGTATCTTTCACGACACTGGTCCCGATCCTGTAAGCTATTGCTTTCTCTGCCTTCAGGGTTGATGTGACATACCGGTCACCGCTATGCGTTGAGAAGAATTTCTGCATTTCATAATTCGGTGTTGTCTTGAGGGTATCCTGATCAAAATAGATCAGGTCCGGATTCCAGTTCTGATGCTTTTGGTGGCATAGCAACGGGGCATAGCTGGCCATGGCAACAATATCTCCATTGCGTTCCACATTGCACAAATGGATCCCCTCAGCAAGGGCATTCCACACCTTATTCTTGCTGTTGCCTGCATACTCTCCAATGTATACCTTGGGACCTTTCCGGTCATAATTGTCATAATAATCCTGATGATGAAGGAACCAACCCGGGCTTTCATAATAATGTTCGTCCACCCAATCGATATACTGATGATGCTTCTTCGCAAATGTCCATCCCTCTATGTAATCGGCAGAGGGCTCGTGGAAAGGTCCCACTGTACCGCACACCGTGACCTGTGGATATCTTTCCTTGATGGCCTTGCAGATCATGAGGTAGCGTTCCTCAAAGGCAGTAGAGACTAAATCCTCGTTGCCAATACCTATATATTTTAAGTTGAAAGGAGCAGGATGCCCTGCCTCAGCTCGCATCTTCGCCCATTTGTTCGTGGAAGGGTCACCATTTGCCCATTCGATCAGATGGAGGATCTCCTCACAATAAGCAGGCATCTCCTCCATGGGGATTCCCCCTTGCTGACCCGCATACCCGTCCTTGTCCGCTGATGAGTTCTGGCATGGCACTCCTGCAGCCAAGACCGGCAAGGGCTCTGCCCCAATATCCTCGCAGAACTGGAAGTATTCATAGAATCCCAAGCCACGGGTCTGGTGATAATTCCAGATATTCTTGGCGGGCTTCCTGTCCTGCAATGGTCCGATGCTCTCTGTCCAATGATAGATGTTATCTATCCCCTGACCATGACTCATACATCCTCCGGGAAAGCGCACGAACTTCGGACGCAAGTCGGCTATTGCCTGTGCCAAATCCTTCCGGAGCCCATTTTTCCGACCATGGAAGGTGTCATGGGGGAAGAGGCTGACCATGTCAACAGCCGTCGTTCCCTTTTTCAAGGGGATCACGGCAAGTCGGCACTGCGACAAGTCCACGCCATCCAACGCTTTCTCTTTCTTCTTGGGATCCACCAACAAGGAAAGATCATACTTCGTCCAAGCATTCCCTACCACTTTTATCTTGCCGGAAGCTGCCACCGTGCCGTCATTAGCGACCAGGGCAACCTCTACCTGCCGTTTGTCGACATCCGTATTCCGGGCATAAAAAGAGAAATCGTACTCCTCACCACGACTGATGCGTATGCCATCCCACCCTGTGTTCCACAAGGTGTCGACCGACAAGGTCACATAATGTGGGTTATTCTTGCTCAGCGGATGGTCTGTTCTCACTTCAATCCCCCGTGCCGACTGCCAGGCCGTCGTGGCATTCCATCCGGAATGGTCGGCGGGAGTATATTCAAAGTCACGGTTTTGCAGCAGTTCCGCATAGAGTCCGCCATCCGCGGCATAGTTAATATCCTCGAAGAAAACGCCAAAAAGGTGGTCGCTGATGGGTTTCTGACTTCCCATATCCACCTGAAGGGTCGTCTCCACGGTGGAAGGGAGATGGGCAAAACGGGATTCATCATCGTCGAAGCTTTCCTTGCTCATCCGTGCATCTTCTGCCAACACGTCAAAATAATGGCGGATATAGTCCAAATGGATCTTGGGCACATCAAACGTATTACCCTGATACACCTTGCCATTGACTGTCGCCGTGTCCCTAAGCCACGCAATATCCTCGATGGTGCTTGGCTCCTCCGCTTCCTCGAACGTCCGGAAGTCATGGGAAGCATGGACATAGCGTTTGCCTTGGCTGGTCTTGAAATAAATGTCGAAGGTGCCATCGTCCATGGCGAAGCCAACCGGTTCCTTGCATCCCCGCTCTTTCATGCGAGGGAAATCTTGCGGGCGCCATGTCACCAGGTCCTCACTGTAAGCCGCCGCGAAGCAAGGAGCGTCATCGTTCACTGCCCATAGGGCTCGCCACGTCCCATCATTGGCATGGATGACATAAGGTGTATACATCTGTTTTTCCTTCCCCCATGGACCGTAATCGCTGGAACACAACTGCCCTGCATCCTGCCAACGGTCGTCATCCGTCAGGAAGGCGAGGTGCAGTCCTTCCCTCACGCCCGGGGAATAGACGAAGATCTGGCACGTCGTGTCATTACCTTGTATCATGTATCCCGGCGTGACATGATCCGCCATCGCGGAAGTGGTCATCCACAGGGAGGTCATTGCGATCAGTATTTTCTTCATTTGTTCAGATTTTTAGTTAGCCATGCAAAGTCGTATCGCTTGCTAATAGCTTTCCTGGTTTGCCAAGTTCCAGGCATTGAGGAAGGCTGCGCGCGTGATATCCACGATCTTCGGATAGTTGATCTTGGCTGCCTCGTCCCCGGGCTGGTGATAGTCAGGATGCCCATCGGTATGGTACCAGATAATGGGAATGTCCTTTACGGCAAACGAGCCGTTGTCGCTTCCCCCAACGGGCTTGTCCCAAGGGCGGTAGTTAGGATCGAGATTGAAATGATACTTCTGGATATCCCCCCGCAACCACTGCTCGAACACAGGATGGGCCTGCGTATAGAAATAGACCACATATGAGGGATGATCAGGCTTATTGTTACGACCGATCATGTCGAAGTTGAGATACCCCTTTACCTTTCCGATGAAAGGACAGGTCTGGACGAAATATTTGGATCCCAGTTCACCGAGTTCCTCTCCGTCCCAAAAGGCGATGATGACGTTCCGTTCTGGTTGGACGCCACTCTCCACGAAAGCCCTTGCAATCTGGAGGACAGCACTTGTCCCTGACGCATTGTCGTCTGCCCCATTATAGATCTGGTCGCCTTCGAGCGTAAGGTCTTTCCCAACATGGTCATAATGGGCACCCACCACGATATATTCATCCGACTTTCGACCGGGGATCATGGCAAGGACATTGCGCAGGTGTAGCGTACGATGGGTACCTTGCTTCAGTTTGGCGATGGAATCTGCGTCCACGAAGAAGCGTTTCTTCTTCTGCCATTCCATGCTGCATGCCTCAAAAGGCTGCAAGTAATCATCGTTCAAGGGCTTGATGCCCAGCTGTCTTAGCTGCGAGATGATATACTGTGCAGCAACACGAGAGCCGTTTTCCCCGGCTTTCCGTCCTTCCAGTTCATCACTCGCCAAGAAATAGACATGCGCTTTCGCACGGTCCTCGTTGATCGTGTACATTCCCTTTTCCTTCGCAGCCAGCAACTGCTTGGCATTCATTTTCTTTACGCTGCTTCCCATGGCAGGCATCAGCAGGAGGAAGGCGGCAACCGCCCCTAACATAAGTCTCTTCATCTTATAATAATTTTTCCAATTGGTCAACGGCATTTGACAAATCATCCGAAAAAGTAGCATGATCATACAAGAAGTCCGGCTTCCCTCCCGCGATCTCCCGATAGAGATCACGGTTCATGTCATTCGCATAAGAGGCGATGGCATATTCGATGTCATCGCGTTGGACGGGATTATCCGACCTTGAATATACCCTGTACTTTTGGTGAAAGAAGCAATAGGCTTCCTCGATACTATGCTTGTTGATCATCATCATTACCAAAAACGCTTTTGCTTTTCATCATAATGGAAGCCACCCGCTGCAATCTTTGCCTCCAATTGCTTCCTGTCCTTGTCAAAGTAATAGCAAATCTGGTCGAGATTGTCGAACACTTCGTCTCTCAGCAGGAAGTTGATGGCACTCACTAACATAGGGATGTCTTTTTCCGGAAGTTTGTCCATATCGTCTATCTTTTATCGTTGCAAAAGTAATACAAATCCTTCAAATATCCAATTATTTTAAGTCAATTTACCGGGTTGTTTCCTTCCCAAATTCAATAGCACGCCTTCTGTATCGCAAAAGGTCATCTCCCACCTTCCAAAAGGTCATCTCCAGTCACTCAAAAGATCATCTATCGCACGCCAAAAGGTCATCTCCTGCTCTCTGCCCTGTCCTCATGCCTTTCCTGACCCATCATGGAACGAAAAAAGGCTGGTCGCAATCGCTGCGCCCAGCCTCCAAATTAGAGAGTTATAAAAAAATCAAGTCTACTGTTGCTTGATCAGATTCATTCCTTCTTCCACGGCTTTCATGTTTAATGGAATCATGTCGTGGTGGCGCTCCGGCAACGTCTTGTAGAGTGCCTTATTCAGTCCATCCGTGCTGACAACAGGGCAGACCTTCAGCAGTCCGCCAAGGACGATCATGTTGAACACCTTGGCATTCTTCATCTCGGCAGCCTTATCCATCGCGTCAATACGATAGACTGTGATATCCTTCCTTGTGGGAGGGTTGACGATGCCATAGCCATCATAGATCAAGATACCGCCCGGCTTCAATTTCGGGCAGAACTTATCCAACGAAGGCTGGTTCAAGACAATGGCCACATCATAATGGCTGAGGATAGGTGAAGAGATCTGCTCATCGCTGATGATCACGGTCACGTTGGCTGTGCCACCCCGCTGCTCCGGTCCATAAGCCGGCATCCATGTTACCTCCTTGTCCTCCATCAGTCCGGAGTAAGCCAAGATCTTGCCCATGGAGAGGACGCCCTGACCTCCGAACCCGGATATTATAATTTCCTTTTTCATTCTTTCGTCGTGTCTTTAAGATCCCCTTTCGGATACTGTTTGAACATATATTCTTCCATCCACTTGTTGGCTTGTACCGGAGAGAGCTTCCAACCGCTGTTGCAAGTGGAAACAATTTCTACGAGAGAAGATCCCCTTTTGTTCATTGAATTCTCAAATGCCTTGTGGATTGCCTTCTTTGCCTGACGGATGGCAGCGACGGTTTCCACGCTCTGACGCGTCACATAACAAGTCCCCTGCAAGTGGGAAGCCAGCTCCGTGATGTTCAAGGGATATCCATGCAGCTCTGGGACACGCCCATAAGGGCACGTAGAGGTTTTCTGTCCCAACAGGGTCGTCGGTGCCATCTGTCCGCCCGTCATTCCATAGATGGCATTATTGATAAAGATCATGGTGATGTTCTCACCCCTGTTCAGTGCATGAATGGTCTCACAGGCACCAATACAGGCCAGATCGCCATCACCCTGATAAGTGAAGACCAGCCGGTCGGGCCACAACCGTTTGATAGCTGTTGCAAGAGCAGGTGCACGACCATGTGCAGCCTCTTGCCAGTCAATGTCCAAATACCGATAGGCAAATACGGCACAGCCCACGGGACAGATCCCCACGGTCTTGTCCTCCATGCCCATTTCTTCGATAACCTCGGCAACGAGCTTATGCACGACACCATGCGAACAACCCGGGCAATAATGCATGGCGGTGTCGTTCATCAAGTCCGGCTTCTTGTATACCAGGTTCTCTGGTGCTATGATATCATTGTTCATTGTAATTTCTCCTTTAATGCTTTAACTATTTCATCCGGCTCCGGGACAATACCTCCGAGACGCCCGAAGTGCTCCACTGGGATGGTCCCGTTCACGGCAAGGCGGACGTCATCGACCATCTGACCGGCATTGATCTCCACGACCAAGATTCCTTTCTTCCCCTTTGCAGCCTCAACAATCTGCCGACTGGGGAACGGCCAAAGGGTGATCGGACGGAACAAGCCCACCTTCAGACCCTCTCCGCGTGCCATCTCCATGGCCTTTTGCGTGATGCGTGCCGCACTTCCGAAAGCCACGATCATATATTCAGCATCGTCTAATTGCTGGGTCTCGTAGCGCACCTCCTCGTTCTTGATCTGCTCGTATTTAGCTTGCAGGTGAAGGTTGCGCTGTTCCATGACCTCCGGTTTCAGTTCCAGAGACGTCAGGATATTAGGCTTGCGATCCTTCGTCCGTCCGATGGTTGCCCAAGGATAGAGCTTCCGGATCTCCTCCTCTGTCTTCCGGGGCTTATAAGGCGGCAATACCACCTTTTCCATCATCTGCCCGATCACGCCATCGCTGAGGATCATAGCCGGGTTGCGGTACTTGAACGCCAGTTCGAAGGCCAGGTCCACGAAGTCTGCCATCTCCTGTACGGAGTTAGGTGCCAGCACGATGACATGATAGTCACCATTGCCGCCCCCTCGTGTAGCCTGGTTATAATCACTTTGTGATGGCTGGATGGTACCCAATCCAGGACCACCACGCTGTACATTGACGAAGACCCCTGGGATCTCAGACCCTGCCATGTAGGAAATCCCCTCCTGCATGAGGGCGACACCTGGGGAAGACGATGTTGTCAATACACGTTTCCCGGCACCCGCGCCACCATATACCATATTGATGGCAGCCACTTCGCTCTCTGCCTGGAGGACGACCATTCCCGTTGTCTCCCAAGGTTTGAGCAGTGCCAAGGTCTCAATAATCTCACTCTGCGGAGTGATGGGGTATCCAAAGAACCCATCGGCACCACAGCGGATGGCAGCGTTAGCAATGGCCTCGTTGCCTTTCATTAAAGTTACTTCTTGTTCTGCCATAGTGCTTAATCCTCCATTTTCTTTTTGTAAACGGTGATACAACCATCCGGACAAACTATGCCACATGATGCACAGCCGATGCAATCGTCAGGATGAGCGGCCTCCACGAAGGGATAGCCATGCACGTTTACCTTTTTCTGAGCCAACGCAATGACGCCTTTCGGGCATGCCACTACACAGAGCTGACATCCCTTGCAGCGATCAGTGTCGACTACAATAGCACCTATAAATTTTCCCATATTCTAATGTTTTTGTTCCCCTTAGGGATTATATGCATCCTTATCATAGAAATTCAGGATTTCCTCAAGCATCTCCTTGGCCCCAACGGCCGGACTCTGAGGATCCAGGGAGATGGCCTCCATGTAGTTGTTCAGCGCATGCTGCCAATCTCCTTTTTTCCTATATTCATTACCTAATTGATAGTATTCCTCTGCATTCATGACTGATAGAATTCTTTTTTGCCGGCGGAAAGGGTATTCTTCATCAGCGAACAGATGGTCATAGGACCTACCCCACCCGGGACCGGGGTGATGAACGAGCATTTAGGTGCCACCTCATCAAACTTGACATCGCCATTCAGGCGGAATCCTTTCTTCTTGGATGGGTCCGGGACGCGCGTAGTACCCACGTC
>ULNB01033061.1_pt1 | contig 42208 bp, 26 predicted proteins | sample 1951811 | NCBI WGS metagenome assembly ULNB01 (sample SAMEA4835566, study PRJEB28245) | human gut metagenome | biome: gut microbiome; material: fecal sample | place: Denmark | collected 2008
GCCGCCTACTTTGACAATGGTTATCTTCTCTTTCATCTTATTCTAAATAGGTATAGCCATAGAGCCCTGAACGATAATTGCTCAGGAATTCCTTCCCCTCTTCCAGGCTGATCTTGCCCGCCTTGACGCTCTTCGTTACCCATATTTCCAGTTGGCGAACCAGTTTCTTGGGGTTGTACTGTACATAGTCGAGCACTTCCTCAACGGTTTCTCCGTCAAAGATTTGGTCGATGTGGTATGCTCCGTCCTTGACAGAGATATGTACCGCATTCGTGTCGCCGAACAGGTTGTGCATGTCTCCTAAGATTTCCTGGTATGCTCCTACCAAGAACACGCCTAAGTAATAGTCCTCGTTTTTCCTCAGGGAGTGTACGGGGAGGACATGGGAGATATTGCGGTTGGTGACGAAATTGGCAATCTTGCCGTCTGAATCGCAGGTGATATCCTGCAGGGTGGCATTGCGCGTGGGCCGTTCGTCCAAGCGCTGGATAGGAACGATCGGGAAGAGCTGGTCGATTGCCCAACTGTCGGGCAGGGATTGGAACAGGGAGAAGTTGCAGAAGTATTTATCTGCGAGCAACTTATCTAAGTTCATCAACTCTTCCGGGACATGCTTCAGGGATTTGGCAATGGCATTGATCTCCCGGCAGACACTCCAGTACATACTTTCGATCTCGGCCCGTGTCTTCAGGTCGACCAGTCCATGGGAGAAGAGGTCTAAGGCTTCTTCCCTGATCTGCTCGGCATCGTGCCAGTCTTCCATCATGGAGCGTGGGTTCAGGTTGTCCCAAATCTCATAGAGGTCCTTGACCAACTGGTGGTCATTTTCTTTCGGCTCGAACTCTTCTGGCATCTCAGGGAGCGAGGCTGTCTCCAAGACATCGATGACCAATACGCTATGGTGAGCTGCCAATGAGCGTCCGCTTTCCGTGATGATGTTAGGTTGTGGGATCCCATTGCGGTCGGCTGCATCCACGAAAGTATAGACGCAGTCGTTGACATACTCTTGGATGGAGTAGTTGACAGAGCTCTCGCTGCTGGAAGAACGCGTGCCGTCATAGTCCACTCCTAATCCTCCGCCACAGTCCACGAAGTCGACCCCATATCCCATTTTATGGAGTTGCACGTAGAATTGGGATGCCTCCCGGAGGGCGGTTTGGATCCTGCGGATCTTCGTGATCTGTGAGCCAATATGGAAATGGATCAGTCGCAGGCAGTCATGAAGCCCCTTTTCGTCTAAGATCCTCAAGGCTTCCAACACTTCCGAACTGGTCAACCCGAACTTGCTGGCATCGCCGCCGCTCTCTTCCCATTTGCCCGACCCGCTGGAAGCCAGTTTGATGCGGATTCCGAGATTGGGCTTTACGTGCAGTTTCTTGGCTGCTTTTGCGATAATCTCCAGCTCGTTCAATTTCTCAACGACGATGAAGATGCGCTTCCCCATCTTCTGGGCTAACAGTGCCAACTCGATATAGCTTTGGTCCTTATAGCCATTGCATACGATCAGGGCATCACTTTGGCACTGGACGGCGATCACGGCATGGAGCTCTGGTTTGGAGCCGGCTTCCAGTCCCAGGTTGAATTTCTTTCCATGTGAGATGATCTCTTCCACCACCGGTTGCATTTGATTGACCTTGATGGGGTAGATGATAAAGTTCTCACCTTTGAAATGATACTCTTCGGCAGCTTTCTTAAAGCAGCTGGCTGTCTTCTCGATACGATTATCAAGAATGTCTGGAAAACGGAGAAGGACAGGTGGCGTCACATCGCGCAGCGCCAGTTCAGCCATGACATCACGCAGGTCTATCTGCGTGTTATCCTTGCAAGGGGTGACATAAACATGTCCTTTTTCGTTGACTCCAAAATAAGAGGTACCCCAACCATTGATGTTATAGAGTTCCTTCGAATCCTCAATCGTCCATTTCTTCATTTCAATTGCTTATATAGTTAATAGTTCACGTAGTTTTTGAACAGATATCTTTATTTTCTCGTAATTATCCATCAGGTTCACGTCTAAGGTATATTTCGCCTTGGCGTAATAGGGTTCCCGGATCTTGAGCTGCTCCTTGATGAAGATCTTGACCTCTTCCGGTGTCTTGTTCAGGAGAAGCGGGCGGACGGTCTTTCCCATTTTCAGGTGCCCGTATAGCACCTCTGGGGTTGCCTTCAGGTAAATAGTCTCGCCTTGCTGGTTCATGTAGTCCATGTTGTTGAAGAAACACGGAGTCCCCCCACCGCAACTGATGATAACATTCTCGAATTCAGCCACTTCGTGCAGCATGGTATGCTCGATCTTTCTGAATCCTTCTTCCCCCTTTTCGTCAAAGATCTGCTTGACGGTTTTCCGCATCCTGCTTTCTATATACCAGTCGAGGTCGTAGAAGGGGATATTGATTTCTTTGGAAAGAGCCTTGCCTACGGTCGTCTTTCCGGCGCCCATGTATCCTAAGATAATGATCCTTTTCATTTCTTCTTGCTTGCTGCTGTGGCCTTCTTGCTGGTAACAGGTGTACTGACAATCTTCATGCACTCCTCGTAGGTGAGGTCCTTTGCCTTGTCATGTAGGTTTTTGGGAATACGGTAGTTCTTCCCGTCACGGGCAATGTAGGGTCCATAGCGACCGTTCAGGATTTCCATGGAAGGGTCTTCGTCAAACTTCTTGATATGGCGTTGTTCCTCCTGTACCCGCTTCTGTTGGATTAGCTCGATGGCTGTGTCCAGGCTGACGGTCATAGGGTCTTCTGTCTTGGGCAGGGACACGTACTTCTTGTTGTGCATGATATAAGGTCCGAAACGACCTGCGCCAATTACGACGGGAGTTCCTTCAAACTCTCCTACGGTTCTGGGCAACTTGAACAACTCTAAAGCTTCTTCCAAGGTGATGGTTTCCATGCTCTTGTCTGCTGGCAACTGTGAGAAGCGCGGCTTTTCCTTGTCATCTGCTGAACCGATCTGCACAACAGGCCCGAAGCGTCCGATCTTGACAAACACCGGTTTTCCGGACTTGGGGTCTTTGCCGAGCTCCCTCTCGCCCGCCTTGTGGGCCGACCGGGAATTCATGACATGTTCGACAGTAGGCTCGAAGTTCTTGTCAAACTTGTGCATCATGTCCGTCCACTGTTCTTTTCCTTCTGCGATCTGGTCGAATTGTTCCTCAACCTTTGCCGTGAAGTTATAATCCATGATGCTTGGGAAATTTTCCATGAGGAAGTCGTTGACCACAATGCCGATGTCGGTAGGGAGGAGTTTACCCTTTTCGTTCCCTACCATTTCCTTTTTCGTCCTTGATGCGATCTTGATGCCTTTCAGCGTATCAATGGTGTAGCTACGCTCTTCTCCCTTGTTGTCTCCTTTCTGAACATAGTCACGTTGCTGGATCGTGCTGATGGTCGGGGCATACGTAGAAGGACGCCCAATGCCTAATTCCTCCAACTTCTTCACCAAGCTGGCTTCCGTGTATCGGTTCGGTGCTTGCGAGAAACGCTCCGTGGAAGTAATCTCCCGACGCTCCAGTTGGTCGCCGTCTTTCAAGACCGGTAAGGTATGGGATGAGTCTTCCTGGGTGTTTTCCTCATCATCCGTGGATTCGAAGTATACTTTCAGGAAACCGTCAAAGACGACAACCTCTCCGTTTGCGATAAACTTCTCTTCACTGTTCGACATGTTGATGGTGACAGTCGTCTTCTCAATCTGTGCATCCGCCATCTGGGAAGCTGCGGTACGCTTCCAGATCAGGTTGTAGAGTCGTTTCTCCTGTGATGTCCCTTCTATCTCTGTGTCGCTCATGTAAGTAGGGCGGATTGCCTCATGAGCTTCCTGCGCCCCTTTGGAATGAGTGACGTATTTGCGCGGTTTGCTGTATTCCTTGCCATAGAGCTTGATGATCTCGTCCTTGCTGGCATTGATGCACAGGGAAGAAAGGTTGACACTATCGGTACGCATGTAAGTGATCTTTCCACTTTCATACAGATGTTGTGCGACCATCATCGTTTGGGAGACCGTGAATCCTAATTTCCTGGCAGCTTCCTGTTGGAGCGTTGAGGTAGTGAAAGGAGGGGCAGGGGTGCGCTTCAGCGGTTTCTTGCTGATGGCGGACACGGTGAATGTAGCATCCTTGCATTTCTCAAGAAAGGCGGTTGCCTCTTCATGGCTTTTGAATCGCTTGTCCAATTCCGCTTTCACCTCTGAGATATTGCCTTGCTCGTTCGTCAAGGTGAAGATGGCATTGATGCGGTAGTAGGGCTCACTCTTGAAGTTCTGGATTTCCCGTTCTCTCTCGACGATCAAGCGTACGGCAACGCTTTGTACGCGACCTGCAGAAAGGGCCGGCTTTACCTTGCGCCACAATACGGGAGAGAGCTTGAATCCTACCAACCGGTCAAGGACCCTTCGGGCCTGTTGGGCATTGACTAAATTCATGTCCAAATGCCGGGGATGCTTGATGGCATCTAAGATGGCAGGCTTGGTGATTTCATGAAAGACAATACGATTCGTGTTTTGCTCATCTAACCCTAAGACCTCGCAAAGGTGCCAAGAGATGGCCTCCCCTTCGCGGTCTTCATCGGATGCCAACCATATCTGCTTGGCTGCCTTCGCATTCTTCTTTAGGTCGCTGACCAGTTTTTTCTTCTCTTCCGGAATCTCATAATAAGGTTCTAACGTCTTTTCGTTAATACTGAGTTCCTTTTTCTTTAAATCGCGGATATGCCCATAGCTGGACATCACCTTATAGTCGTTCCCTAAGAATTTCTCAATTGTTTTTGCCTTTGCGGGGCTCTCTACAATAACTAAATTTTCTTGCATCATCGCGAATAATATATTTATAGGGCGCAAAAGTAACTAAAATTTTGCTCACACCTTATTATATGGGGAAAATTTCGTATTTTTTAAGGATTTATTCTTGCATTGTCTGCTAACAAACAAAAAGACAGGCTTTTAGCCTGTCCCGTTATGCCCTATCTTTGATGCTTCTCGATGAACTCGTATAGGCCTTGTCTGACAGACCGAAGCCCAAATTGTTCCTTATGGATCTCTTCTAAAGGGATCCACATACATTCTGCGGCATCATCCCCAGCCTTTAAGGCACTGGTGTCTTTTACCTCGCAGACAAAGAACATATCGAGCGTCCTGATGTCCATGCCACTGTACAAGTACACGTTCGGAATACTGAAAATATATTTGGCCTGTGTAACTTCCAGTCCTGTCTCTTCCTTTACTTCCCGGATCACACCTTCTTCTGCACTTTCCCCAATGTCGCAGAATCCGCCGGGAAGGTCGAGCGTGCCCTTGGCTGGCTCATTCTTCCTGCGCTCCACTAACAACTCTCCTTTCTCGTTGAGGATGAAGGCTACGTTGGCAGCACTCGGATTCAGGAAATATTCGAACCCACAATTTTGGCATTTCTTGCTTCTCTCACTGTTGACGTCAAAGTGAGAACTGCCACATGCCGGGCAGTAATTGAATTTCTCTAATGGATGCATTGTAATAAATTATACTCTTATTAATGATTTACCAATTGTCAGTCCTAAATGGGAATAAAGGCAGTAACGCTCCGTTCTTGACATTCCCATATCCCCAGTTGCGGAAAGCATAGCGCACGGCAACTGGCTGGCGGACGTCGGGGCAGGTGATGATGATCCCTTTCTGCCAACCATAAGTAGCTGTCGCCTTGTGGAAGACATGGTCTGGGCCCGCTACCTCAAAGCCTTGGAGGTCTTCAAGCCTGCTGATGGCTTTATAGTTATTCTGTAAATGTACGTAGCATGTGTCGTTGGAAATCTTCAGGTCTTTAAAAGATGGACTTTCGCACTGGATGCTTTTCATCCCATAGGTCTTGTTCAGGGCTTGCAGGGCCAGTCGCTCGCCCACTTGCTGCTTTTGGCAAGGATGGATTTGATGGCTTTCGTAGGGATATACCAAGTCGTCAGTGCAAATGATACCGCTGTTGGGGATGGTCTTGGAGGCGTTGAACTGCTGCTCGCGCAGCTTAGGTCCCCAGTCTCCTGCCTTGTCTCCATTATAGTAAGGGGCTATCTGGACGAAATAGAAAGGGATCTCTCCTAACTTGAAATCGCGGCGCCATTGACTGACAAGGTCGGTCAATCGTTGGGTATATTGACCGGCGGGGTCGCCTACGTTAGAACATCCTTGATAGAAGATGATACCTTTGACGGTGTAGTTGAGAATTGGAGAGAACGTGCCATTTCCCCATACGAGTGGGCGATGGTAATCCGAATTGAATTTTTTGACGATGGCAGCCGAGTCTAAGGGCTCTTGGGTGTTCTTCCTTAGATAGGATTCGTCCAACCAACTTTCCACCCGTGTACCACCCTTGTTGGCCATGATGAGTCCGACGGGAATCCCCAAGGTTTTGTTTAATGCCTGTGCGAAGAAATATCCTGTCGCCGATGCCTCTCCAACAGTTTCCGGACCGATCTCCTTCCATTCGCAGACGGCATCGTTCAAAGGTTTCATGCTCATGGTACTGGGTATCTTGACGTAATGGATGCCTTGATATTCATTGGCATTCATCACCACTTGGTTGTATCCTTCTACAGGACAGTTGTCAAAGCCTTTTATGGGCATCTCCATATTACTTTGGCCTGCGCATACCCATACTTCCCCGGAGAGGATGCCGTTCACGACGGTCTTTTCCCCATCGTCAAACGTAATGGACAGAGGCGTATAACTGGCGGAGGGAACTTTGATGGAGAGCAACCATCGTCCGTCCTTTCCTGTTTGGGCTGAATAGGTTTCGTTCGACCATGATACGGACACCTTTACTGTTTTTCCTGGCTTGTCCCATCCCCAAAGGCGGGCATCAGAATTCTGCTGCAGGATCATTTTGTCGCTGATCAGGTGAGGAAGCCTGACCTTGGCATAGGCACCGCCAAGAATGAGTGATACCATGGCAGCAATCATTATCATTCGTTTCATCATACGGTAATTTTAAATCTGTTGCAATATTACAAAAAAAATCCCTTCTTTGCAACAAAGAAGGGATATATTTGACAAAATAAGATGCTTTATGATCTTTATAATAAAGCCTTGATGGCTGCGTCAATGTCTTTGATCTGCACGTCTCGTTTCTGTAGGACATTGTTCTTGTCAATGAGGAAGAATGTCGGGATTTGCTGGACGTTGTAATTGATCAGGTTCTGGGAGCTGGTTCCATCTGCATCCCGCACACTGATCCACGGAAGGGCTGCAGTCTGGGTCTTCCAGAAATGCTCGTCAGGGTCTAGGGACACTTGATAGATTTCAAATCCCTGGGCGTGGTATTTGTTGTACAGTTCCCTGAGCATCATGATCCTTTTCAGAGAATTATCGCTGGCGAAGATATGGAAGTCGAGCATGACCACCTTTCCCTTGAGGTCTGACAGCCTTCGGGTGACGCCCTTATTGTCTTGCAGAGCAATGTCGATGATGCCTGATGTGTTGATCTTTCTGGAGTCGATGGCCATGTTGGCACGCTCATTCCTGATGATGCGCACGTCTTTCATGCCTTCAATGGCGATATTATGCAGGTTCTTGCCCCGTTCAGCCTTTGGATAGTAGGTGTCCCAACTGGTAGCCACGGCTGCAAAGACCTTCACATCATCCTCGCTACTGCGGGGATTGAAGATCAAGGAGCTCACATTGCCTAAGGTGAATGTCTGGAAAAGGGCAAAATAGGAGTAAGCCTTCATCGGCTCTTTGAAAATATAATTTAACTTGACGTTATTCTTATATGCGACAAGAACGCTTTGCACGCTGTCCTCAACAGCGTCTACCCCTAAGCTGGGATTGTTGGCAATCGCGTTGATCTGTGCCTGGAGCCCCATCTGCAGCAGGGCCAGTTCCTTGATTTTGGAACACTCCTCCGACCCCGACACTTCGTAGCCAGCAGACATGTTGGGATAGGAAGCCTTGATAGAAATCGTTTCCGTGGAATCCGCTGCTACATTGATGATTTGGTTCGCAATGCGTAGGCGATAGAATTCCGGTGCTCCTGAGGCTTTCCCGTCAAAAGAAAAATTCCCATCTGCATCTAATTTGACAGAGTCGACAACCTGCGGGCCATTCAAACTCATGTTCTCAAAATACAAGGTTGAGTCCTTGGCGTCAGAGATCGTTCCGTTGACGTGAAATTTCTTCTCGGTACAAGAGACTATTGCCAATGCCATCATCATGATCATGGCAACTGATGCAAAACCGGTAATATTCCTTTTCATTTTCATGCGTTTCCTATTTTGAATGCAAAAATATAGCAATTAGGTCAAACTACAAAATTATTTCTTCGATTTTTATAATTGTCTTACGAATTGAATGCCGATAAATACAGCAACGAGACCGAGGGCTACACTGCCTCCAGCATAAAGCGCGCCATAAAGGATGTTGTCTTCCCGGAACAAATGGAGTGTCTCGTTCATGAAAGTTGAAAATGTGGTAAAACCTCCACAGAAGCCAACTGTCAGGAATAATTTGAGGTTGGGGTCGAGAAGGGCACCGCGGTCGAAAAGACCGTAAATGGCTCCGATGAGGAAACATCCCATGATATTAACCACCATCGTACCCCAAGGAAAGACGGTGAAGAGGGAACCTTGAATGGCTTTCGATATCAGGAATCTGCAGACAGACCCCATCGCGCCACCTAATGCCACAAATAAAATACTTCGTATCATAATCTGGTGCAAAGATAATCATTTCTATTCAAGAAGTGTGAACAATTCAAAATATATTCACTTTTATTCTTTCGTTATCAATAATTTAGCTATCTTTGCAAGATGATTTTTAGATGTTAGATAAACAATAAGTTTTTAAATTTTTAGATGAACGTAATTACGAAAACAGTTCAATTGCCAGATGGAAGAACCATCTCAATTGAGACCGGAAAGGTTGCAAAGCAGTGTGACGGTTCAGCTGTGCTCCGCATGGGCAATACCGTACTTCTTGCAACTGTTTGTGCAGCTAAAGAGGCAGTTCCGGGTACAGATTTTATGCCTTTGCAGGTTGATTATCGTGAGCAGTATGCTGCTGCAGGCCGTTTTCCTGGTGGTTTTACCAAACGCGAAGGCAAGGCAAGTGACAATGAGATTTTGACATCTCGTCTTGTGGACCGAGTTCTTCGTCCACTGTTTCCATCAGACTACCATTGTGAAGTATTTGTTAATGTGATTCTTTTCTCAGCCGATGGCGTTGATCAGCCTGATGCTCTGGCAGGATTTGCAGCATCAGCCGCCTTGGCTTGTTCAGATATTCCAATTGAGTGCCCTATCAGTGAGGTTCGCGTAGCCCGTATTAACGGTGAATATGTCATTGACCCTACCTTCGAGCAGATGAAGGAGGCAGATATGGATATTATGGTCGGTGCTACGAAGGACAACATCATGATGGTTGAGGGCGAGATGGATGAGGTTTCCGAGCAAGACTTGATTGGAGCCTTAAAAGCAGCCCATGAGGCAATCAAACCTCAGTGCCTCCTTCAGGAAGAACTTTCTAAAGAGCTTGGTACAGACAAGAAGCGTGAGTATGACGATGAGATCAATGACGAGGATCTTCGCCAGCAGATTAAGGATGAGCTTTATCAGCCAGCTTATGATACGACAAAGGCTGCCCTGCCTAAGCAAGAGCGTCAAGATGCCTTCGATAAGATTATTACCGACTTCTTGGAGAAATACGATGCTGCCCACACGGATCTCTCTGCTGATGAGTTAGAAGAGAAACATGCTGAGGCAACCCGTTACTATGCGGACGTAGAGCGTGATGCCATGCGTCGTTGCGTATTAGATGAAGGCATTCGCCTTGATGGTCGTAAGACTACGGAGATCCGTCCGATCTGGTGTGAGGTATCTCCATTGCCAATGCCTCATGGAAGTTCCATCTTCCAGCGTGGTGAGACCATGTCCCTGTCTACTTGTACCTTGGGCACTAAGTTGGATGAGAAGATGGTAGATGATGTCTTGGATAAGAGTTATCAGCGGTTTATCCTGCACTATAATTTCCCTCCGTTCTGTACGGGTGAGGCTAAAGCCCAGCGTGGCGTAGGCCGTCGTGAGATTGGTCACGGTCATTTGGCATGGCGTGCCTTGAAGGGACAGATTCCTGAGGATTTCCCTTATACGGTGCGTCTGGTCAGCGAGATCTTGGAATCAAATGGTTCTTCTTCTATGGCTACGGTTTGTGCAGGTACACTTGCTTTGATGGATGCTGGCGTGCCCATGAAGAAACCTGTTTCAGGTATTGCCATGGGGTTGATCAAGAATCCGGGCGAGGATAAATATGCGATCTTGAGCGATATCCTCGGTGATGAAGATCACTTGGGTGATATGGACTTCAAGACGACAGGTACGAAAGATGGTCTGACAGCAACGCAGATGGATATCAAGTGTGATGGATTGAGCTTCGAGATCCTTGAGAAGGCGTTAATGCAGGCTAAGGAAGGTCGTGAGTATATTCTTGGAAAGCTGACCGATACGATTGCCGAGCCACGTAAGGAGCTCAAGCCGCAGGTTCCTCGTATTGAGGCCTTCGATGTTCCTAAGGAGTTCATCGGTGCTGTGATTGGTCCGGGTGGAAAGATTATCCAGCAGATGCAGGAAGATACGGGTGCTACGATCACGATCGACGAGACCGATGGCAAGGGTCATGTGCAGGTAAGTGCTCCAGACAAGGCTTCTATTGAGGCTGCCATCGCTAAGATCAAAGCTATCGTTGCCATTCCAGAAGTCGGCGAGGTGTATGAGGGAACGGTGCGCTCCATCATGCCTTATGGATGCTTCGTGGAGATCCTTCCTGGAAAGGATGGACTGCTTCATATCTCAGAGATTGACTGGAAACGGCTTGAGACCGTTGAGGAGGCTGGTATCAAGGAAGGAGATAAGATCAAGGTTAAATTGATGGAAATTGATCCTAAGACTGGTAAGTATAAGTTGTCTCATCGTGTCTTGTTGCCGAAGCCAGAAGGTTATGTTGAGCGTGAGCGCCGTCCGCGTCCAGAACGTAATGGGGAGCGTCGGAATGCCAACCGCAATGAGCGTCGCGACAATAACCGCAATGAGCGTCGGAATGCAGGTGGGCATCGCCAGGATAATCGTCCTAACAATAATCAAGACTATCATGATCCGATGGCAGAACATGAGCCAAAGGATTTCTCAGATGCTCTTGATCATGGTAATGACATTGATTAATCTATTATTCCCAATACAAAAGCCCCGCATCTCCATGACATGCGGGGCTTTTTTTAGCTCTATCGATGATCTTTCCTTGGATTGATCCCGTTATTTTTTCTTGAATTCCATGGCAAACGACTGCTGTTTCATTCCTGTGGGAACGACGACAGTGACCTGCCCATTCTTTGACGTGGTCTTCAGGTTCTTTCCCGTAGAAACCAACTTGACGCTACCTTTAGGAAGGTTTCCTTTCCAAGAGATCGTAGCTGGCAATTTCTCTCCTTCTTTTGCCATGTATATGGCATATAGGGTTTTCTTGTCCTTAGACGCTGTAAACCAAACATCTCCATCATGATAATTATGCGTGATCGTCGTGGAATAGATGGCCTTTCCATTGGCTTTCAGCCATTGTCCTATCGCTTTCAGGCGGCTCACTGCCTCTGGCTGGATAGTACCTTCTGGTGTGGGTCCTACGCCCAATACTAAGTTACCTCCCTTTGCTACGATTTCGATCAGCGTGTTGATCACCTTCTCTGGAGATTTCCACGTTGGACGAGGCACCCATCCCCAATCATTGGTCAGGGGTATGCAACTCTCCCAAGGGTAATCTAACTGTGTTTCAGGAATGGTCCTCTCCGGCGTTTGGTAGTTTTCATACGGGCCATGGATGGTACGATCGACAATGATCAATCCTGGTTGGTCTTTTCTTGCCATTTCTGCGATCTTAGGCATGTCGATGTCCTGGTTGTTTTCTTTGCAAACCCAACCACCATCGAGCCAAAGGATGTCCACTTTGCCATAGTTGGAAAGGATCTCATTCATCTGGTTATATGTGAATTGTTTATATCTTTCCCAGCGCCAAGGCCATTTCTTGATGTCATAGTTGACATTCCTTCCCTTCTTGGTAGGATAGACGTCCCACCAGTAGTCTTGGCTGTGCCAGTCGGGCTTTGAGAAATAAGTACCAATCATGAAATTCTGCTTACGGAAGGATTCCAAGACGTATTTAAGCACATCTCTTTTGGGATTGTCCTTGAAAGCGTGGTGGGCAATGCTGAAATCTGTGTATTTGCTGTCGAACATACAGAAGCCATCATGATGCTTGGTCGTGAAAATCATGTACTTCATGCCAGCATCTTTCATGGCAGAAGCCCATTGGTCGGGATTGAACTGGGTAGGATTAAACTTATCGGCAAGTCCCCAATACCAATCCTTGTACTGTTGATAAGTCTTTGTGGTATCCCTGGTAATCCAGTCTTCGTCACAGATCGACCATGATTCTACGATGCCGGGTACGGCATAGATTCCCCAATGCATCAATACTCCGAATTTCAGGTCCTGCCATTGGTGCAACTTGTTCACTACTTGTGGGTCGGTAGGCCATTCATAAGTTTTCGATCGCTCATACACGTCTCCTTGTGCCAGAGCATTCATAGATAAGGCAAAAGCCAATAATCCGATAATTGTTTTCTTCATTACGATAAATATTATATAGATCTTTTAAAGTTCATCCTGTATTCTTTGGGCGATGTCCCTAAATGTGATTTTACGAATTTTCCAAAGAAACTAAGATTCTGGAAGTTCAGGTCGGAAGCAATTTCTTTAATGGATTTATCCGTAAATTTCAATTGTTGCTCTATTTCCTTCAGCATGGTTTCATGAATCAACTGCAAGGCTGTTTTGCCAGAGGTATTCTTGACAACCACAGAAAGATACTTTGCCGAGATGTTCAACTCGTTCGCGAAGTCTGATACTTGATGGATTTTTCCTTCAGAAGCGGCCAACTTCGTGATGAAGCGTTTAAAGAGAAGATCTCCTTGATTGACAACTTCATGGGCAGGGATTTCGTCTTGTGGGATATGCCTCTCTAAGATATTGATGAATTCATAAATGACAATCTGCTGCAGGTGATAGATGATCTGGTCACGGTGAGGCTTTGTGGGATTGTCGATCAATGCTTTCCCTAATTCATAGTAGCGGATGAAGAAGACCATGTCTTCCTTTGCCAATGGGATGATATGGTGTTTCGTGATATATTCCGCATATTTCCAGAAATTCTTTTCTGAAAAGACTTTTTTGTCAAGGGCTTTGGGCGACATTCCTATAGCGAACATCTTCAGGTCGGGGCTCATCATATAGTTGCTCAGTACGGAGCCTGTAGGACATACCAAGGCTTCGTTAGATTGCAAGGTATGGGTAATGCCGTCAATGTCTAATTGCAATCGTCCCCTTCCGCAGAAGACGATAGCCATCACTCCGAGCTTGAAAGAGTCGCCACTATTGGAAGGGAGCTTGTTGATCAGGTCGTATGCAACGATAACGTTTTCGTCTTTGTAATCGATCCAGTCTCCTTTTCCTAAACGGTCAAATCCTAATGTTTCCATACGATGCAGGCTTTGCTAATGTGTTTACAAAGATAGTATTTTTTCTTTGATTCTGTGTCCTATTTTTCGTTTTATTTGTATAAGATGCCTGATCATGTCCGAAATAACGGGTGATCTTGTACAATATGGACTCAAATTCGTACAATAATGGATCTTCCAAGCCCATGGATGGTGGAGGATAACTGATGTGTAGAGACTGGATCAAATAAAAAATAGGAAGGAAACTGGTCGCTTCCTTCCTATTAGAGCTTTTTAAAAATCTAATTCATTGAGATTTTTGTCAACCAACATTCCGTGTGGCGTGATAGAACCCAACTTAAATCTCCTAACCGCCTTGAAATGAATGACAAACAAGTCGGTATCCCCGTTGAGATCATCTTGGTCGCCAATATTGACAAATGTCGGATAGAGAACCTTGCTTCCATCCTTATGCAAACGGTCATTAGTCATGTTCTGCATATCTTTCACCGCTACGGGTTCTATGCTGATAAATTGCATGTCTCGTTCGCTGTAAGGGATCATCAGGTTGAATGCATTGACAGCCTTTAATCCTTTTCCATGTACGGTGACTGTTATGTCATCTCCTTTCTGGTAGAGTTTCTGGCTGTAAACATAGGTAATGGTTCCTGCCATCTTTGCAGCATTAGGCGTGACGCCGCCATCCAATTGGGTGGCAACCTCAGAGATGTCATAAGCATCAATCAGGCCATTGGCATTCAGATCACCCTTACTGATATATCCATCGAAATCAGGATCACCTTTCTTCAAGCCTGTATAGTTCAGATAAGAAGTCAGGTCATTATTGTCGATCTTCCCATCTTGATTAACATCACCAGGAATGAGCGTCTTTGTCCCAGGAACCTTGAAGACATAGATCTCCCTGCCGGACACATAATCGCGGTAAGAATCCTTGATGGTCATGCGGATATAGCGGACTGGAGTCTGGCCATCAAACTTGAATACCTTGGTGGAATCGTTCTTCGTCCACGTGAAGTCACCTACTTCTGTCCAGGTCTTGTTATCTGGGCTGATGGAGATGGAGCCTTTCGTGATGGTTCCGGCTGTGCCTCCTTCGCGTGGCAAGTATTCCAGCTTGTCAAGGATACTGGTTCCGTGGAGATCCATGGTCAATACCATAGGTCCTTCTGCTTTCTTGAAGTTAGCGAACCAGATATCTCCCTTGTCAGAGAAGTCGAACAGACGGTATGTATCGTGATCTTCCGCACTTGGCGTACTTGTCTTACCCGTAATGCCATGGATTGCAAACTCTAAAGGATTCGACTTTGTCTTCGCAGAGAATGCCGTCCAGTCGGAAACACCATCTTTGTTGACGGCACGAACTTTGAAGTTATATTCCGTGGCAGGAGTGAGGTCATTGAATTGCAGCCGGTTTTGGCGGATGGTAGAATAGGTCATGCCCTGATACAGAATCTCATAATAGTCGGCATTCTCTACCTTGTCCCAAGATGGAGTCAGCGAATAAGCACTGATATCCTCCGCTTTTACCATCGCATGGGCAGGAGTCGTGAGGGCACCAGTATGCGTCTTGCTATTGTCCTCATACTGATATGTATATCCTTTAACCTGTAGCTTAACCGGAAGGGCTGTGATATCAGAGGGTTCTACCTTCACTACCAACTGCGGGTTCTTGGTGACACTTTCTTGTGCGGCATTGCTCCCCGGTGTAGAGAAGCGGTTCAACTCCGGTTTCTCATCATAGTAATAGAGATTGTTACCACTCTCTACTTCTTTCCGGCTCTTTGCTTCTTTTAGTGCGACCGCTTTCTTGCCAATCATTGCCTTGATACCCTTAGGCTTCTGGGTCATGTTGATGATGAAGGTCGTGCTCTTCTCTTTTGTCATCCCGTCGAATGAGCCTTCTGTAGGATGAACGGTTACGGTAGCCATGTTTTTGTCCAGTTCCGACTCGATTGTAGTCTTGGAGAAAGCCCCGTTCAGATAAGCCTCTGTCTCACCGTCGTCATCATATTCGACAAATGAGGTATGCCCAGCCGGGTAGCATTCATAGATACGATTGCCCTTATTGATCTGTGAAGGATTGTTATTCGCGTTAACCATCGGGATGATGGCACCTTGCTTGACGAAGATAGGCAGCTTCCACAGTGGCGCGTCAAAGTTATTGATCATTTGATTTCCTTCGTAAATCTGCCCTGAAAGATAATCAATCCACCTTCCTTCTGGCAAGAAGATCCCATTCCGCAGATCGTTTCCTTCTGCATCGGCTTCTGTATTCTGATAGATAGGCGCAATGAGAAAATATGGACCGTACATATATTGATATTGTGTGCCACTGTCATGAGTGTAGTCTGATGGATAATCAAGGAACATGGCACGCATCAAGGGCTTTCCATTCACGGCTTCATAAGCTGCGGAATAAGAGTAGGGCAGGAGCATGGATTTCAGTTTCAGGTAATTCCTGGTGATAGAGGCATAAGGCTCGCCCATGATATGTGGATATTTTGGATTGAATCCCCATCCATCCATGTTCAATTGCATGGGAGTAAAGGTCTTCCATTCAAAGTCCCTGGTGTTGACAATAGGATTCTTTCCTCCAAAGATGCCATCCATGTCAGAGGTGATATTTCCCATCCCGGACAATCCGGAACCAATGTAAGTGGGGATGTGGAAGCGGATGTATTCCCATTTTCCACCGGTCTGATCGCCTGTCCAGACTCCCGCGTATCGCTGGGTGCCTGCCCAGCCGTCCAATGTAATAATAAAAGGACGGGCATTATGGCCATAGTAAGGCATGATATGAGCAACGTCCGAGATCCCGTTTAACCCGAAGGAATAACCATCGCCGACCCATGCCACATCTGTTTTCAGAACACGGACGCCAGCATCGCGTACTTCCTTGACAATATCCCGTTGCAGCAAAGCCCGTATTCCTTCTTTGGGATGAAGGTTTGACTGTGTCCACAGACCAATCTCAACTCCGTTCTTGCGGGCATAGTCACCGAAACTCTTCAGGTTGGCGATGTTTCCATCCAAGGTTTCCGTCTGACCATATCCTGCCCCATATCCATCATTGGGCAATACCCAGCCTAAAGGCATGTCGTGTGCCTTGTACCTGTCAACGACAGCCCTGGCAGAAAATTGGTAGTTGTTTTTTTCTCCGTTCAGACTTTCCTTGATACCGCCATTGTCTTTCTGGCTCTCATTGTAATACTTGCCATCCTCGAAAAGAATTCCTTTGTCTTTGGTAGTTTCTTTCCAATAGTCGCGGTTGTACGCATTCAGATGACCTTCATAGAAGGCAAACTTAGGCAGCAGGACAGGACGGCCTGTCAACTGATAATAATCATCGAGCAAGGCAACAGGTGTGCTGTCCACCATGACAAACATATCTAAATAGTTACTTTCATGGGTCAGGGTAACAGTGTTCTTCGTCCCTGCCCCGAAATCATATTCGCCAGGAGCAAAGGTGTAGCACATGATCCCATAGCCACCAGTTGACCAATAAAAAGGAGTAGGGGATGCCACTCCTCCGTCTGTCCAACTATTGGTATTGACAATGTCTATCTTCTTGCCACGATGAGAGAACCGCCCATTCTGGACACCACCTCCGTAAAAGTATTCATCGGGCTTCTCTACAAGATAGACTGTGTATTTGTTCTTCTTGAAATCGACAGGAGCTTTCTCTTCCATGACAACTTTCCCGGTGGACAGGTCCGTAACTTTCATCAACGTCGTTTGCCTGTCGACGTCTATTTTTACTTTCTGGGAGGAAACAGATACTTCACCGTCATGAGAAGCCACGGTCAGTTTGCCGATGTCCTTTCTCGGGTTATCGACGAGGATCTTGGCTGCTGGTTTGGCTTCCGGATCGCGGATAATGCCACCCGCGTTGTCCTGAAAGACCCTGAAGATATTCTCTCCGTAGAAATCAATGAACAAATAATTCCCATTGCTGTATAAGACTTCCACGGTCGTAGGATTCAACTGATGGATTTCCTTTACAGTAACAGGGTCCTCTGTCACAGCTGCCGATACCTGAATGAAAGGTATCAGCAGAAAACAAATGAAAGATAAAATATGTCTCATTGCTCTTTAACTAATTTGTCAAGCACAGGTTGCGTGACTCCAGCCACTTCGTTTTTCTTCGTGTCATTCTGTTGTTCAAAGATAACGATCTCGTTCTTTCCCTTTTTCAGGAAGCATCCTGGGAGATAGAGCGTCTGTTGTGGACCTACTTTCCAATATCTCCCCAAGTTGATTCCATTGACAAAGACAATGCCCTTTCCCCATTTCTCCATGTCAAGGAAGGTGTCCCCGACTTGATTCACGGTGAAGGTTCCACTGTAAAGGACGGGCTTGCCAGCCTCATATCCAGCAGGGAGCGTCTTCGTGTCTGGCATTTTATCCATTGGCAGTTGATACATCTGCCAGTTTCCGGTGATCTCATTGCCCTCAATCGTGATCGGTTGTATGATCCCCTTTAGGTTTTCCGTGATCCGTGCCCCATAGTTGATGCGACCACAGTTTTCAACCAGGATGTCTAAAGTGCTATTAAAAGGAATATTGACTTCAATGCTGTCTTTTCCGGTAAGGCGGTTCAACTCTCCTACTTTCTTGCCGTTTACATAAACAATACCATAGTCGGCGATACCTGGAACCCTCATCATTCCATTGATAGGCTGATTGAAGTGACGACGGTATAATACATATCCGAACCCTTGGTTCAGGTCTTCGAATGTCATAGGCTTATCATTCTCCACAGGCTGCATCTTGTTGATGACTTGGAAGAGGTCTACGGTCTTGTCCAGCGTGATATGTGGGAGCGCAATGACGGGAATACGAGCTGGTACAGCTGGAACCTTGTACTTCACATACTTCATCATGAGCGCACGGAGAGAATCGTATTTTGGGGTATTCCAGCCTGCTTCACTGATAGGAGCATCATAGTCATAGCTGGTGATGTCTGGCTGGATATCCTTGGCGTTGCCATAATTGGCTCCAGAAGTGAACCCAAAGTTAGTGCCTCCATGCACCATATAGATATTGAAATTGATACCTGCCTCTAAATACTTCTTCGCCTGCTTGACGACGGCTTGGGTGCTCACTTTCTGGAAAGGCTCATTCCAATGATCCAGCCATCCCGGATAGAATTCTGCCACCATGTATGGTCCAACACCATGATGATATTCATTGACAACTTTCTTCAAGTTCTCAATATTATCTTCGCCATTGGCTGTAGGCAATGCGCCCTCAATGGAACCACCCTTAAACAGCCAACTGCCGTCAGAGGTGAACGTATTAATATTAAAGCCGGCATCTAAGAGCATCTGGCGGATCTTGGCATTATAGCTTCTATGCACTTCCAAGGGGATGTCTTTCCTTTGCGCAACATAAGATCCAAACTCATTTTCAACCTGTACCATGACAATCGGACCGCCATTTGTGATTTGAAGGTCGCGGACTTGTCCTGCTAATTGGTTGATGTAGGCACGGCAAGAATCCAAGAATTGCTGGTTATCCGTGCGGATCACAAGACCTTTGGTCTTTTGTAACCACCATGGATATCCTCCGAATTCCCATTCACCACATCCATAAGGCCCTGGCCGCAGAATGACCAACATGCCTTCTTCCTGGCAAGCCTTTAAAAATTCCCGGATATTACGGTTCCCTGTCTTCCAGTCCCATTTCCCCGGTGCTACTTCGTGGTAATTCCAGAATACATAGGTAGCAACGGCATTGAGCCCCATTGCTTTCATCATCTTCAGCCGGTGACGCCAATAAGGTGCAGGAACCCGCTCATAGTGCATCTCTCCGGAATGAATTTGGATAGGTTTCCCGTCATAGAGGAAATTACCATTTTGGATGGAAAACGTGTGTCTCGCCTGTTGCGCAGCAAATAGGCTGCCTGTCATCAAAAGCAAGCACGATACAATAGCTATTCTTAATCGTTTCATTTGATATAAAGGTTTTAGTCATCACCCAATAAGAATGGATTATGATCGTTGTAATTGGATTTCCCACAATGTTTAAACATCGTTGCAAAGTTCTTAAAATTTATTGAGAGAAACGAATGATTAACAGTATTTATAATCTCTCTTCTTACAAAACTTTCAATGACTGAGGTAGATTAGAACTACATGAGGGCTATGGATGCTGGACCAATAATGGATGCTGAACCAATTTTGGGGGGCTTTATTTTTTTTATGTTTATTTCGTCAATCTACCTCTATATTTTTTATAATTTTGCGTCTATAGAACCAGAAAGGGGAAACAGTCCAGTGAGAGTGGATATGTATTTCCTGGTTGTCTGATCATAATAACTCTTTAATGGAAGATCTGGAATTCACACTATTACTAATTGCTGAGGGTAATGAACTTGCTCTTAATGATTTTATGAATCAGTATATGGAGGGGCTCTATTTCCACGCTTATGGTATTCTTTCAAATAAGGAGATGGCAGAGGAGGTCGTGAGTGATGTCTTCTTGGAAGTTTGGAATACAAGAAAGAAGTTGTTGGAAATAGAGAACATCAAGGCTTGGTTGAACACCTTGGTGTATAGGAAATCGATTTCTTATTTACGAAAGGAGAAGAAACGCCATTTGGATGTGTCTGTTGATGAGATGTCCCAGTTCAATTTTCCGGCAACAGAAGCAACACCGGCGGAGGGCTTGATTTCCTCCGAGGAAGTTAGTGCGTTGACGACAGCCGTAAACAATCTTCCTCCGAAGTGTAAGCATGTCTTCTTCTTGGCTAAAATGGAACAGTTGCCTTATGCGCAGATTGCCAAGATGCTTGATATATCCTTGGCTACGGTCAACTATCATGTCGGCTTTGCCATGAGTGTTCTAAAGAAAAAGCTAAATCCAAAATAAAAATAATCCCAACTACCTATATGTTTCTTTTGGAAGCGCGTCATTGTAAATAGAAGTTGATAATATGGACAAAGAATTTAAAGATTATAAATATGGTGATTCGATGGAGGATCAGAAACTAAAGGCCTTCATGGATAACTTTAATCCCAAACACATGGATACTCAAGTGATCAAGCAAAAGACATATCAGAAGATTCATGAGCACGAACGTCGTCGGAGGCACCACCGTGTTTTCTCCGTTGCTGCAGTGGCGATCGGCTTCTTGTTAGTTGTTGGGGTGGGCGTCGGGTATCTTGCCTATCCTCAAGATGAACGTGAAGGCATCGCCCAAAAGGAGGAGAGACAAGTGCCCGTGAGAGAACAACGTGTGAAGGTCCCACAAGGGGAGCGGATGACCATTATGCTTGCTGATGGTACGAAGGTGGTTGCTAATTCCCGGACGACAGTTACTTATCCGGAATCATTTCCTGCTGCTTCACGTGAAATCTATGTGAAAGGTGAGGCTTATCTTGAGGTGGCACATGATGCAAAGCGACCTTTTATCGTGAAAACTGAACATTTTAAGGTGAAGGTCTTAGGTACCCGATTTAATGTTTCCGATTATGATGCCTCAATGTCCAATGTCGTATTGGTTGAAGGGAGTGTAGAATTGACCACGGCAAATAAGGACGTTGTAAGAATGCAGCCATCCGACAAGGTGGAAATTCAAAATGGCGCATTTACATCCAAGAAACAGGTCAATACCGATGACTATACATGTTGGATGAACGGTATCATGAACCTTCATGGAGACGATATCCAAGCGATTGCCCGGAAATTAAGCCATTATTATGGTGTAAGGATTGTATGCGAGCAGATTCCAACAAAACCTCTTTATGGAAAATTAGTCCTTCAAGATTCTTTGTCTAATGTTCTTAATGCTATTGATATCATGGCAGGGGTAAAGACAGTGAAGCGGGGTGGTACCCTGTATCTTGTCCGTGCCCGTTAGGTGATCATTCTATGAATGGAAGTGAGGATTTCCCCTGGGTAAGGGAATATTGTGCCCATACCTTTTCGGAGTGAGACAAATAGTACTTCTATATAACTAAACATTTATTAATCTTATGAATCGAGCAACATTAATGGAAAAAGCCGGTATTTGTGTGAGTACTCTCTGCCTTTTGGGGCTAATCACAATACCTGCCTTTTCCGCACATGCATCCAGCATTTCTTTGACCGAGACGAGTGGCGTCGTTTCCTTGGCTGCAGAAAACAAAACGGTAAAACAGGTCTTTGACTATATTGAACGCCACAGCAGGTATGTCTTTATCTATGACCAGCAAGTGAAGAATCTATTGGGTCGGAAAGTATCTATTAAGACAAAAGGCAAGTCGATAGAAGAACTGTTGGCAGATGTCTGTAGCCAAGCCCATCTTTCCTATCGCATCAATAATCGCCAGGTATTAATCACGGTTGAGCCAGGTTCTAAAGGTAAACGAACTTCTTCATCAAACGAGAATAAGAAGAGGATTAGTGGAACGATTACTGATAGCAATGGCGAGCCACTGATTGGAGCAACTGTTAAAGTAAAGGGAACGAATATCGCCACTGTTACGGACATTGATGGGAATTATGGCCTGAACACCCCTCAAGGCTCAGAACTTGAAATTAGTTATGTGGGGTATAGCAGCTATACTATCAAAGTAGGTGATAGGTCTGATTATAATATTACGATGCTACAGGATGCCCATAACCTTGATGAACTGATTGTCGTGGGTTACGGAACCCAAAAGAAAGTGAATCTTACAGGAGCAGTTGGTACGGTCAGTGGTGATGAGATGGTGAAGCGACCAGTCATCAACCCCGCGGATATGCTGCAGGGACAAGTCCCAGGACTACGTGTCGTCCAAGGATCTGGGCAGCCGGGAGCAGAAGGCACATCGTTCAGGATTCGTGGACAAGGAACCTATTCTGGGGCTGGCTCCGACCCATTGATATTAATCAATGGAGTACCAGGCTCGATTACGAACCTCGACCCAAGTATTATTGAAAGTGTTTCTGTGCTCAAAGATGCTGCTTCAGCCTCTATTTATGGATCAAGGGCAGCGAATGGAGTCGTGCTGGTCACAACCAAGAAGGGCTCCCTTTCTCATACGGGCAAGAAATTCTCAGCTATATATACGGGTGGATTCTCGCTCTACAACCCAACGAAGATGATGAAGCTAATTAGTAATTCTGCTGATTACATGACCTATTATAACCTGGCACGCAAGAATTCCCTGTTGGCTGGTGCATACGATGAGGCGGAAATAGAAAAATACAGGAGTAATGGAGGGGCTAATGGCTATCCAAATTTTGATTGGATCAATTATATGTTCCGAACCGCTTTCGTACAGAATCATAATCTCTCTTTAAGTGGGACAGTGGAGAATACCTCTTATAACGTAGCTCTTAATATAGCAGATGAGCCTGGTACAATGCGGGGATTCCATTACCAGAAATATAACTTTTCGGTGGATTTAAACTCCCAGCTGACTAAATGGCTGAAGATAGGGACGTATGTGAGTGGCAATTATGGCATTCGTAAATCCCCCAGGAATGGAGCCTATGATGCTTTCCTCTGTGTCCTATCACAATCACCTACCTTCGAGCCATGGGTTTACAATGCTGAAGGGGGCGGGACAAAATATGCATTTGCCGCCTATCCAAATATCGAGCAAAGTAATAAAAACATGCCCGCCATGAATGCATTTGATATCACAGCCCGGTATAATACTTATGATATCAATGGACAACTGTCATTCGAGATCACTCCTTTCAAGGGATTAACTTGGTATACAAAGTTTGCAGGAAGGCTCTCTGACAGTAAGCTCAAGGACTGGTCAGGGACAAAAGTTCCCTTGTATAATTATCGCTCTGGGGAATTCGTGAGATATATGGACCTTGGAGGAGGATTCATTCCTGGATTGCAAGTAGATGATGACCAAACGATCTATACCAACCTTTATAGTTACCTGACTTATAAGATTCCTTTCAAAGGCAATGATCATAATCTCACACTCATGGCGGGTTATAGCCAGGAAAAGAGCACAAGGAACTACATTTGGGCAAAAAGGCGCGACTATTCTTTCAAACTGCATGAATTGGATGCGGGCTCCGAAGAAAAAATGGAGAACTCAGGCTCTAAGCAGCAATGGGCGATCATGTCTCAGTTCTTCAGAATGAACTATGATTATAAAGGCATCTATCTCTTTGAGGCGAATGCAAGGCATGATGGTACCTCACGCATTGCAAGCGAGAACAGATGGGGATGGTTCCCCTCATTTTCTGCCGGATACAGGATCTCTGAAGAACAATACATGAAGAACTTGAACTTAGACTGGCTCTCCAACTTGAAAATAAGGGCATCATGGGGACAACTTGGAAACCAAAATATCGGGTTGTATCCCTATCAGGCTGTTGTCAACTTGGTAGATAGCTATTCCTTTGATAATTCAACGCTCACACAAGGCGTAGCACAAACATCGTATGTTAACCGTGATATGAAGTGGGAAACGACAACAATGACAGACATCGGAGTTGACATGACTCTGTGGGACAGGCTCTCCGTAGTGTTTGATTGGTATTTTAAGAAAACAACGGATATCTTGAGAGGCGCGCAGGTTTCCAGTTTCATAGGTCTCAACCCACCGACTGTAAATAACGGAGAAATGGAAAACCATGGGGTGGAATTGTCTTTGTCCTGGAATGACAGGATTCGCTCAGGCTCTCTCGCAGGACTGTCCTATAATCTGGGCGTATATTTCGATCGATCTAGAAACAAACTGTCTAAGTTCGGAGCTGAAGAAATCTATCATCACTCGATCCTACGGGAAGGCATACCTTATAATTCTTTCTATATGCTCGACTGTATTGGCATATTTGCTGATCAGAATGAGATTGACAATTCTCCAGCGCAGTTTAATGATAATACAAAGCCAGGTGACCTGAAATACCGCGATGCGAATGGAGACGGTGTCGTCAACAGCGACGACCGTGTGGTCAAGAGTGGGCGGTTCCCAAGTTTCGAATACTCGTTTAATGGTGGGGCTTCGTGGAAGGGATTTGATATCTCCATCATGTTCCAAGGTGTAGCGGGAAAGAAAATCTATGTCGGAGCCAATGCTGGCGTGGCACCCTTTGCACAGGGCTCAATGATTACGGAAGACTATGTCAAGAAAATGTGGACGGAGGAAAATCCGCATGGGGCTTCCAATCCTCGCCTCTACTATGCAGATATGGGAGGAACAAAAAATACAAGGGCGAGCTCCTATTATCTTCGGAGTGCCTCCTATTTGCGCTTGAAGAATCTCAGCGTGGGGTATACGCTCCCGCATGTATGGACCAAGAAATTAGCTATGGAGAGGGTCAGACTCTATTTTAGCGGAGATAACCTTCTTACCTTTACATCCTATGATGGATTGGATCCAGAAAATACACTTGACGGGTCTTTCTTGGCTTATCCGCAAAATAAGATTTTCTCCTTTGGTATCAATGTGGAATTTTAGAATCTGGCAAAATGAAAAAGATAATTAGTATTTTATTTCTCGGAGCATGTACCTTATTTATTACTTCTTGCTCTGACTTTATGGACTTGAATCCTACGACCCAACCCTCAGATGAGACGTTTTGGAAAACAGAAAACGATTTTAATATGGCATTGGCAGGTATCTATGGGGACCTAAGAAGCAATAACTATTTTAATGCTCAATACGGTCTTTGGGATGCTTTGACGGACAATATGTATGCCGGGCATAACGAAGGAGCAACTGGAGATATTTGCCGAGGAAACGTGGAGGCTGATCTTGGGGGATACGTTAGGAATATTTTCACGAGCGCATATTCTTCCTTGGCGCGTATCAATATCTTCCTTGAACATGTAGAGGCAAACCAGAGCCTCTCAGCAGATGTTAAAAAACGGATGCTCGGCGAGGGAAAGTTCTTTCGGGCATTCCACCATATGTTCCTTTATCTCTGCTATGGTGACGTGCCAATCGTAAGTAAGATGCTTTCTCTTGACGAGCAGTATCCTGCAAAAGAACCCGCGGAAAAGGTCTATGAAAATATATTAGCAGATTTCGATGAGGCGATCAATGACCTTCCTGATGTTACTTATGCAGAAGGAGGTGGCCATATCACAAAGAGTGCGGCGAAAGCCTTTAAGGCAAAGGTCATGCTCCAGCATGCTTACACGATAGGTGTGGCAAATCAAGAAGAAATGAAACAAATCGTTTCTCTTCTGGAATCTATCTCGGGATATGCGTTGCAACCTACGTACAGTGACTTGTTCGAAGACAAGAAACAGGAGGAGAGCCCGGAAATTATGTTTTCTGTTAAGAATCTGGCACCCAATAGTTGCTCAGGACTTGATATGTATATGACCAACTGGCTGATGTATTGTCCATTGAGGAATCTTGTCGATGAATTCGAAATGAAGGGGGAAGGCTCTTGGCTGTCTTCTGAAGAAGCTAAGCAAATCAATGAGGAAATCCTGAATAGTGATGACGTGGAAGCTGCAGAAAGAGAACGTGCCAAATTGTTCGTGAACAGAGATGCTCGGCTCTCGGCATCTATCTTCCATTCTATGCATCCGTTCCCGGAGCTCAGGTATATTGCGGGTGAAACCGACTTTACAGGTTTTGGCTGCTATAAATACCTGCAGCGCGACCAGACACTAGCTGCAGGCGACTTGTTGGATGGGGAAGTGAGCCCTCAGGATATGATATTGATGCGCTATGGATATGTGCTATTGATGATCGCAGAAGCTGAAAATGAAGTGAATGGACCTACAGCGAAAGTATATGATGCAGTAAACCAGATTCGGCAAAGGGCAGGACAGAACGTTTTGCCCACAGGCTTGTCACAAGCCCAGATGCGCGAGAAGATACGGCATGAATGGCGTGTGGAAACAGCATTTGAGGGATTACACTATTTTGAAATGAAGCGTTGGCATACTTTAGGGGATATTGTCAAAATTAAAGATCCCAAGTTTACGGATTATCAGCCTCGGTTCGAGGAGAGATTCTATCTTTGGCCTATTCCACAAAGTGAGATAGACAAGGCACATGGCGCCCTTGAACAAAACCCCGACTATCAATAATCATGAGGGGAGGTCGTATTTCAGGCCTCCCTCACTTTAAATTCTATTTTGCATTATGAAGCAATTACAAGTAAAGTCTCGCGAGCGGTTAGCCTCATTGGATATCCTGCGTGGTTTAGATCTCTTCTTGTTAGTTTTCCTGCAACCCATTATCTATCAGTTGAATGGATTGGTCCAAGCTGATTGGTTCCATGCTATTGCATATCAGTTTGACCATGAGGTATGGGAAGGATTTCGAATGTGGGATATAATCATGCCACTTTTCCTGTTCATGGCGGGCGCGGCAATGCCTTTCTCTTTGTCTAAGTTCGGACAAGACAAGAAGGCTTTGTATCATAAGGTTCTCAAGAGAACGGTGATCTTGTTTATTCTTGGAATGGTCGTACAGGGCAACCTGCTCGGACTGGATCCTAAGCATATCTATATCTATGTCAATACTTTGCAAGCCATTGGCATCGGCTACTTTTTCTCGGCTATCATCATGACGGAATTGAAAATCCGTGGGCAGGTTATCGCAACAGCTGTACTATTGTTCTTGTATTGGCTCCCCATGACTATTGCAGGGGACTACACGATGGAGGGAAATTTCGCTTGCCGGTTAGATGCAGCTGTTTTTGGGAGGTTCCGTGGCGATCCATCCTACTCGTGGCTGTTGAGCAGCCTTACCTTTACGGTGACGACGATGCTTGGGGCTTTTGCGGGAAGGATCTTGAAGGAGCGGAGAGGACAGGCCTGCCATATAACACTTTGGATGACTGGGGTAGCCTTGATTGGGGTGGCACTGATATGGCAATTCCAGATGCCCATCATTAAACGGATATGGACTTGCACGATGGCTCTATTTTCTGGAGGAATTTGCTATATTCTCATGGGCTGCTCTTATTATTGGATAGACTACAAGAAACATTTGAAAGGATTGGAATGGCTGAAAATATATGGCATGAATTCCATTGCTGCCTATATCATGGGGGAATTCTTAAATTTCAGGAGCGTGGTTGAATCTGTCTGTTATGGACTGGCTCCCTATCTCGGCAAGTATTATGAGGTGTGGCTCACATTTGGCAATGCTGTGATCATTCTAATCATACTTCGTTTTTTATTTAAATATCAGATTTTTATGAAGATCTAAGGCTTGGATGTTGGTCATTAGTTCCGTCTACGATCATTTTTTGAGATGATACCTCCGTTTTGGCATTCTTATTTGTCTTGCGAAAGATGGATAGGTCTTTATTTTTATATATCTTTGCACCATCATGAAAATATTGTGCTATGAATAAGAAACGTTTTATTGTGTTATGCATGGGGATGTTGTCCTCAGTTTTTTGCATGGGGCAGCAACAATTATCGAGATGGAATGATAGCCAGCAGGAACTTGCTGCATCTATTTTGGAAGACAAGACATTGACTGTCGTTGACAGTATGGGCCATCGCCTGTTGTCGAAGGGTTACAATGCAGGCAGCGGATACTCCCAAGTATGGATACGTGATTTCAATACGTTCGTTGAAACGGCAATGGATGTCGTACCTACCGACAATGTGAAGGAAGCCCTGAAAGTATTTTTCCTGTTGCAGCAAAAGAATGGGGAGATTGTGGATGGCTATGTGTTGAAAAAGGACTTCAATTGGGATGATCCCGATCGTTATTACTCGAAAAATGCTCCTGATCACGTGGGCTTTAAGAATACGGTGGAAACAGACCAGGAGACATCCCTGATCCAGGCAGTGAAGAAATATGTTGACAGGACCGGAGACAAAGGCTTCCTTTTGGAAAAGGTCGCAGGGCAAACTGTCTATCAGCATCTGAAAGATGCAGTCAACTATTTGCTCAAATATAAATTCAACAAGCAATATGGACTTCTGACTGGTGCGTTGACAGCAGATTGGGGCGACGTGGAAAATGATAGCGTCAATTGTGTGGACATAGGTCCAGGGTCAACGGTAACGATAGATGTCTATGATAATGCCATGGCAGTGATCGCCTTCCAGGACTTGGAGTCCCTGGCACCTGTAGAAAAGGATAAGGCAATGTGGAAACAGCTCCATGACCAGTTTGCCACGAATATCCGTCGTTATCTTTGGGACACAGCCCATCAGAAGTTTATCCCTCATTTATATCCAGAAGGAAAGCCGAAAGAAGTGGACTTTGATGAAAATAAGATCTATTACCATGGCGGAACGGCAATTGCCATTGAGGCTGGACTGCTGACGAAGGATGAAATTAAGCAGGCTAACCAGACCATGTTGAATAATGCCAAGGCATCAGGTATGCCTTCTATTGGACTGACTGTCTATCTAACCTATCCCCGGAACTTTTTCCCTGGTGGAATGAAAGCCCCGTTTAATTATCAGAATGGTGGTGATTGGACATGGTTCGGTGGTAGGATGATACAGCAGCTGATCCGAAATGGGTTTGTCGCTGAGGCGTATCAAGAAATGCGCCCGATGCTGGACCGTGTGATTGTCAATGGGGACTTTTACGAATGGTTTGGACCGGGTTGCAAACCCCAGGGATCTGCAGCCTTTAAAGGTTCTGCTGGCGTTTTGTGCAAAGCGATTAAGATGTTGAGGTCTTGGGCTCTGGAGTATAAATAATATAGAATGAAGAAGATTCTCATGTTGTTATGGCTTCCTTTCCTGTGCTTGCAGGTGAGGGCAGTTCTCTTTGATGTGCCACGTTTGTCTCCGATACCGGCTGTGGATCAAGAGAGAAGGATAAGTTTGGATGGAGAATGGCAGTTCTCCACATCTGTTAGTGCCCAATTCAATGGAATGGATTTCAAGGGCTTCAAGGAAATACAGGTACCAGGGGAATGGGTCATGCAAGGATTCTCAGTTCCACAAAATGCTACTGCTGGTTATGTCCGTTCGTTTTTCGTGAGTAATGATTGGGCTCAAAAGAAGATCAAGTTGCGTTGTAATGGAATATACAGCGAATGCGTGGTTTATATCAATGGGAAAAAGGTAGGTGGACATCTGGGTGGCTTCACGCCTTTTGAGATCGACATCACGGATGCTGTTAGAGTAGGCGCTGAAAACAATATTGGTGTAGCTGTTAAATCTGAGTCATTGGCAGATAAGACATCGAATGCTTCCTTTTATGCTGTTCATCCTTTGGGTGGAATCACACGAAGTATCTTTATTTTTTCTTTGCCACCGCAGAATATCAGTATGTTCCATGTTTCTACCACTTTTGATTCTGATTATAAGAATGCTGTGCTGAAAGCGGAGATTCAAATAGCCAATGAAGCATCTATGAAGGCAACAGGCCTTATGGCACATCTGATATTAAAAGATGCCCATGGTAACCAGATCCCCCTACGCGAATCTGATTATCTTCTTCCAGATATGGCTAAGAATAGTATCCATGATATCGTAATGGACGTACCTGTTGTTACGCCTCATCATTGGGATCCAGAACATCCCTACCTTTATACCCTTACTTGCGAGTTAAAAGATGCCCATGGAACGGTTTCTTCCGTGATGCGGAAAATAGGCTTCCGCCAAATAGAAGTGAAGGGTAATCAGGTTCTTGTCAATGGTCAGGTTATCAAATTGCGGGGAGTATGTCGTCATGAGGTCATGCCTTTGCGAGGTCGTTCGCTGACTGGTGATGTATGGCGTCGGGATGTCGATATTTTCCGAAAAGGAAATGTCAATTATATTAGAACTTCTCATTACCCACCAGATGAGGCGTTCTTGGATGCTTGTGATTCTTTAGGTATGTTCGTTGAGGAAGAAGCTCCGTTCTGTTGGGCACATCAAACCGAGGTGCCAGAAAGTGCGAGAGTTCCGGTTTTACAAAAACAGCATATAGAAATGGTGAACCGGGACCGTTCTCATCCTTCTGTCCTGATGTGGTCAATAGGAAATGAGTCCATGAAGTATAAGGAATACTTCAAGGATGCTGCTGAAATCGTGGAAAAGATGGATCCGACCCGTCCGCGAAATTTCAGTCAATGGGGACCGGATGCGGATGGTGGTATGCTTGAGATTGCGAATCATCATTATCCAGGTCCCAAAGGACCGGACCAATATCGTAATTATAAACGACCGGTGGTCTTTGATGAATATTGCCATCTGAATGCTTACAATCGCTTGGAATTAGCAGCAGACCCTGGTGTTAGAAGCATGTGGGGGGAAATGCTTGACAAGATGTGGAACAATATGTATCATAGCCAAGGTGTATTGGGAGGTGCTATTTGGGTTGGCATCGATGACACGTTTTTCCTCCCTGATGGAAGGACTGTCGGCTATGGGACATGGGGTACTATTGACGGATGGAGAAGAAAGAAACCGGAATATTGGGGGATGAAGAAATCTTATAGCCCAGTAAAAGTAACGTTGCTTAGCAATGAGACCGAAGATGGGACCATACGTTTGCATATTGAGAATCTCCATTTATTCAGTAATCTTTCAGAATGTAAACTGCAATGGACTTCGGGTAATGATTCTGATACTATTTCTGTGGACATGGCACCGAGATCAGAAGGTGATGTCGAGATTCATCTTCCAGCAAGGGCAAGGAAGAATCCTCAGTTAGCGTTGTCCATTAGGGGTACCCGTGGCTATGAGATTGATCATTACTCTTTCCAGGTCTTGCCAACCACGCAATTCATAGAGCCTGCTAAAAAGACAAAAAAGGAAAAGTGGGACCTGACTGAGAGCGAAGCCCGGTATCAGGTTAGATGTGGAAATCATTTCTATGATATAGACAAGAGAACAGGCATGATTTCGACCTTTGTCAACAAACAAAGGCAATTGGAAGGCGGCCCTATATTAATGGTCCTGCCCTTGAATGGAGACGGAGATGGAATCCAGATGACAGGAAAGGGTCAGACCTTCGCGCCCTATAATCCTGTTTGTTCAAATTGGACGGCATCCTCCGTGCTTTGCCAACGCCTTGCTGATCGGGTGATTATTGTGGTAAAAGGCAGCTATATGGAGGCAGAAGGAACCTATACTTATATTATACACGGTGAAGGGAATATGGAGATAAAATATAAGTTCAAGCTGAAAAAGGATATAAATCCCCGTCAGACAGGATTAGCTTTTACACTTCCATCAGATTATCAACAACTCAGTTGGGACCGAAAAGGGTATTGGAACTATTATCCAGAAGGAGATATTGCATCTTTGCATGGTACGGTCACTGCTTTTACAGAAGGATTGCCCATAACAGGGCTGGCTGGACCATCGAATCTTCCGTCTAATAGTTGGTCAACCGACCAAACTGCCCAAGGAAGTAATATCTTTCGTTCTACGAAAGAGAACATTTATACAGCCTCACTCTCTGGCGAGGGACTTCCTTCAGTCGAGGTCGTGTCAGATGGCACACAAAGCTATCGTGCATGGGTAGATAACGGTAAGGTATCTTTCCTTGTAGCTGATTATAACAATGCAGGCAGTGGTGCTTATCTAACGTCTCATTCAGAATTAGGATACCGCCCTTTGAGGGAAGGAGATACTGTCCAAGGGACAGTAGTATTAAAAAATTAAAGGGATCGACTCCATTTGAAATGAACATGTCATTCCTTAAAATTAACCGATTCGGAATAAGTTTTTCGGAAAGTTAACTTTCATTCCTTTTTGTACAATTTTAATTGAGATTGTTTCCGTTTACCACACATTTAAGAAGGCGTCCTTAGCAAAGGCGCCTTTCTTTTTTCTTTAAATTTGCATACAGATGACATAAAATATTAATCTAAACAACAATGAAGCTTATGCAAAAAAGAAGCCAGGCAATGGGCTAGATCGTCTGGCTTTGAAATCCCAAAAATCTACAATTCAAAGCACACCTGCAATGTGCTCCATTTTTTAGTTTTCAATCATTTACAAATATACAATGAATATCTGCCATGAATAAAATATTTAGGTGTTTTTTACTTTTTTCTTGCTTCATTGGTTTTGGATTAATTCTGAAAGCAAATCCTAAGAGAATTAATCATTTAAACAGTGCAATCACTCAACAGATACAAAATTCTATAGTGGGAAACATTAGCGATAAGGATGGTCAGCCAATTATTGGCGCAACAATTAAAGTAAAAGGAACAACTATCGCGACGGTTTCCGATATAGATGGGAATTTTACGATGAAGGCTTCTCTAAATTCAATATTAGAGATATCTTATGTAGGCTATCAAACTAAAGAGGTTCGGTGGACTGGTCAATCCTTGAAGATAAAACTTTTGGAAGACAATAAAACCTTAGATGAACTTGTTGTCGTTGGATTCGGGACGCAAAAGAAGGTGAACTTAACGGGGGCTGTTAGTAGCGTTGATTCCAAAAAGTTGGCAGGAGTACCGGCAACTAATCTGACTTCTATGCTTGAAGGAAAATTGCCGGGTGTTTCTATTACACAGACTACAGGTATTCCAGGTCGAGAAAACACTTCTATACGTATTAGAGGTGTCGGGACGATGAATAATGCAAATCCGATGATTTTAGTTGATGGTATTGAAGCTTCTATGGATGATATTAATCCAAATGATATTGAAAGTGTTAGCGTGCTTAAGGATGCTGCGGCTGCAGCAATTTATGGAACCCGTGCTGCTAATGGAGTGATCTTAGTAACAACGAAGAAAGGCTCTTCCAGCGCGCCCAAATTAACATATAATGGATATATTGGTTGGCAAAAAGCGATCCATTTACCGAAGCATTTGTCTTCTGCGGAATACGCAGAACTATATAACGAAGGCCTTAAAAATGAAGGGGCTTCACCTGCTTATACTGATGAAGAAATAAAAAAATATCGTGATGGTAGCGACCCCGATAAGTATCCAAATACGGATTGGATAGATGCACTTCTTAAAGGGAGTGGTTTTACATATAATCATACGCTGAACGTGACGGGAGGATCCGATAAAACCCATTATATGATGTCTATGGGATACTATGACCAAAAAGGTCTTACGAAGAATACCGATTATCAAAGATATAATATCCGAATTAACCTTGATAGTAAGGTTGCAAAATGTATTACTGTCGGTATGAATAGTAGTCTATCTTATAGGACTATAGATGTGCCGAGCAATCCTTATAGTAATTCGAATGATATTTCTCAATTCTTTCGGCAGGCAAATCGTATTCCGAATACATATGTAAACCGCTATTCTGATGGTAGCTGGGGGCGCCATATTGACGGTAATCCCATAGCGTGGATAGAATCGGGTGGAAAGAACACCTCACACTATTCCCATGTGTTAGGAAGCGTCTATGGCGAAGTTAACATAATAGACGGTCTTACTTTAAAGGGAATCGCAGGAGTCGATTATACTATTGACGAGGGCAAATCTCATATTGTAGAGATTACGTATGCAAATGGTACGGTCCAAGGTCCCAATAGTGTATCAGATTATTGGGCAAAGAACATGACGACAAGTTTGCAAGCTCTCCTGAATTATAATAAGACCTTTGGAATGCATAGTATAAAGGGCCTTCTGGGTGTTTCCCGTGAAGCATATAAATACCATACGACAAGTGCATATAGGAAGAACTTTCCAAGTAATGACTTGACAGAGCTGAACGCGGGTTCAACTGATGGATGGTCAAATAGTGGTACTTCCCTTGATGCAAATTTAGGTTCCTATTTTGGTCGTGTTAATTATGATTATGCTAATCGTTATTTATTTGAAGCCAATCTCCGTGTTGATGGTTCTTCAAAATTTGCACGTGGGCATAGATGGGGCACTTTCCCTTCTTTTTCTGCAGGATGGAGAGTTTCAGAAGAAAAATTTATGAAGAAATATGAATGGATAGATAATCTTAAAGTACGTTCTTCATGGGGTAAATTAGGAAATCATAGAACAACGGATTATCAATATATAGCAACTATTGGCTTGGGGCAGAATTATCCTTTTAATAATGCTATATCAGATGGCGCAGCCCAGACAACAGCTAATAATGAAAATATTACGTGGGAAACAACGACAGAGTTTAACTTAGGTATAGACTTTTCCATGAAGAAAGGTCTTTTCAACATGTCTGTTGATTATTATAATAGATATACGGATGATATCTTGACCACAGTTCCTGTTACGTATCTTTATGGATTAACGGCTCCTGTGTCAAATGCGGGTGCTATGCGAAATAAAGGTATAGAGGTTTCTTTAGGGCATGCCAATAAGATTGGGGACTTTGCATATGATTTGAGCGGATATATCGCATATAATAAAAACAAAGTGGAAAAATATCCCAATCCGTCTAAGGGCGACTATATTCAAATGGAGGGCGTTGCTTGGAATTCTTTCTATGGATATGAATGTATTGGAAAATTTCAATCAAATGAAGAAGTTGCCAATAGTGCAGTACAGTCAAGTTTAGTAAAAGCCGGTGACTTAAAGTTTAAAGATCAGAATGGTGATGGGAAAATTGATGCTGATGATCGTGTTGTATTAGGTAATACAATTCCAGAAATTACCTATGGATTTAATTTGGGTGCTAATTATAAAAACTTTGATTTCTCAGCTTCTTTTCAAGGAGCAGCCAAAGTGTACCGTACTTTTGACCGTGAAACGATGTGGGGATTTATCGATGGGGCGAATGCAAGTAAACGGCATCTGAACAGAACGATTGTTGAAAATGGCGTAGTCGTTAAGGAAGGTAAGTATCCTCGTACTCTGATCAATCAAGCACAAAATCGGGTAATGAGTTCTTTCCTTGTTTTAAATGCAAGCTATTTGCGCCTAAAAAATTTGCAGATAGGATATAATATCCCTCAGAGTTTCTTACAGAAGATTAATATCTCAAGGGCAAGGATATATGTTAGCGGAGAGAATTTATTGACGTTAACGAGTTTCCCTAAAGATGTAGATCCTGAGGTCTCGAATGGATATGCGGGATATTCTTATCCTCAAGTCGCTATTTATACATTTGGATTAGATATTACCTTTTAAAAAGAGCAAATTATGAAGAGAAATATTATTTCACTTGTGAGTATATTATTGCTTACAACATCTTGTGGCGAGAGTTTTTTGGACGTTACGCCTGCAGATAAATTATCAGATGCAACCTTTTGGAAAACAGAGAAAGATGCAGAAGAAGCTTTGACAGGTTGTTATCATGGATGGGAATCAATTACCAATATTATTTTCCTCGATGCAGCATCTGACAATGGCTATGAACAATTTAATTATTTGTATCAACCTATAGGAAATGGCCAATTGTTGCCAACATCAGGTACAGGAGGTAGTGCCCCATGGGTAGATGGCAATGCAACACGTTGGTTTACTTATGATCGTATTCGGAAGTATAATAATTTTTTAGAGAAAATTCAGAACGTTACGATGGATGAGGCTAAGAAGCAACGCTATATGGCAGAAGTTCGCTTCCTTAGAGCTTATGATTACTATAATAAGGTGATGTTTTATGGCGATATTCCTTTGGTAACAGAGGTGTTGAAAAATGCTGAAGAATCTACGCTTCCCAGGACTCCTAAAGAAGAAGTGATTTCCTTTGTCATGAAGGAGTTGACGGAAGTGGCATCCATTCTTCCCGAAGAAAATAATCTTGAATCAGGAGGTCATATTACTAAAGGGGCGGCTCTTGCTCTTAAGGCTCGCTTTGAATTGTATAATGGAGATTATGAGGCAGCACAGAAAGATGCAGCTTCTGTTATCGCGATGAAATGCTATGAGCTTTATCCCAATTATGAAGGTTTGTTCTATCCTTCTGCAAAGACATCGAATAAGGAGGCGATTCTTGAGGTCGATTATGTAAAAGATAAATATGCCAATATGATACCTCAACTCAATCTTCCTGCGACAGAAGGGGGATGGTCAGCATTGAATGCCCTATGGCCTTTTATAGAATGTGCTCAAATGGCAAACGGTAAATTCATTTACGAAGATGGTTCTGGATATGATCCTGATCATCCGTTTAAGAATAGGGATCCTCGACTTACAGCGATCGTATTGTGTCCTGGCGAAAAGTACAATGGAAGAATTTATGATCCTTTGGATAAAGTGATTAACGGGAATAATAATGATGATTATCATGTGAATGCTGCAGCTTCAAGAGGAGGACTTCTGGTCAAGAAATACATTTTTCCTATGTCAGTAGATGATGCCAATAATTATGACGCAAATGGAATCGTTATCCGCTTGCCTGAAATGTATATCACATTTGCAGAATGTGCTTTAAGAACTGGAAAGGATAAAGATAGGGCCCTTGAGTATATTAATAAAGTAAGAGAAAGAGCTGGTATGCCTGATGCGACAGAGTTAACAGATCTTCTTGTGAAGTATGAACGTCGGATGGAGCTTGCTTTTGAAGGTCTACGTTACTTTGATATAAAACGCTGGGATCTTGGGAAGACAGTGCTCAATGGACAAGCTTTGGGATGCAGGGAAGGTTCTGTAAATACTGCCACAGGTGACGTAACCTGGTCTAATTCTTATATTGTACTTGAAGAGCGTACATTTATTCCTGAGAGGAACTATCTTTTGCCTATTCCACAAGGCGAGATGGATACCAATCCGAATATGGTTCAGAATCCTGGATATTAAGGAGCGCTTTTCTGTTTAATAAGAAGCATTGTTTATTCCAAGTGGATCGGGGAAACGGTTGTATCTCTGATCCACTTTCCTTATTATAGATGATTCTCATGGTTGTGTTCCTGTCCCATGGGAAATGATGCCAAGAAGGACAAAGTGGAATCCCATCATTTGCATTCTATTCTTCATTACAAGTTTTTCTTTTGAAATAATTTTGTTTTTCCCATTCTTTTGCTTATCTTTGTGCGAATCCTTTTCAAAAGCTGGAGTTCATGGAAACGAAACAAGTGGAATCACCTTTACCTGAGGTTCTCGACCATATCATTGGGAACTTGCAAGGACAGCGGTTGGCTGATGTCTTCCGCTTCATCTCTTTTATACCAGGAGAAACCTATGGGCCCCATCATCATGTGCGTATTGAAATGAATTACGTGAAGAAAGGTACTTGCATGATTCATTTGGGCAAGGAAACCGTCAATTTCCACGAAGGGGAGATGATGATTATCTGTTCCAATGTGGAGCATACCTTTGAGGCGGGCTCCAAAGGAGCTACCTTGATGCAGTTGGAATTCTTGCCAGAGATCTTTGCCAGTATTGATTCCAGCATGCAGATGACAAGTATCGGGTTGGGACAAGCTTCTGTCAACCTCTTCTCGGAAAAGAACCGGCTTATTAAAATAGTCAATAATGTCCGTATCATGAGGGCTATTCAGCGGATCTTGGATGAGTTGAGTGAGAAAAAACCATATTACCAGCATTTGGTTGTCATGTATTATACCGAGCTCCTTATTTTGATTACTCGTTATATGGATGAGAATTTCCTGCCCGTATGCAACAATCATGCCATGAAAAGGGCGATATCCTTTATCCGTTCCCATTACAAGGAGGATATCAGCATCAGCCTTGTCGCAGAAGAGGCTGGTGTCGGGGAAAGATATCTAAGGAACCTGTTTTCGAAGTATTTAGACATGGCTCCTTTGGAATATCTTAATCAGATAAGGATCAACAAAGCTGTCGAATTGCTTCGCAATACGGAATTATCCGTGAAAGAGGTCTGCTTTGAGTGTGGATTCAAGTCTCCTCAATATTTCTCCCGCATCTTTAAACAGCAGATGAAGGTATCTCCGCATACGCTTTCAAAATAGAATGCCGTTTTGTGCATCTCTTACTCCGATTCCTACCCTTTTTAATACTTCTTCCGGCTGTGCTTTACATTTTCGGAAGTGATTGTTTTGTACCTTTGCAATAGAAATGGAATCGTTGAAATCTATTAATGTTAATCATGATGAAAGAATGGAAAAATGACAAAGAACTCATCAGGTTGATCCAAGAAGTGCTCTATACGGCTGTGATAGGGGATATCATGGACAAGATGGGATATATACATCAGTTTTTGGATCCTAGGATTCGCCCATTGAGAGAGGATATGAAATTAGTGGGCAGAGCTATGACGGTCCTTGAAGCTGACGTTATTTCAAATCCTACTCCTAAAGGTACAAATCCAATCCTAAAGCAATCGTTCGGCATGATGCTACAAGCTCTTGACGATCTGAAGGAAAATGAAGTGTATATCTGTTCTGGTTCTTCTCCAAGCTATGCTTTATGGGGTGAGCTGATGAGTGCACGGGCCCAGCAGTGCAAGGCTGCCGGGGCTGTCGTGAATGGTTATTCCCGGGATACAAAAGGTATTCTAGCCCTTGGATTCAATTGCTTTTCCTATGGCCCTTATGCACAGGACCAAGCTCCTCGTGGCAAGGTAATTGATTTCCGTGTACCTATAACCGTGAGTGACGTATTGGTCAATGATGGGGATATGGTCGTCGGAGATATAGACGGTGTCTGCGTCGTGCCCCGCCAAATCGAGGATGAGGTGTTTACCCGTGCTTTGGAAAAGGCAAGGGGTGAACGGATTGTGCTTAAGAAGATCAAGGAAGGCATGCCGTCTGTTGAGGCCTTCGCAAAGTATGGAATTATGTAAAAGAAAGGTTGAGGAACAATGAAGATTACAGATGTGAAAGTGTGGCTGGTCCAGGGATTCAAATACAACTGGACATTGCTGAAGATATATACTGATGAGGGGTATACGGGCGTTGGCGAGGCAACCAACTGGCCGGGCTCTCCTGTTATTTATGCTGCTGCCAAGCATATTGGTCAGCGGATTATAGGGATGGATCCGATGAGGACGGATTTTATCTGGACAAAGTTGTATCGGGACCTTAACTGGATTGGGCCATTTGGCGCAAGCCTTTGCGCCATCAGCGGCATTGATATGGCATTGCTTGACTTGAAAGGAAAGGTATTGGGCGTCCCGTGCTATGAATTGTTAGGGGGTGCTTACCGGAAAGATATCCTCCTGTATGCCAATTATTGGTTTACGAAAGGTGGGCATAATGAGGCTGACTATATCGAACAGGCCAAGCGGGTGAAGGCTGATGGATTCACAGGATTAAAGTTTGACCCATTTGCTCACACAAACTATTTCTATGGTGAGGACTTGGCTTCCAATTTGACGCTGACCCCTGCACAGCAGGATCTTGCCTATCGGGTGTCCAAGGCAGTGAGGGATGCCGTGGGACCGGAAATGGACATGATGATAGAGACTCATGCCATGCTGAATTACCGCATCGCTGTAAAGATGGCGTTAAGACTTTCTCAGTTGGATATCACTTGGTATGAAGAGCCCGCAGGTCCAGAGAATGTCGATGCTCTGCGCGCGTTGAGGGAGCGCATCCCTTCTGACATGGCGATTTGCGTGGGAGAACGCCATTATACTCGTTTTGCCATTCGCCCGTTGTTGGAAAGATATGTTTGTGATATTATCATGCCGGATATTACGCGTTGCGGCGGTCCTTCTGAAATGAAGCGCATGGCGACAATGGCAGAGACCTATCATGTGTTAGTTGCTCCGCATAACCCGAATGGCCCCTTGTCAACCTTAGCTTCCGCGCAGGTGTGCGCTTCCATTCCTAATTTCTTCCGCCAGGAATTTATGTATAACGATGTCCCTTGGCGTGATACCGTGATTGATCATCCGATCAAGGATATGGTATATGGTGGGCAACTTCATTTGTCGGATCGCCCAGGGCTTGGTGTTGACCTGGTCGAGGAGGAAATGGAGGCACATCCTGGCCTCACGGAGAATGCACCGGATCATTTCTATATCTAATTAGCAAAGCCTATGTCACTTTCAATAAATCTCTCAAATAAAGTAGTTTTAGTTACTGGAGTCTCTTCTGGCATCGGCTTGGCAACGGCACGGCAGTTTGCCAAAGCTGGGGCACTTGTTGCAGGATGCTCTCGCAAGCCTGCCGATGATGACCATATTCGTGCTTTCTATCAGGATATCCGTTCGGAAAAATCAAAAGCATTGTATGTCCAGGCTGATGTCACGGTAGCTGCTGACTTGGAACGAATGGTAAAGACAGTTGTGGAGACCTTCGGCAGAATAGACGTTTTGGTTTCAAATTCTGGGATGAATGTCTTCAAGGGTGCTGCTGGTTGTTCGGAAGAAGATTGGGAGTATAACATGAATCTGAACCTTGCCTCTCATTGGAGATTAGCAAAATTGTGTAAGCCTTATCTGGTGAAATCCGATGATGGCGTGATCTTGTTGATGACGTCCAATCATGCCTATTATACGATTCCCGGTTGCTTTCCCTATAATGTGGCAAAGACGGCCATAAAAGGACTCGTCCAAAGCCTGGCAATCGAATGGGGACCGGCCATCCGTACCATCGGCATTGCCCCTGGCTTTATAGATACTGCCGGAAATGATACATGGTTTAACTCTTTCCCGGATCCGCAGTCGGAGCGCCAACGTACCATTGACATGCATCCTGTCAAAAGGATTGGGACAACGGATGAGGTGGGTGCCCTTTGCGTGTTCTTGGCATCTAACTACGCACGGTTTATGAGTGGAAATACAATCTTGATGGATGGCGGGAGATCCGCACTCATGCAGGATTGATGACGTTAAAGGTATAGGACATGATTCAATTAAAAGTATTGGTAAGCGGTACGGACTGTACCGGTGAAGCGGCTACCTGGTTGAAAGACCGTGGACGGCTGCTTTGGGTAGATATTGACAATGGGGTTCTTCACGAGTATGATGATACGCGTGGGAAAACGACGGACCATTTCCTGCCAGATATGGTCACGTCTATCATTCCTGTTCGCAATCGGCCCGAAGATGTGGTCTTAGCCATGAAAAGTAGGATGGTGGTATATCATCTTGATGACCACTCATTTAAGACGATCTGCGATTTTAGGGACCTTCACCCACAGTGGAGGACGAATGATTGCAAATGCTCGCCTGATGGGAGAATGTGGTGCGGAATCATGAATGTGACACACCAAGATCATAATGGCTTCGTTTATGAGGTCGACACACAAGGAAAGGTCACGAAGATATTGGATCAACAGTGTATCCCGAATGGTGTCGTATGGACTCCCCAAGGCGATCGGCTCTATTATGCTGATTCTGGAAGGGGCTGTATAGAAGAATATGCCTATGATTCCCAGACCGGGAACATCCAGTTCTTGCGAACGGCTGTCACCGTACCTCCAGAGTATGGGATACCGGATGGAATGACGATCGATACTTATGGAAATCTCTGGGTTGCTCATTGGGGCGGTTTCGGGGTTTACGTATGGAATCCTGGCAATGGAGAGTTGGTGGATAAGGTCTTTGTCCCAGTACCCAATCCTGCCTCCTGTACCTTTGGAGGAGCGGGTAACCATCAGCTGTTCATCACGACGGCGAGGGATGGCTTGTCAGAAGCGGAGCTAAGGTCTTACCCGCAGAGTGGGAGCTTGTTCTCTGTGGATATCCCCCAAGTCGAAGGTGGTGAGAATCATTATGCGTTTGGTCTATAAAGAAATCTCCTGTGTATGCATATATCTGCGATTGATTTAATCATTGTGGCAGTCTATTGCCTCATTGTCGTGTCCGTTGGTTTGTATCTCTCTAAGGGAAAGAAAGGTGAGACTCAGAATGCCAAGGGGTATTTCTTGGCAGGACGTGGACTGGCGTGGTGGGCAATCGGCTCTTCTATCATTGCATCCAATATTTCCGCAGAGCAGTTTGTGGGGATGTCAGGGTCGGGATATGCCATTGGGTTAGGGATTGCTACTTATGAATGGATTGCCGCCTTAGGATTGCTGATCGTGGCGAAATTCTTTATCCCCATTTACCTGAAGCGGCGTATCTTT
>ULNB01007328.1_pt1 | contig 42104 bp, 40 predicted proteins | sample 1951811 | NCBI WGS metagenome assembly ULNB01 (sample SAMEA4835566, study PRJEB28245) | human gut metagenome | biome: gut microbiome; material: fecal sample | place: Denmark | collected 2008
GCCAGGAGATACACCCAAACCAAGATCAGAAGAGACTTCTGTCTCGTTTCCTCCTGACAAACAAACGTCAACCGAGGACGGTTGGGGATCGGTCTCATAACCCATAAATCCACCTGCAGCGATAATATCATCAATTGGGCGTATCATCTCCACATCCGTATCAAAATAGATGCCACCATATTTGTAAAGTATCCAGAAGCGGGCATAATCTGTTACAAATGCATACTTTCCAGCAGCATACGCCTCTCGGGTATAAGGAATGATATTTACATCGAAGTTCTCCTCATTCCATTCCTTGATCTCATAATCGGGCAAATACTTTTTCCATGAAGCAATACATTTCAAGGCCAATGGAGGCAAAGGGTTATGCCCGAACCAACAATAATGAATTATCTTTGGTATCATTGTTTTTATTCGATTTATCTTGTAATTATTGAGCTTTATCTTTACTAAATTCATCAGACGACATAGACATATCTAGTTCATCTGTCATTTATCCTTCATTCACAGCTCTTTATGTTGGTGAGAAACAACTATACCCCACGCTTTCCAGCCATTCCATCACCATTTTCATTCTCACCCTCCAAGTACCTATTCTCAGAGCCGTTTCGCGATTGCGGTCAACCAGTGGCTGGTAGGCTGAGATGTGCGAGAGGACATCCGTAATCAAGTCCTCCGCAGGCATATCTTCGCGGAGCTCTATTACCGGATTATAACCTACCAAATCCACTAACTCCTTGGGCGCATGCCCCACCATAACCATACGGGAAATCATACACTCCCAATAACGCTGCGTTAGGGTCTCGATATCGCCAGCCACCTCCGGCTGTGTCATTGAACGGGGCAACGCAATCGCAATACGAGCATCCGCCATGGCATCGTAGAGCTGCTCATTACTGAAAATGAAACGTCCGCCTTGACGAGTAGCTATATGGCGCAACATATGTCCATCAGCAAGCCGGACGTGCTGCAACCTATCAGCATGAATCACCCGCTCATTCGACCTTCCAAATTCCAACACGTCAATCGTACGTTCTGCGAGCCCTTTCCCAGCATGATAAGGAGCAGGATCTATGGCTTCGGGACACCACAGTATATTTACGTCAGGCAGAGTCTCCTGCATCCGCTCCGCCGTCTGCCGGGAAGTAAAGATAGCCGTTCGAACATGATGCCTTTTCAGCCATTCCACCATCATCTCGAAATACCTTGGCCAGCAGTCCCAAACCATCGGGATGATCTCATACCGTACATAATCTGGGAAGGTATCGAAATGGATGGACACCGGCTCCACAAATCTCAACCGCGCGTCGCCCCTATGCTTTGGCAATTGTGGCAGTTCCCAGCGGAATGCGAAACTGTGCAGCAACCGCGGAGGATAATGCGCCGGTGCCGTCCCTCCACCCCATTCTTTCCATGCCTGATAGGGTAGTAACTTAAAATTAAGCTGCTGAGGGTGGCGGTAAGGAGCTACAGCCTTGAGTATATTCATATTAAACTTTTTATTACTTTACCTGGATTTCCAGCAACAACGGAATACGGCGGGACATTCTTTGTTACGACCGCATTTGCAGCAATAACTGATCCATCTCCGATTTTTACTCCAGAAAGAATAGTCGCCTTATCCCCAATCCAAACATTATTGCCAATCTCTATAGGTCCTTTAGAAAAGAGTTCTCTTTCTAATGGGCGCATTTTCATCACTTTCAAGCTGGTTTTACCATGATTATTATCTACAATAGTTACCCATTTGCCTGTCAACAAATTATCACCAATAGTGATTCTGTTTATCGATGATATATGACAATAACAACCAAAAGAGCAGTTATCTCCTATACAGATAACTCCCTGTCCCCATGCAGTAAGGAAAAGGTGTGACAAAAAAATTGTATTAGACCCGACCTGAATAATACTTAGACCTGTACAGAACTCTACTTTTCCGAACCGAGTACCCGTTCCACAATATTTCAATTGCCTGCTTAAACTAAAAGATTTTATAACATCGATATAATGGCGAATTGTGTTTATTGCTTTATATGGATACAAATAAGACAATTTGCTCAATACAAATTCTTTCATTCTATTTAAATCTATATTCGTCAACCACCTTCCTCAGTGCTTCAATATATCCCCGACCATTTGTCAGATCTGGTTCCATATAATTGCCTTCTGCCCATTCATTCCAAGATTTTAGAATTAGAATTTGATGCTCATCATTCTTATTCTTTATTAGTTCCATAGCTTGGCGAACATTCTTCTCAAAAAGGTCAGGAGTAGTTCCTGTAAAAATCAGAGTTTTGCGTCCCCCCCGTGGGGAATGATCCCACTGAGGAAGAATTTGCGGTATGACGTCTTCAGCACGATCGTCTTCAGAATATAGATAGGGTGATAATTCTTTGTAGTTATAGGCATGGGCAGGACGATGGAAGAATATGCCTTCCAAGTGTTTCTTAACACGATGCCGGAACGATGAAGTATCAAAGCCTCCATGTCCAAGGATTTCGCCATTACATACAGCATCAAAACCCTTAGCTATCATATCTTCTTTTTTGATCTGGTTATTTGTATTTGCTACTAAATATATACCTCTGAGCCCTGTTTCAACACTCATGTGCTTAAAACATTGTATATATTCTATAGGTAGATTAACTGGATCAAAAATATAGAGGAAAGGCTTTCCATCAACCTTTACATATCTTGGATCTTGGAAAGCCGTTAGCAATAACTTGAAATGAGCCTGGGCATCTTCAATACCAGGATATGTTTGTTCTGCAAGGATTGAATTCGACTTGAAGTCTGCTGTCAATCCCACTGCTCTCCACGTATGGTTTGCCCATGCCAATGCAAATGGGAAATCAGGCTTTCCTGTTGTCAAGACTTCATGAAAGACTTCAGGTAATAATCTTCTACCTCCCCCCAGCCAATAATGCCAATATAAGAATGCTGTAACCCCTGCATCCTTTGCCATCTCAGCTTGTTGTTCGCGGATGAGAGGTAACCTCAAGTCATAGTATCCTAATTCTGATGGAACACGTGGTTGATCATGTCCTTTGAAGAGAGGTTTTGCCTTTCCCACATTCGTCCATTCTGTAAAACCCTTCCCCCACCACAGATCATTTTCGGGAAAAGGATGAAATTGTGGCAGATATAATGCCAATATTTTTGGATTCATAACTGAAACTATTGCTTAATGATTGTATTATAACAAGTCAGCAGGTCGTATAAAATATGTTCTGGATTATGTCTATCCAATGCTTGAGTCATATTCCATTTTGAGAAAGACTTTTGTTTATCTTCATCCTGACAAAGCTCAAGTATGGCACTTGCCATTTCATAGCAAGAATTTGAAGGTACAAGAATAGCTCCTTTCCCTTCACCTACAAGTGTGGGAATTCCCCCCACATTTGTCGCAACGATGGGCAAGCCTAAGACTTGTGCTTCACAAATTGAGTTAGGACTATTATCAATATATGCGGTATGGACATAAATATTAGAAGATAATAATAATTCCAACAATGCTGCTGCATCGGTAAATCCATTGATATAGACATTATTCTCTTCAAAACAGAGGTGCTCTTTCTTCTCTATGTAATGTTTGACTGAATTCATGTTACCAACAACTACCCATTCAAAATTAAAATTCAATTCTTTTAAAACATGAGCTGTTCGTAACAACGTATCCATTCCTTTCCAATGACTTGAACATCCGACAGTTATTAATCGGTGAACACTTCGTTTATCTTTTACTTTCCATTTCTCTGTTGTATTCAAAAATATTGGACGTAGAGCCTCCCAAACATGGAAATAATTGGCATTGGGATGAAATATGTCAATTATCTTTCTATCCCAAGCAGTCCTTCCCATATAGTATACTACATTCTTGTAATTGCTTCTCTCTAACTCTCTCCAGGATTTATTAAAATGACGTCCGCGGAAATTATACCATTGAATTTTTAAATTGAGACCATCATAAAGAATTTTATCAAGAAAACTATATCGTGGAGGATACTCTGCATCTAAATATGGATTCACGCTCCCTTGCATATGAACTACAATAGGAATTTTACAATACTTAGCAACCTGGGCAAATTCACTTTCCGTTCCAAATATCTGTATTAAATCTGGCTTCACACGATTTATACATTCAAGTGCTAATGGAATAATTTTATTTACTGTATTCCAACGATTTGAAAAGTTAGAATATATTTTATTCCATCGATTGTATTTAGGAATAATAGGTATATATCTTACTCCCTCAACAGTTTTTTCTCTAAAACCCGATTGGCCTAAAAATGCAATGATCAGCTCAATTCCTTTTCCTCTTTTCTTAACAATATCTTCTAACGAATCTTGCCACCCTGCAACTGGGGAATTATTCGTAGTATATCTACTTGGGACAGTAACTTCGAACCAAAGTACCTTCATTGAATATTTTATTTACTAATTGTAGGAATAAAGTATGAATATCACAAGGCATGTTATTTCGAAAAGGAATCAACAACCTTCCTTAAATTTCGAATATAAGCCTTTCCATATTTCAAATCGGGCTCAAGATAATTACCTTCGCCCCATTCGTTCCATGACTTTATGAAAACTATATTGTCTTCATGTGACCGATGGGAAACTTTATCAAAAATCACTTGACACAGATGCTGCCATTTTTCCGGTGTGGATCCTTGTAAAATCACACCACGATTTTTACTTCTCGGCGAATGGTCAAAACTTGGTCCTACACATGGATAATATCCCGCTTGAGGCTTAAATTCTTTAATCATTTGCCTCACGTACCTATTATAAGTCATATATCTTGGAAAACGAGTAAACTTCATGACAACATGCCACAACAATGAAGATAATTTATTTTTAGTAACTCCCTGAAGTGGCATATAATCTACACAAGCTCCATTATAATAGCCTGGATTAAGATTTACATAACGATCTTTCATCCCATTTTCAAGAGCAAAGAACCAAAAGCCCTGTAATCCATTCTGTAAAGCCAACTCATTCCAAGTCTCAATGAAGAGCTTAGTATTATCATCATCTAAGGGCAAAAACAATCCGAAGATGAGTTTGCCTTCACGCTTCATATACCTTGGGTCTTTAAAAGCAGGAAGTAAGGCATAAAAATGGTCAATATAATCCTGCTTACCTGGATACGTTTGTTCTATAAGCAACGTGTTCGGCTTAGTAGGATCCCATACCTTCTTATACCAAGAATGATTGGCCCAACAGAGACAGAACGGATAATCAGGTTTGCCTGATTCAACGACTTCACGAAATACGCGATCAAGAAGTTGGCGGCCTGCAAACCAATAATGCCAATAACAAAATCCCTCAATACCTGCTTCTTTTGCCAATTCTGCTTGCTTCTCTCGAGTTTCAGGAACTCTCAAATCATAGTAGCCCAGATCGGCAGGTATCCTTGGTTGATAATGTCCCGGGAATAGTGGCTTAGCTTGTCCAACATTGGTCCACTCTGTGAATCCGGGTTGCCACCATTCGTCATTTTCCTTTGTAGGATAAAACTGAGGTAGATAGAACGCAATTAAACGCGGTTTACTCATTATAATTAAATTAATAATATTGTTTGACTATAATTTTAAAAGCTTTAACAGCTTATCAAGATAGGAATGTAGGGAAGAAAGATAGAAGGTCAAGACTGGATGCTTCATAGCATGAGACAATTGCCATCCAAGCCCATAAGGTTCATCATGACTTCCCTCATCTATCAGCCTCTGATGAATTTCAGGATAGAGACGGGATATGATGCGGAACATCTTCCCTTGATAAGCATACATAATCGCATATTTCTTACGACTATATAAATTGTCATAACTTGATGCATCTACAAGATGCTCCAATTCATGAATAACAGCCACAATAGATTCAAGCTTCTTCATGGAATGATGATGAGTTAAGCTATGGGAGTTGTAAGTGAAGTAATGATAGTAAGCTTTGTGTTCATGTGTAGCCAGAGCTCCTGCTGAAAGTAAGCGAGCTATGAACAGAAAATCTTCACTCATGGTAAGCCACTTTGGACTGAATGAGATGCCATGCTCTACAATGAACGAACGTTTTACAAAGCAGTTCCAACAGACACAGATACAGGATACATTAATAATTTTGAGCAAGAGGTCCTGACTGTCAGTATAATTCTGCTCCATAAGACAATCGTTCATAAAAAAATCACACGTCACTACATCAGCCCCTGTCCTTATAGCTTCCTGCAAAAGGTCTTCTATCATATTCTTGTCAACGTAATCATCGGGGTCGGCATGAATCACATAGTCTCCAGAAGCAGCATCAAGCCCGGTTTGCCGTGCCGCACTAACCCCTTCATTGCGCTTATGTACCACATGAACGCGAGTATCCCTATGGGCATACTCGTCACAGATGGATGGGCAGCTGTCAGTGGATCCATCATCAACAAGGATCACTTCTATATTTTGATACGTTTGTGACAATAGACTATTGACACAACGGTGAATGTATCGTTCTACATTATAGACCGCAACGATAACGCTGACTTTATTATCGATCATAAAAACAAAATATAGAGAAACATCTATATAATAAGAACTTAATTCTGTTTTTGAGAGAATAACTTCTCCAACAAATAGAGTGAATTCTCCTAACTGCAGGGCACATCTCCCAATGAACACTGCTACAGAATGAGCAAGTACCTATCTTTGTGAAATAGTAATATTCCAAAAGAAGTAATAAGCGTTGACAGTTTACATTGAGTTGTTCATAACTTTCCATAAAAGTAGTCAAATAAGATGTTGCCTCGTTATACGAAAGATTATATTTAGACGGAATGGGGCGAAGATACACATATCCTACTTTGTCAACGGTCTCGATAGTATTGCAAAACTCCAAATAGGAAAGAACAAACAAAGTATCTTCTCCAACATGATAATTCACATTAAATCTAAGATGACGACTACGTATTATGTTATTTCTGAACAATTTAGCCCAAGGACAACGAAATATAAAATCAACTAAGTGATGGTTCAGAAAAGTCCTTTTAGCTTTTTCAACATAGATGCTGTCAGAAAGGTGCTCATCTTCCTGTTCGCCTGTCGTATATTCCCAATTAAAGCATATCAAGTCGGCTAAAGCCTTCGGCTTAAATGTTAAAATGTCAGCCAATGCAGTATCGTCGGCATCTACAAATGTTATCCATTCCCCTTTAGCATTCTCTAACCCACAGTTGCGAGCACTACTGACACCACCATTAAACTTATGGAAGACTTTAAATCGCAAATCCTGCTGGGCGAAATTATCGCAAATTAAGGGGGACCTATCTGTACTGCCATCATCAACGATGATGAACTCTATATCGTCATCGTTAACTATGCTAAGGCTATGCAGACAACTATCTAATGTTGTCTGCGCGTTATAAACCGGGACAATTACAGATAGCCTAATGTGTGAGCATATATCCATACCAAGTATACTCTCCTTGTTCATTTCTTATGACAAGTTTCCCAAAATAATCCCGATAAGTCATTTTGAAGAATGGCCATTCCTTGACGATGCTTTTATAGAGTTGCAGGTCAATAGGTCTATCAATATGACTCTGCGGGTAGAATAACTTATCTGTAAACCAGACACCATTATCGACTGATTGTTTAATTTGAGTGATATGGTCATAGGCCAACACAATTCCCAAATCAATGAGGAAATAATCAAGTAATTCGTTATGATTTCTCCAATAGTCATAAAACAACTGGCGAACAAATCCAAACAAGGGATGTCCTTTTACCCCTCCCATGAAAAATCCAGTCCATAAACATCTTGACACCCACTCCCCCTCCATCGGTGTGCGCACAGAAAAGAAAGCATTTGCAAACACTTTTTCGGGAATATCAGAAGCAGTATACATCGTGGCATCCATCCATAGACCTCCGTACTGCCAAAGAAGCGACATCCGCAAGATATCAGAGAAATGAGTTAAGGAAATAATATTTCTTTGAACCTTATCTAATATATAATTCGGAATGCTTACATACTTCTGAATATTCTGCTTTGTAACAAGAATAACAGGGTGATCTTTTGGAGCATGGACGTTTGCCAGTTGATAGCATTTCTGAACGATTGGTGGCATAGAATTCTCACCTTGCCACCAAAACATCCAAATAGGGCCATCATTAGGCTCTGTTGGTATATCAAGCGTCTTATATCGTTCTAATAAGTAAGTATAATGTTTTTTGAAATACCATGTACGCATCCTTTGGTTTGAACCACGAGTCCAATGTCCTCTCTTTATTTTGCGTAAGAATAGATCTGCTATTTTGACTAACAATATGTCAAATTTATCTAACATAAGTCTTCTATCTAATTATGATCCTGAAGCTGGAATCTATTAAATAAATTCTCAATACTAATAAGAATAGGTTTACAAATAAGCATCCTCACCTTATCAATACTGCAACAGGTCACGAAACTTAGTATAACAACAAATAGAGTTAGATAGGCACTCAAGACAGTGGCATCAAATGTACACAAAAAAACATTATTCGCAAGATGTCTCCACCGATTCCTAATACCAAAGTAACCTGTTATTAGTACGAAGAGATCAACATGTGACGTAATGAGCAAATTGATATAATTGAGTGGTTCACGAATGCGGAGGAAATCGTGTGGAAAAAGAGGCTACATTTCGCCAGAAATATGCCATTACAATATTAGAATCATTGCAAAAATACGCAATAATTCAATGTTGAGTTGCCGATGTTTCATACTAAATGTTCGATATTCTTTTTAGATATGAGATAGATTCGGCTTTCTCTCTTTTCAAACGCTCCTCAATCATCATATAATCCATCTCTTGAGGCATGCTAACCTTAGAAGGATCCATCATGCAAGACTCCATCCCTAATATATTGAGCAAATTGATAAATCTGAGATCTGACGATTGCCCCGTCCTAACAACAGAAAAGACTTTATGAAATATAATGGAAAAGACCATTGCATGGAAAGAAGCTGTAACTACAAAATCAGCATGATATATAAGAGAAACGAAATCTGATGGTGAATACTGATAACGACTTGCATCAATAAACTCTAACCCTTGTTTGTTTGCAATCAATTTTGACTTTTCCGTCATTGTGCTGATGACATTCTCAGGACCTCCAACGTGATAAAGCAACAAATACTTACGTTTAGTCATACGATGCTTAATCATGGGTAGCCAAAAGTCTACGTCTGTTAGTAATATAGGGTCTAAAACAGTTTCGCAATGCCTTTGTGTTATTTCTGAAATTTTCTTTGTTAGCGCATTCTCTCGGAAAGACAATGCATCAAAATGATTTGCATATTGAGCCACATTCTCCCATCCTACCTTGCTAATTGCTTCTACTGATCCACTCATTGCATAAGTAACTATGCGAGAAGACTCTGGCTTAGAAAATTGTCCATAATATACCAGATCAGTTCCCCCTGTCAAATTAGGATTCCACGGCTGATCGCTTCCAATCACATATAAGTCCATTGGTGGAATATCATGTAAGCTAAAGCATTTTTTTGTCAATCTCATATACTTATGACGAAAGTGAGAAAAGTCATAGTAACATTGATAAGGATGTATGGAGTCCTTAATATATTTCCCTGTTCTCTTGTTTATTACAGCTTTGATAAAGCTTCTTAGCCCAAAAAGTCTTTTGGGGCGGAACCATTTTCTTATGAAATGCTGTTGATAATTAATCACCCAAACGTTATTACCCATGCGCTTCAATACTTCTTGAAGAGCATAACATTGTAGTACAGCACCATAATTAAGTGCCAAATGAAATGTCAAGATTCCTATTCGCACGATTATATCCTTTTAGCCCCAAAAAGATTATTAAATTTCTTCTGAATAGCGCAAGTCACGGTACACCTTTCCTGTGAGGACAAGCCTACCAAATATATTACTGACAAACAAACAATGATGGACAAACCAGAAAACACACATAATCCTAAAAAATTGTCTGCTATGAACCCATTAAATAACAAAGCAAAGAATACAGAGATGAAAGTAACTATGACGGTCGGTAATAGTACTTTTCTCATGAAGGGAACTACATGTTCTTTCCCTGTCACATTTTGTAAACAGATTAAGCGTACCACCAAAGAGATTATTTCCATAAATATTTGAACAACAACCACTAAATAAGCAAAGTGGAACAACGATAGAACGATATACTCTAATGGTAGAATCAATAGCCTAAGGGTACCCACCCACAAATTAAAGGCTGCCACCTTACCAGAAGCCAACATTTCAGTTACTAATGTATCCGACAAGAGTACAAGCATTGTAAGAACAATGACCAAACGAGAGAAGATGATAGCCTGCTGTGGGTAAATTTTCAACCAGAAAGTCAGTATATAGGGAGTTCTTATTATGAGGGGAACCGCCAATATTAAAGTTAAGAAGAAAGCGAACTTGGATCCTCTAAAAGCTAATAGCATAGAGCGTTCAATATGTCCAGCTGCATATTCTTTGGTAATCTGAGGCTTTAACGCGGTAACAAAATCCCCAACAAATTTTGTAGAAAGTCCTTGTACTTGGCTTGCTATTCCTATTGCTGCATTTAAAGTAACTCCGAAGAAGAGATTTACTAAGATGTTAGTACCCTGTGTACTCAACATACTCGCTATTCCTCCAAGAAAGTTATATCCTGCGAATTTAAAAATAATATCATAACCTTCCTTCTCTCTAACAAATTGATATTTCGCTTCCGGAAATTTCTTACGGGCATATAAATAATATATAGCAATCACGATAATATTCGTGAAGAGATAGAATGCAGAATAGGTAATCAGTCTATCAAAGGGAGTTATGTATAGTAAATATACGATAATAAGTTTTAGTGTGACATCTAAGAATGACATGTACGCAAAAGCCCCCATACGCTCATGCGCTATGATTAAACCAGTATAAGGGGAATTGATAATTCCCACAGCCATTGAGATAACCGCAAAATGGAAAACCCAATTTGCAGCACCCATTCTTGCTTGTGGGATATTTAGGCCATGATTTAAAAAATAAAGCCCAACTGTTTCCAAAATCAGGACCATAAATAATGCCAAACCTATGTGAATAGTCATAGCAATTCCAAAAATCTTCTTAGGATTAGAATCACGTCCCTTACCGAGTTCAAAAGTCATAAAACGTGTGGTCGAATTGGTAAGGGTAGACTGGACAACAGAAAACATGGCTATAAATCCAGCCACGACATTATTAATACCATAATTCTCTATTCCTAAGGTATTTAAAATCAAACGAGACGTAAAAAAGCCAATAATCATCGTGATGAATGTACGAATGTACAACATCATTGTATTCTTGGCTAAACGCTTGTTATCTGAGAGTGATTCCATCTAAAAGACTATTTTCTGATCTCGATCTCATAATGAGCATCCGGAAACATTTTTTTTATAAACTTTTCGTATTCAAACAGTAGGTCGTATGACTTGTTGTCCCTGAACATCCAACGTCCTAAATCAAAAAGATAAGGAGTGAAGCGATACCCTCCCATAAGGGTCAGGGTCATTGCTTGTAGCAAGCTACGATTGTTAATGTGCAACCATTTTTGGATATTACTTTTAATACTATAATACTTATGACCTTGTGATGAAAGAGTCTTGCCTAAAACAAAAGTTGAGCCCAAATTGTTGACACCATTAGGTTGTGTTGCATGACGTTTCCTCTGCATTTCTTTTGATTTTTCAATTTCTTCCTCCCTATTTCCCAGGTCTTTTTTAAGTGCGACTTTAATAATTGTCCCCCTTAATTTTCCTGACTTAAGAGCTGTAGAACGGACTTGAGGATACATATCATGCGGGGTGACATTCACTATGTTTCCATTTGGTGTCAGCAGATCTACATAGCTAACAAGCTCCATTACAGAACAATCATAACACCCACAATTTCCATAGACCGCAGCTGCTATTGTACCAGGAAGCTCGATAAGACCATAGTAACCTTTATAACCTTTTTCTACACATATCCTCGCAAGCTTTGAAACGGGAACTCCACAATCACAGATAATCTCGTTGTCTGTTTCGTGCCATTGATTTATATGCTTTGTACAGATAAGATAATCGATTTGATAAGTGGGCATAAACAAAGTGTTAGAAGACCAGCCAATCAGATCGAAATTCTTTTTTTCTCTGTAAAGATTTAAAATCAGCTTTGAAAACTCCTCCGTATTATCAGGATACAACAAGTGCTTGATCGCATTCTGATTTCTCTCTAAAGCGATTCTGTTGGATTTAAGCCAAGACACACTTTGTGCAGAAACGTCTTTATACTCCTTCATTAGATAAATCGTTGTGTTAGAAAAGATCGGCAAAGACCTAATTCTGTCTACAATCTCTAATTATCCTCGCCGGAACTCCACCTACCAAGCAATAAGGAGGTACATCTTTTGTTACAACGGCATTCGCAGCTATAACTGCTCCATCGCCGATGTTAACACCTGAAAGAATGCAAACTCGATCGCCGATCCAAACATTATTGCCAACGCGTACCCCCCCCGAATATATAGTTCCCTTTGTACTGGGGGAAGTTGTAAGCTTTTAAAGTTTACAGTTCCGTGGTTGTTATCAGAGATATAACAGAATCGCCCCATAAGTACACCATCCCCTATGGATATAGAAAGGGCTGAAGTTAGATGACAGTACTCACCAATAAAAGAATTATCCCCTATTCTAATACTTGGTGAATAAGCTGTCTTACCATAGTTTGACCAACACTCAAGAATAGAATGTTTCCCAATTCCAGAATTATTTCCAATAAATACATGATCAGCTCCATGAAGCTGACAACCACGACCAATCATACTATTGCAACCAATCGCGCCTACATAATGCCTTATCCAATGAGAATAGAGAATGTCCCATACATGCTGAATCATATTATGTAATCTCATTGGATAAAGCAACAAAACTATATCTAAGAAGCTTCTTTTTTGTTTCATTCTTTCCTATATTAAGCCCTTACTTTACTATAATCTATTTTTTGATACATGATTTCTGTTAGACTTGAGAAATAAACCATTGAATACAACGTTCAGCCTTTGAAATCATTCGCCACAAATACCGCCAGTTTTTTCAGATACTCTTTTCAAACTTCAATTATTGGGGACCTTAGCAGAATTATCATTTCACCTATTAAGTATATTTATTCTTTCTACCAGTTAGTAATTGGCAAATACGTGGGAAATGATTACTCAAAAAAACATATATATAATAGCTAGCAATTGCTGTCGCCAACGGGATAAATAAATATAATGCTATTTTAAGCCATATTGAAGAATAAGAAATATGTAGGGTACTCAATATAATCTCTATAGATTGAAGAATAAACATGTGAAATGCATATACGAAGAAAGAGCTATCGCCTAATTGCTTTGGAATACTCAAACCGTTCCTAGTGTATTTAATAGTCAATCTAATTATTATCGCCATCATAATCAGGACAAATAACGGTTTAACCTGGCAGTAAAAATTTCGATGAGGATAATACAAAACCATTAGGACTAAGACTACTGGGAGAATTATATATGAAGCGATAGCATTAATGCATAATATAAATTTATCAGACGGACATTGAAAGATATCAGCAAGCAGAATCCCCCCCCTAAATTAAAGAAAAGTAAACTTTCTATACTTAATCCTGGTATTGGAGGCATAAGATTTAATAAATAACAAACTAATAATACACCCAGCAGACATCGACATAGAAATTTGTTCTTTATCAAAGGATAAAAAAATGGGGTTAAAACAACCATAACCATTAAGTCCCTAATGAACCAAAATGGCACATGAATAGGATAGGTGGAATCGCGCATAGCCCAGAGCATCATTGGCTGGGTATAATCCTTTATCCAAAGGCATGCAGCCTGAAAACCTTCATGATGAAATATATGAAAGCCAGGTGGGAGAATATTAAATAGATAACGAACGATATTCCATATTAGATAAGGAATCATAAGTGTATAAAAACGACGATGGATCTTGCCTTTCCACACTTTCCAATTCCATTTTTCTAAATTTTGATAGAACAGAAAACCTGATATTAAAAAAAATATTGGCACAGCTATTTGACATAGACCATACGAAATATAAACTCTAATGATATTATAAAGACTATCAAATGTATAATAAGGAGATAATAGCTCATTTTCATTATTTATTTTAGCTCCAAAAAAGTGAACGTAAACGACCATAACCGCCAGGGGAAACCTTAAATTGGAAATAGTTTTTGATATTATACTATCCATTATGCTTTGCTAATCTAATTAATTTTGAAAAAAGTTATATAGTTATTTAAATGTCCATCCGCACACGTGTGTCAATAGCTGAACTATAAAGTGTTTGCGTTACGCCAAGCATTACAGAAATAATGCCGAACTGATAAATCCAGTTGGCTGCCCCCATTCTATCGTGAGGTATCACCAATTGTGTATTTACGAACCATAGCCCAATGGTCTCCAATACAATGAAAAGAACAATTGCTATGGCAATATGAATGGTCAATGTCGTGGAAAATGTATCTTTAAGTCGTTTCTCGTCACCTCGACCAAGTTCAAATGTGATAAAACGTGAGGTAGCACCAATCACGCACACTTGAATGACGCTAAACATGCCAATGACACCCCAAACGACATTATTTATGCCATAGTCCTCTACGCCTAAAGTCCGCAATACCACACGCCCCGTAATAATAGACAGACCCAAGGATATGAACATTCTAAAATAGAGGAACAATGTATTCTTCGCTATTCGCTGGTTACTTTCTTGCGTTGCTTGCATAGATAAGATTGTTATCCAAAGTTATAATCACTACATTCTACGACTTGCATGGGTATATCCATATGGAAAGGAGCAAGGAAAAACTAAGATACAGTAAAAGAAAGCATTACAAACCAAATTCTCTATTTTACCTATATACACATACCCACAAATACTGGACATTTCCATTTTATTATGCTTCATATATCGAAACCTTACTGGAGTCTTCTTTATAAATGATAATATTTATAGGACTATGAATTATTCAAAATTTAAGAGAATTGTATTTATAATGACATTAAGTGCTTGATCATATGTAAGTCCAGATCTAGGCATCCCTGCTCTCATTACTGGTACATAGTATTCCAATCCTTGCCCGCTTTTATCCACAAATTTTAATAAAGATTTAATAGTACTTATCACAGTTTACTCAACACTCTCAAAAATTAATTTTCTAACCTAAAATTTTTAACCAATAAATTTTCTACTTCATACTTTACAGACATGAATTCATCCGAGTTCAATACGTTTTTGTCCGAACTTAAATGAATATATTGTGCACCAGATATATTTCCTACGTGTTCATCTTCTGTTAAGGAAATTACTAATTGGCTATCTATTGGTCGATTTTCAATAATGAATTTCAATATTTTATTTAGACTTTCTTGTTCTATTCCATTCTGTTTGGGACCATCAATTACTAAAGGGGCAATAATAGGACAAGTCCTTCGGCTCATAACGGAAAGCAAGGCATAATTGTAGGCCATTATGTATTTAGGGACATTAGAACCAGAAATATTAATCTTCCCATTAATCAAAAACTTTATAGGCTTGTCTCTCTTAATACCAAACTTCATCAAAGCAATATTTACGTTATTGCTAAATTCTTGTTGGATATCTTTTCTTCTATCTTCTTTGCGTTCGATCTTTATTGTCCCTTCTAATGATAATAACTCTGTGGCTAACTTTTGCAATTGAGTGGACATATCCATACATTTTTCTTTAATTAAATGTTCTATCTCTTCTTTAACACGTATCTCCAAATAATCTTTCAGACTAAGGTCTTCTTGTTTTTTACTTAATAAATTCTGGATATCATTAATTTTATCCGAAATTTCTTTTGATAAATTTAACTTTTGGCATAATTCTTTCTTGACTTCATCAAGCCTCTTGTCATTTTCAATAAGACGATCTATACATTCATCTCTATCGTGAAGATATTGAAATCTTGATGATTCATCATTATCAATTTCTGCACCACACATAGGGCATCTCATAACATCTTCTCTATTTAAAGCAAATTTATAATCTTTCTCTATCTCATCTATATTATTGTGAAGCTTTTGGATACTAAATTCTAGCGAATATTTTTCACCATTGAGTTTTTCTATTCTCTTCAGTAATTCTATCCTATTTGAATTTAAGTCATTTAAATCATTTAAGAGCTCTTCAATTCCCTCTTTAAAGCGATTCTCATCTATACAAAGTAAAGGTATATCCTTGAATTTCTTTATATATAGATCTAAAAGGCACCGATTCTGGTTAAGTTCAATCTGTATTACTTTCTTTTTGTCAATAATTTTTTCTCGCTTTGAATATAAATTCAAATAGTCATCTGAGATTATTGTTGTATGTAACCTTAAAGTAGTAAGTTTACTAGGCAATTTTCCGAAAGATTCGAAGGGTTGTGACCATCCTGAGTCTTGATCTAAGTAAAAAGGAATAAATAATGAATTAGTGTTTAAAACACTTTTGTCAATATCGCTTGATAAATTAATGCTCAAATAAAATCTGAAAATATTAGATATCTCATCTTGGCTTTTTGTATGTAAAATACATTTTTCATCTGAAGTAAACAGATAATAGTCATTACCCATTCTAATAGATTGAAAGCTTACATTATTTATTGAAAATTTTAACAATGTTATTATATTATCAAATAACCATCCTGGTGCTATTTGCCTTATGCTGCATCCTAAAGCAAAATATAATGACTTTAAGACGCAAGATTTCCCTGATTCGTTTTCTCCTTTGACTATTATAGTTCTATAATTTAAATTAATCCTTCTTGCTGTCTTCCTTTTGTAGGAGAGGAATAGTATCTCTTTGAATTGTACTCTTTTCATACCTTTTTGTTCTTAGATTTCTGATAAAGACTTTTAAGTCTCCTTTTCTTTTCAATTTATTTTGCATAATAGTACATACATAAACCTAATATTAGTTCATCACCAAATTGTAACGGATCTGTATATCCGCTCTTTACAATTTGAAATATTTTTTGAGAAAAGTCATAAAATGTATCATTGGAATCGCTATCAGACAATTGCGCAATTGCATTTGAAATTTTTCCTTTAAGATATATCAATTCAGAGTTATTATAGTCATACAATAAACTTTGAATATTTTCCTTAATAACATGCAAAAATTTCCTTTTTTTATTAAAGCTTACTCCTGACCTATCAAGTTGATTTGATATCTCATTGACAACAATTATAAAATCTTTGTTATCTGCAATTGATTTTATATGGCCTCTAAATGATTTACGTGTTATAGATTTTCTATTTTCTAAGATATTATCTTCGGTAATAATGTCTTCTTTATTTTGCTTTCTTTCTATTTCATTAATTAAATGCTCGTAAAGGGTATCTACTGAAATTGTTGCATCGGATAGATTCATATTACTTATGAATTCACCAATTAAGCCCTTTAAGGTTGGAATATACAAATCAGCTTTTACAGAGAGCTCATGTTGCTTAACAAAAAAATTATCAAAGGCTTTTTTATTAATATCAGGTAACTCCTTACAAATCTTGTCCTTTGCTATTTTTTGTTTATCCTTACTAAAATCAGCGAAATTTAGTTCATCGTCTTTTGGTCCTTTTTTCTCTTTTGCATTTCTATCATTGCTCTTCTTGTCAAATTGAGACTGAGGAAAATAAGAGTTCGTTACAAAGTAATATCTTCTCGCATTATTAAAATCTATTGAATGTTTTAATAATTTACCAAGTATAGAATGAATTGTATTCTCATTCTTAGACATACTCGAAGAACATAATTCAGACATGGTCCAAGTTGCACCATCTCTTGACTTTATTTGATAGAAATCAATATTTCTTTCTTTTATTGATTTATCAACCACTATAACATCTTCATGATAATCTAATATAATAGAAAAATCTTTCCCTTCCTTATCTAATTCCAGAAGCTTGTTTAATGCCCAATGCTTTTGATAACCAAACCGATTAGAAGCCATTGAGCCAGAATTTTCATCTGGCTTTTTATTAACTAATTCACGAATCGAACTTTCTTGTTCCATTTAATATAACCTCTTATTTCACCTATTATTGATTTTTAGCCGTAAGTATCTAGTAGGCTATCTCTTAAGCATGGCATTTCCTGACTTCGTCATTGCGTCACCCTAAATACCCAAATAGTCAAAAAGAGGCTTTAATGACTGTTGGGCAGGGGTCAGCATCATTGTCTTGCTGATGATTTTGTTATTTAGTGGTAGTCTCAAGCGTATAGTTGTGATGGTTTTCGCAATTTTCAATACAGCATCTACACTCCTTCCCATCTTTATCTCATGAATGATACGCTCAAGCTCCTTGTAGACCTTATATGCTATAAAGCACAAGCACACATGTGCCTCGATACGTCTTTCCGTGAAGTGAAATACTGGACGTGTCTCCAAGGTTCCTTTGGTTATCCGAAAGGCTCGTTCCACTACCCAAAGTCTATATTGAGAGACAACCTCAGACGCTGGAATGTCGGTGTTGGTCACATAGCCTTTTAGACCGTCCCACATCTCGTCTTCTGCAATTTTCACCTCACTTATGCTTACCTTACATCGTTCTCAATTTTGAGAAACTTACTATATTCACGCTTGCTGATCTTGTCTTTGGTGATTCTGCCTGTAGCATATGCCTTACGAAGTCTCTCTATGCCCTTATTGCGATTATAAGCATCCTTTGCAGCGCGCTTGGAACTGTAGGTTACTATGAGTCTGTCGCCATTGTCAAGCTTATGCTCATAAAATACGTTATCAACGTGTGCCAGTGTCTTTATCCATTCAAGGATATCACTTTTCTGCTTCTTGATTCTTCCTCCTACGATGAACTTGTAGCCACCATTTCGAAGCAATTCTATGTTTCGGCTGATCATGAAGCCAGAGTCGGCAACGACAATGAAGTCACCGAGGTTGAAGCACTGCTTGAAGTCATCTATTAGCGGTATCATGGTATAGCTCTCGTACTGAACTCCGTTGAATAACGAATATGACAAAGGATATCCGTTCTCGCATACCAGCAGACCCAAAATTATCTGAATCTCAGCAGTCTTTCCATCCTTGGAGAATCCAGGTGTGCGTAGTACATCTTCTTGAAAACACTCAAAATACAGCGATGTGACATCATAGAATAGCATCTCAACACGACCTCCCAAAACTGAGAAAGTGTGGTGTACACTTATCCTCTGAGCCAGTTCCTCATATTGTTTCGATTGATTCCAACATCATTTGCTAAAACTTTCATGGAAGTGATTCTGGCGAATAATTAAGTATATCGTAGAGACAAAGTAATCGCCTGTTACTGGATTTTAATATATCTCTGCTAGCACACAGTCGTTTTAAATAATTTTTAGTAAATTCCAAGGGTATCTGACGTTTTCTAACGGCATAAAACACGGCTCCATCCTTATATGAACTACTAATGGAATCATCATTTAATATATCTTCAATACTTTGATGAGTATTGGCTCTTGGTTGAACTTTACTTATATAATTTCTTATATTATTCACTTCATTTGATTTTAACCTCTCAATATCAGTTATTTCTTTACAAACAGTAGAAAATCCAAACACAGGAAAATATTGATTGCTACTGATTTTTTGCTTATTTAACAGGGTAATCATAGCTGGTAACTATTTAGCGGTAGTGTCCAGTCAATACTTTCTCTTCAAAAATCTTATAAAAGGCTATCATAAATCGCTTGTTTTTCTTGCGTATTTGAGATATTTTTTGTACCTTTATACCTATGAAAGAGCAAGTTACGGACATATCAAAAGTATTGCAAGACATGACGGAAGAGATGCGGCTGATGCGGGAAACCATCAATCAGCAGTATGCCGAGATTGTCAAATTGAACCGTAACATAGATGCCCTGAATCTCCAAATCCGCAAGAAAGACAAAGAAATCGAGAAGTTGCTGGAGCGCTTGTCTAAGTATGAAAATCCTGACAAGAACTCTAACAACAGCAGCACACCACCAAGCAAGGAGCGTATGGAGGATGAGATTGTCAGGCGGACGAGGACACTCCGTAAGCCAAGCGGTAGGAAGCCCGGAGGACAAAGCGGACATGAGGGGCACAAACTGTCTTGTTCTTCCATGCCGGACGTGGTGATTGATGACATACCCGGCTATTGCACCCGTTGCGGAGAATCTTTGGCGGATGCAGAACGTGTGCTTGATTATGTGACGCAGGTTGTTTCTATTCCAGAATTGAAGCCGGTAATCAAGGAAATCCGAAACTATGTGATGGTGTGCAAGAATTGCGGTGAACGTATTCGGACGGCACCGAGACGGCGGTCAAACGACGTGGTATATGATTCGAGCGTAAAGGCTCTGGTGGTTTACCTGAGTGTCGTACAGTTCCTGCCATACGGTCGTATAGCAAGTTTCTTGCGTGAGGTATTTGGTCTCACTCCGAGCGAAGGCTCGCTGGTGAACTGGGTGAATGAGGCAAAGAGAAATGCGCAGCCTGTTATTGACAAGATTAAGGAATATATCATGTCATCAGCAGTTGTCGGTTTCGATGAGAGCGGCTTGTACTGCAACAAAAAGCTCGACTGGGCTTGGATAGCACAGACCGTTTATTACACACTGCTTTTCCGTGCTGACGGAAGAGGCTCGAAGGTGTTGACAGACAAGTTTGGTGACAGCCTGGAACGGATGACTGCCGTGACGGACCGCCATAGTGCGTACTTTACACTCCACTTCCTCAATCATCAGGTCTGCCTTGCACACTTGCTTCGCGAACTGCAATATCTCTCAGAGTTGAACACCGGGCAAGACTGGTCCAAAAAAGTAACCAATCTGTTCCGTGAGGCCATTCACGAAAGGAATACCAATCCGAGCAACATTATAGACAAGGTGTCATGGACCCGGCGTTTGGACAATCTGCTCAAACAGAATATAGACCGGCTTGGTCAAAAGTTCATTACGTTCAAAAAGGGCTTGGTCAAATGCAGAGACTACATTTTCAGTTTTCTTGAAAATCCGATGATACCATCAGACAATAATGGAAGCGAGCGGGGAATACGCAAACTGAAAATCAAACTGAAGAACTCCTGCACGTTTCGTTCAGACTTCGGGGCGGACGCTTTCCTCGAACTTCATTCGGTCGTTGAAACAGCCAAGAAGCACAACAAAACTCCTTATCATGCAATTCAAGCCTTATTTGAGGCTTGATGAATTGGCATATTCTGTACCTAACGATTATCGCTGAATAGTTACCATAGCTGAATTTGCCTCCTTTATAAGCCGGAAGTAATTCTGGATCATTTCGTTAGTGTTCATAAAGTTGTAGGAAAGTGTATTGTCCGTACCAATAGCTAGTATCCTGTCCCCATTTTCCATTTCATCATAGCTAGCTATGACAACTTTGATTGATCCACCTGAGTAGATATCTTTAACAACATTTTGAACCTTCCGTATGTCTAGTGCACTTACAGGTAATACTAAATCAGACAAAGCATTGTAAATCGCAATGTAATTATCAGTTGAAATTTTGTTAATCCTTATCGTGCCAGGAATCTCATTTATATCTATATCATGCTCTGATATGTCAAGATTTGTAGAGCCTTCGGAATATTCCACTAATAGAAAGTTCTTTCTTATTTTCTTTGCTAGTTCTGTATTTGGATCTACATAAGTAAAAATGGTTTTCAACAAGCTTTTGATGTTCTCGTCCTGAATGGAATAACCAAGAAAAATAATAGGATTGTTAATAAAGAGAGATAAAAGTTGTGCTCGAATCAACTCATACTTACTGTCAAATCGATCATAATCTTCTTTCGTTATGATAATGTCCCCGGGATAGTCGTAGCTTCCATGAATTTTATAAACAGAACCATAGGGATTACTCAATAAAATGTTATTGCCTATCAATGGAGTGAACTCAAAGACTTTCTCTATAAGATTATCGTAATTTGTGGTAATGACAGATCCAACATTCTTTCTGACCTTTGTAAACACTTCTATTTCATCTTTTTTCTCATCCCGATAATGCATGTCTTTAAAGAGACTTGAAATATAAATTTTGAAACGACTTAGTTTCTTTTCTGCAGCCATATTCTCATAGAAAATGTCATTCACTTCCTTGAATTTCCCGTTTCTATTATTCTCTGCGTATTCATTAAAATCTGCTTCTAATAGAGAACCAAGTTTAGGGTAATTACAAATATTGTTAGAATCCGTACACTTTGATTTCAAGTCGAGGTAATACTCTGGATCACCATTGTATTCATTACATATTTTCGAGAGTAGACCATCCCATGTGTAGGAATTGTCAAAGTAACGCAATGACAATCCAGTGCCTATGAATAGGACAGGATAGGTTTTAAAGTTTGCTACGAAATCATTAATGTTCATATTTTGTTTCCTTTCAATTATTTCTCAATGTCCTTTATCTGATACTCTTTGAGATTGACAACACTCTTGCCACATGCGCCCAGGCGTTGCTGATTCGTTCTTAACATCTCGGTTGATCAACTTTATTATCTGACTAGTACTGAATGTCCGGAAAAATTAGGATCTTTGCTCATGTTACCTTCATTTTTGTTTTGCAACACAAAGATAGTAAATTTGGGGAAGAATCAAGCAGGATTTATTCTCATTTTTATCGCTCGTTTTTTGTTAGCTGACAATGATAAAATTGTTAATTTAAAATTTGCGAATCACTTGCATTTCTCGACAGTTTTTTGATTTCTTCCTCTTTATCATGTATTGTAGGATCGTCGGGGAATAATTTAATGAACATAGTATCATAGAAGATTTTTTTTCCCACATTGGACATGGGATAAGTCTTAACGTCTAATACATTTATGTCTTTTATGCTTTTCATGTAAGAGTCAAAACATCCCGGAACGAATTCTATAGAACTGTTTCTGTCAAGAATGTCTGACAATATATTAATCATTGCATTATAACCTACAGTTGACTGAAGGATGTTTGACGGTTTTGATAAACCATTATACTCCCACGCTTTAGAGAAAGAGTTCCTTATTGAATTGAAGAAGTAGTACATACAATCGGCAATTTTATTATCTTCATCATTAGCATAAAACTGACGGAAAGGCAACTTTTTTGTAGAGGTACACATCATTAGTTCTTTTCTCTTCATATATCTGTTTCTCTCAGCCTCTGCGGAATTAGCGCTTATTAGTGAAACTATAGATTTAACCATTGTAGCTTGTGACAAAGGAGGACTCATTTGCGATTCATATGTTCCCCCATAGAGTTTTATCCTATTATAAAACGGAGAACCTTTATGTCCATTAAGTGCAAGGGCTATCTCCAAGGCAGTCTTATATGGAGAATCAGAAGTTGTGATTCCGAACAAGCTGTACACTAAGTCTTGAGAAACTCTTTTTTGAGTTCTGTTAATGGTTGAGAATATCATTGCTTGATATTCAAGAGTCTTGTCTATGAAACAAGATATAACAAGCTCCATGTTGTTCAAACCATCTAATTTTGAACACCACTCTTCTCTCATTCCTTTATAATCAATATTAATGTATTCCTTCAAACGATCTATTGCCAGTTCAATGCCACGTATGCGGTGCTGACCATCTATTATTGAAACAAAAATGTCTGCATTTTCAACACCTTCTCTCTTAGCTTTTGCTATCTGCTCAACAACAGCATCCTTAAAGCCAATAAACAACAGCCCTCCAGGAATTTGCTTTTGTGACTCAATTACGTTTTGTGGAATATTCAATATTATGTTAGTTGGAAATGTCGGAGAATCGTCAAAGATGAGAAAATCTGCTATTTTTTTTGCCCGACTATTATCTACTTTACGCTGAACATTTTTATTATATAGAGGTTTCCCCTCTTCATCATATCCAACTATTAATCTTTCTGTAAATTTTGTATATTCAAGGACTTCTCTTACAGTAGCTTTACCTATAACAAAATCTTGTCCGTTTTGGTAAACGGGAATACCAGTAATTCCTATATGTGACATATTATTTCCAATTTTTAGTTATTTTTTTAACTTTATTCTCGACATCATGGTTGAAATCATCATCATCGAGTTTAATATTATCATTATTTTCAATTTTCCACAACAAGATTGCTTCTATTAGTAAGATAAATCCTGGTATCAGCGGATAATTTTGATAGAACATCAAAAATAAGATGATATCTATAACGAGCAAGGTAGTTTGAAAAAGTTTCCAACTTGGCTTATTTTTAAATTCCAAGAACGATAAGGACAGAGAATAGTAGGAAGGTCCAATGATAGCAATAGAGAATGTAATTAAATTATCCGGGAAATTCAACTTCCCGTTAGAAATATCTTTAATGAAAGGAATCCACACACCTGCGCCTCCAATTACAAATACATACACGATGAAATACCAGTAAAAACTTACTGATTTATGCTCCGTTATTTTATCTTTTAATTCTTTTAAAAAGCTTACATCCATATTTTATTAAGCCCTCCTTTTATTTTGTATACTAAGTAATCAAATCCTATAAGATTCGGATTGACTTTGACATCAGATGCTATCATCTCCAGTCCATCATCAAGGTGTAACTTGAAGTATTTGGGAATATCTTTATCTGACGACTTGATATTATAAAGTGTGCAGATCATTGCCTCATATATGCTATAATAGTTACCGAAGAGAATCTTCTTAGAATATTCCTTTCCACCAGAATCCTTAACATCAGAAATTTTCAATTTATGACCAGACCCCATGGAATATGTTAATGCAATACGAGCAATAACATTCTCTGCACCAAGCCCAAACTTACGAGTAAGATTGGTGACGACATCTTTATTTCCTTTACTTGTTTTGATTGATGAGAACATGCTTTTGTATTTTTGTAATAGTTGAACCATCTATTGAGTTGATTATCTCATACTGTTGGTTTATTATAGGCTCAAGCCATTCGTATTCGGTTTCAGTTAACTCTTTTTTAGCAATAGGGAATAATACTACCTGTTTCGATATCTGTGGGTAGAAATCTTTGATTATAGTCTGCGTATGCCTCTCATCAAACTTTTGAAGAGGGCTGTCTATGAAAACAGGGAATTCAATACCAGACTCTTCAACAAGTGCTTGCAAAAAAGCAGAAGCATACAATTGTTGTTCACCTTTTGACAAAGAATTTTTTCTTATTTCTTCTCCATCTTTACCCATCAGAATGACATTGAGCATATTGCCGTCATCTTCAATTCTAACATCCTTCACAAATTCTTGTTTATGCATGAGGTTGTTAAGGCTGTTTCTTATTTTGTTACCCAAAGAAGCCCTCTTATCTAATTTGAGAGACTTCAAAAAAGTTTCTAACTCTTTTATAAGTTGATCGGCAAGAATGTCCTTCTTTGTATCTCTTTCAAGGGCCTTTACTTTATACTCATACTTCTTAGCCGCTTCATGGTTCTTATCTAACTGGGCTTGTAAAGAGCCAATCTCTTGATTTATAACGGCAATTTCTTGACTACGATTTTCCATTTCTATATAAAGATTCTCAGTTTTCAACTTGAGCTCCTTTATAAGAACATCGCTCTCTTCAACTTGCGCCTGACGAATTCTCCGGTTTAGTTTTTCAATTTTTATTTTATTTTGTCTGTAATCTTCTATCAAGTTATTAAGTTCAACTTGATATGTCCCTTTCAGATAATGATATACAGCCAGAAATTCATCATAATCCTCTTTACTGATATTCAGTTGCGTATCATCATTAATTGCATCTCCGGCATATTGTTGCAAGATATCACTTATTCCATCCTTTAAAGTCTTTTTGTAAAAGCTTTCTAAAGGCGCATTATCGAGGTAATTAATTATTGAAAACTTGATTTTATCAACAATTTCATTCTGCTTTTCAAAATTGTCCTTTGATAAGGCAACTTTATAGTCATGTTCCACAATAGATTTGGATTGTGAAAGTAACGAGCCAGCAATGGCAAGTGGAGCGAGCTCCAAAAAGCCATTTAACTTTTTCTTTAAATGTATATTATAAGCTTCACAATTGGCACGTTCCTTTTGTGCCCTGCTTAGTTCATCTACAGAAACATTGCTACCTTCCTTTAGGAGATTTATGGAGACTGCGTTATATTCTTCTCTTAAAGAAGCTAGACTTTCATTCGTTTCTGATAACATAACTTTTTTATCATGAAGTTTAAACTCTAAGTCTCTGATTGATTCTTTTAGCAGATTAAACTTTTGAAGTTCTTCCTCAGATAGTGCAGCCTTTGTGTACTTTTGTCTCAGATTAAGAAGATTAAATCGTAAATCCTCGTATTTTTTGACTCCAAGGACTTGATTATATGCATTACTAAGCCGGATCTTCTCATTAACAGATTGATCCTCTACAATTTTTACGACATGTTCAGAGTCGAAGAAAAAAAGTCTAGCAATGTCTTTGTTAAGGATGAAGTCATTAATGAAAAGATCATATCCTATCTGTTTTGCAAGTTCATTTTCATGACCATCTATATTGACCTCTATATTCTCTCTCTTTAAATTATAATCGTATGATCTTCTTACAAGAAGTGACTTACATGGCACCGAAGGTATAGATACACCTTCAAATTCAATTTGCACGCTATATTTTTTACTCTTTCCTTCATCAAACGCAACGGAGTGGTTGAGGTTAGAATCTAAGTATGCTTTGTACCCATTCTCTCCGATCCCTTTCTTAGCAGATTCATCAATGTCAATAATCATCTTACCATATAGACACCAAAGTAAGGCATGAAGGAATGTAGTCTTACCAAAGCCGTTCTCTCCAAAAATCAAAATGACATTCTTCTGGTCTGTCACATCGAAGTTCAACGAGACATCTCCTTTATAGATTCTGAAATTATACAGACTTATGTTCCTAATTATCATTTTCTTCCCTCCAAAAACAAATCAAGCTGATGTTCTATGTCGTTTTGGAGACCATACTTACGCATCATCAGATTTTTTGATTTTTGCAAAGCTAATAATTCTTCTATCAGCTGATAGTGACCCTTTTCTCTACAACTTTTTTCTAATAGCAGACGCTCATCAAGTGGAATTTGGTCATTGGGAATATCATAACCATACACATCATTATATATATCGTTCACAGTAGGAGCGAAATAGCCATCTCGATACCATATAATCTGAATAGCCATCAATTCTTGCTGACTTATTAACTCTATACTGCCACGGTGCTCCTGTATTTGTTTTTGGACTTCCAATAATTCTTTCAGGACCTGTTGACGATATTCTATGGTGTAATTTCCTAGATTATGTCCTGTATCATCAACTGCCTTTTGGTTATTACGTCGACGGTCACGTCTGTATTCTGACTTGTTCCTATTCTCAACAAGCCGATTCCTGAATTCCAACAACGGCCGCATCCATTTGACACCATTATTAATTAATGAAGTCATAGATTTATCTTCAGCAACAACGGTGCAAACCCAACAGCCAAATCGGCTTTGCCCACAAGACCTTTGTTTGGTGCTGGTCATCATTGTAGGACATTCGTAATCATCGGCTGACGCATCTTTATAGATATTGAATAGCACATTGTTATCAAATTCCCATGGGCTTGGAATTATCTGTATTATCCACCAAATTTCCTCTAACATCAAATCCTTAATGGGTGAATATATATATGTGTTTGGATTTAATGGATGCTTAGATAATCTGTGACCTTTTATCTCATGTTTATCTATAGACTTAGCACGTTGTGCGCTTTCACCACGCCGGGTACCGATAAGCACAACAGCCTCGCCATCTAAAGTTACCCTATCCTCAATGAATTTAGAAGTTGGCTTTATCTTCATTTTCTCAGTACAAAAGCGGAAAGTATTGTTTGGAACCGGATATCCCTTTCCTATGACCAGACACCAGAAACTGTCTTCTAGTTCTGGTAGAGTCTTATAAACCTTTATGGGCATTGCCTGCTTTTTAGCTGCATCCTCTATCTTCTTGAGAACTTCTTGTACATATTCCTCAATTACAGGATTTTCCACCATCGTGTCGTTACAGACAACGTATACACGTCTGGTCAAGTCTTTGCCTTGCATTCGAAGTTGCTGAAGGGCTAGCCATGTCAACGTGAGGAGTACAGTGGAATCTTTACCTCCTGAAAAACCTATTATCCAAGGTCGGTTATATCTATCCTTTTCAAGATATTGCTCGGCTATTTCATCTATCACTGCTTGTATATGCTTTGGAAGTTTTCTCATAACCTTACGTCGAAGTAGTTAGGAATATACTTATAAAACTTTTTGTAATTTTCGTATTCCTTTTGTTTAATAATTGACTTATTAATTAACTCATGATTTATTGCATCCTCATCTGTAATGGAGTGATTAATACATGACATTTCCCGAAGTGTAAAGTTTGGAATGCAAATTTCAAGAACTCCATCAGTATTAATAAAAGGAAAATCATTTAATTGTAAATCTGTAATTGACATCTCATTCGATAGAACGATCCCACCATATGTGATCATTGGGGCTTTATTATCTACATAAGTGAAATTATATAATTTTTGGAACTTAACTTGATCTCCAAGTTTATTTCTTTTTTCTATTATTCTATTACATTCATCTCCAATGATACGAGAAACCGTAGTTGGTGCCTTCTTTTCTGCGCAACAATTTTCTGGAAGGTTAAAGGGTACCAAATCTCGAAATTTGTCTGTTAATTCAGAAAGCGACATCGTTTCATTCTCTTCATTTTTAAGTAAGCTATTGCATGACATTACATATATACTTCCAACAGGAACATTTTGGAGTACTAAATTTAAATCATCAAACATTAAAGGATCTAATCTATTATCATAATCAAGCCAGATAATTGTTGGTTTAGTCAAATCTAGCCTTGTCAATACGTTAGTAGACTCACCTTGCTCGATTTGTATCTGTGCGTAACGTTTATTGAATTCCAATTTATCTTTGGTATACATTTTCTCAATACTATGAAGCTCTTCTATATTGAGTTCCTTATGAATCAATTTAAAGTCAGTAAATGCTATACCACCAAAACCTACATATTGGTATTTTTGCTTAAAATATCCCATGATACGAGCCAATGAAGAGATAAACATTCTTCTTTCTACAAATTTGTTAGGCCTTAATTCATAATTAATATTATTAGTACTCTTCATCCTCAATGCACTCTAATTTTATGTAATAATTAAAAGTCTTTTCACCAAGCTCCTTATATGATCTAGCTCCAGAATGCTCAAGAGCAGCGTCCGCAATGTCTTTGCTCACAGTATATGATATTCTACGTGTATTTTCTTTAACTACGGGATTATCCTTATCTATCTTTGGCGCATAAAATTTTCCTCTTTCCTGATTAGAAAAGTCCTTCATTTTGAGTTGTACAGCACTGTATGCATGTAAACTTTCTCCTAATTGCTTGCGGTAATCATTAGCATATGCACCTAAATTGTCTATTTCATTTAGAAAAACATTTACTCTTCTCATGGCATCTTGCATCAAAGGCAATACAGCCTGATAAATATTTGAAGTAACATCTATACCTTTCTTGGTTGTAGTCAAAGGCAATTTAATAGTGTCAGGACTATCTAAGAAAAGCAGACCTCTAAACATAGCATGTTTAACTGCCCATTGGGGTAATCCATTCATATGCCAACCGGTTATTGTTGACTGATCTGCCTCGACAACAAGTCGATTGTTACAATATATATACCAACCAGACTCCTTAGGATGTCCTGTTACCCCTATGCCCGCAATTATTTTATAAGACACTCCGCCAATATTACCATCTTTAAAGTATGGCATAATTTTGTATTCTTGAGACATCAACAGTTCCACCTTATTTCCAACTAGAGACTTGCCATTCAAAATAATATTCATTTTACGCGCAAGACTAAAGTTTAAAATTCGCTGAATATCTGTGGATAAATCCGTTAAGAAATGTTCATCATTAAAAAGATTCTCAAGCTCTTCGTTAAGTTTCTCAACCTTTATATAAGTACCATCAACGCGCAAGCCTTCCTGGTCAGTTATATTAATATACGAGAAGTTCCAATCATCAATCTGTTGCCCGTTATTGTCACAAATTGTTTGTTTACTCCATTGTTCTACGTCAACATCAACCTTAAAATGATTTTCCTTGTGTTTGCTTTCAACTGAAAAATGTTTACCCATTTTAAAGAGGGACCGCTTCATCCCGATACCGAATCTGCCAACCGAATTATTCAACTTCGGTGTCACATCATCAGGCCTTCCAAATCGAAATGCATACTTTTGAGCTGTTTCAAGAGAGAATCCTCCACAATTATCTTCTATTATGAATTCGTCCTTGTTCAATGTTAACTTTACATACAGGCTTTCAAAGGTAGAATCTTTATCTGGGTGCAATCGGTTTGCGCCATCTATCGAATTATCGATTAAGTCAATAATAGCATCTTCTATAGATATATCACGAGTTATCATATCTATGAAGAATTTCTTCGTTGGTCTTCCCTGTATAATGTTAGTCATATTTTATAATTGTTTAATTGTTGTGATCCTGTTTTCAGAGAGAATACAGATTTTATTTGTGAATCGCATAGTTTCAAGAATACGTAAGCATTATTTTGGTGTCAGTCCTCGATTAATAAGGAAACTCTTCATGGGCAACTAAGTCTAAACTGACTGATATAATAATAGTCTTCCAGGCAACATTTGAGCTAAATCACGGCTGCCTTCAGTTATTTTCTTGAAGTTGAAAAACTCCTGAAAGTATTTCTGTATCTTGGCTCCCATCATGCTGCTGGTATTGATTATTGTTTTTAAATGTCGAGCACGCTATTAACAGATTTTAAGTTCTAGGACAAGATGCCAATTTGTTACGCTTACATAACTATTACCTTATTTCAAAGGATATGGTTCCACTATAAGACTCCGTTTATAGCTTTGTCCTTTATTGTTTATAATCAGGTTATTTAGTATGTCACATTTTGAGCCCTCAGCATATCCATGATATGTATGGATTGAACTCCGAAATGAGTACATACATTCGGAAACTTGTCTGCAAATTCTGGATTAATCGATCATATAGCGTTCATTGATTTCCCCTAACTCCAATAATTTGTCAAACTGTTGGTCGGTAAGCTTAAAGAATCCCCAATAATTGGCATAAATCCCTGCCTTTTCCTTCATGTCTTTATTGATGACTTTCTTGCTGAAAGCTATATTGTAGAGCATCTTGATGACGATGAAGTTTGGCTTCATACGATACCACCTCCTCAAGTCTGCTTCCGAAAAAACAGAATATTTGTTCGTGTATTTGACATAGGCATCCTCGTCTTTGAAATCGTTATAAGATTTTATCTGACAAATGGTGCAAACTGACGTGCATGCGCTTCTGTAAGCTGCTGGCCCCTTATTGTCGTTTGTCCTATAGATAACTACCTTGTCGCCTGGTACAAGCACCTTGGCTTCTTTCATCCAACAGATATAAATCTTGTAGATGCTATTGGTTTCTGAAACGTCCTGGATGATGTCATATTTGGCTTCATTCTTGATAATCGAGTCTGGGAACAGCTTTGTGTGATATTCGGGTATGATGGAGAACACATATTTGTTTCCTGCCCTTTTTACAAAAGGATAATCAAGTAGGAAATTATTCGCCATCGCCCTCATATTCTTTACAAGGACATATTCCGCCTTGCCTCCTATATGTTGCTTATCGGCGACATGGTAAAATCCGAAATATTCAAACATCAAGATTCGCTTCTTCGATGATTCTGTCGGGAATATTGTCACATAGATTTCTTCTACATCCTTTTCTATGGCTACATCCATGATTTTCTTCATGAATCTTTCACCTCGTGTCGTATGCAGGGTTTCATTATCGATCTCGAAGGTCCCAACTTTCAGGCGTTTTTTCTTGGGCAATACTGGCGTTACATCTGTCAGCTCTTCGTCTTCTATTTTAAGATATAGGAAGTCTTTTAGTTGCCCATTAATAAAATAGGTATAGGCAGTTGCTCCTGCCTCTGACTTTTTCTTAAACCATGCATCAAACTCTGGATAATTTTCTCTCTGCGAATCAAAGAATGGATCCGCAATATTGATTTCAGAGAATTTCCGTATCTGCAAAAAGGTATTCGTGGCAAACGATTGTAGCAATGTACCCGTAGGTCTGAATGGATAAGGTATTTCATGAAGATATCCTTGATTCAGTGCTCTTTCACCGACAATATCTTCGCATATCAATTGGGCATTGGAGGCAATGGTATTCGTTCCTCCAAATATGTTGAAGATGGTCGGACTTTGCTTTTCTCTTATTTCATCTATCCATCGATGATATTCCTGAGGCATGATCTTCCGTAGAAGACAATGCAAACGGGAGATGTCAGCATGGCTATTCTCATTTATGAATTCCTGTGCCTTTTGTATCTGGTACAGGAAGATGTCTTCGGGCATCATAACCGATGAGAATTTTATATATTGGATACTTTTCTGTCTATCTTAGCATACTTGCCTCAGTATCTTAGCATACTTGGCAATGTATCTTATGGTACTTCTTGGAATAGCGAACGACTACTACCGCAAGCTGCTTTTGACGGCTTTCTTTCGGGCTACCCATGCATTGTTGATCGCTACACGGATATTGTCGATAGTCCTACCTTGCTTCCAAGATGGAACAAACGGAAGTAGCAGCTCTATGAAACGCTGCTTGACGATGATGTCCGCCGTCACACGAGGCTCTTTTTGACAGATCGTGACAACAACCTCTCCCAAATCTCTTGCACAACGACAGGAGGCGAGTTGGGTGACATAGGCTTTGAGGTCTTCTGCATGATCTATATAAATAGACAATGCTTCCTTCTCTTTCTCAAGCGCGCCTGTAAGGTTGGTGTCCACGGACTCATTGGCTGATGCGGAGCATTCTTGGTTACAAAAGTTCTGTACTGCTTGTGTGGCATTGGGGAGGATTTTGTTATTTCCCCCATAGATGTTAAATGTCACACTTAATGGTTTTTCTTGTGCTTTCATCGTGTGTCTCTTTAATAAGATTCAATAGTCTTTCCATATTTTTCAACGTCTTTCAACCGGCTTGCTTTCTGCTTTCCTATGCTATAACTTTGCAATCGGAACCAGTTGTGAATGACGGCTCATTTGCATTTACTTGACCGGTCGAAATGCTTAGGGGTTCATTTAGCTGGTTGAAAAGTATATTGTAATTAATCAGTAACATTTTAAACTATGATTGAATATTCTGTATTCATGATGAAAAATCCCATCAAGCCCAAAGAAGCTCCGAAGGCTTACGCGAAGAATCAGGTTCGCGAAATTTGGGATCTTGACAAGTTTTGCAAGCACATTGCAACCCATCACAGTGGCTACAGCCGTGGCATGGTGAAAGCCATTCTCTCTGATATGTGCGACTGCCTGGTGGAGCAACTGCTCAATGGCAACAAAATCAAGCTCGGATCTCTTGGCGTTTTTGGTGTCACCATTAGCAGTGAAGGGGCTGAGTCGTTAGAGAAGTTTACGGTGGAGAATATCAAAGCGGTGAACATCAAGTTCAACCCTGGTGATGACCTCGGGAACCTGGTTGGACGGGCTGAATTTAAGCTGGTTTCAAGCCGGAAAGCTCAGGCTGCTACGCTCAAGGCAGAAAAGACGGGGGCGGGTACCGTGGACTTAGAGGCGGCAAAGGCTACTGGAAAGAACAGCAGTGGCGGCAATGCTGACTCGGGATCGGATACTGGTGGCACTACCCAGCCTTGACCTGCCCATTCCTGCATCATGGGTAACAAACTGATCTCATCGTTTATTCACTTATAAAATTCGTTTTTATGGACAACAAGAAACAACCGAAAATCACGTGGATGCAAATCCTGAATGCAATTGTGCAAGCGATCATTGCAGCAATGACTGCTCTCACTGTCAGCTCTTGTGCTTAATCATCAATGGTTATTTATGAAAAGTAAGTATCTGATGTCTGCCAACGACATGAAGTATTTTGTGGTGCACTGCTCGGCTACAAGGTGCAACCAGGACTATACGGTGGAGCAAATGCTCCGTGACCATCGCGCACGTAAGTTCCGCAAGATTGGTTATCACTTCTTTATCCGTCGTGACGGTACGATGACACAACATCGGATGTTGTTGGAAGTTGGGGCTCACGCCGTTCCGTATAACCATTGCTCTATCGGCATTTGCTATGAAGGAGGTTTGGACGAGAACGGGCTGCCATCTGACACACGCACTGTCAAACAGACGGAACGCTTGCGCGACCTGTTGGGTAACCTGCATCGGATCTTCCCTCAAGCCAAGATCATAGGCCATCGCGACTTGCCGGGAACGACGACTAAGTCTTGTCCGTGCTTCAATGCGCATGAGGTGTTCGGAGATATAGAAAAGCTCTGACTTTAGTCTCTTTCCTTAGGATGGCTTCCGCATTTGGTAATGAGTGCGGGAGCCAACTTTGCGAAGAGGCTTGCCAGTTACAGTCAATGTTACTTATAGAGTTTCATAGCTATTGTCAAATCGTCTCTTAGAAATTCAATTTCCAAATATTGACAGCTCTCTTTGCCATCTGCTTTTGACGACTCAAGATGGTATTCTCGTTCCAATCGTTGTAATGCTCGGGAATTTTCCGTGTACTGGCAAATTCGGATAACCTATACTTTTCCTTCTTCTCAGAATAGGTCAAATTACCAATTTGACGATTTACCTTTTGGTCTAACAAGCACATATTACCTAACCGATTGACATATTGATCTGCCTTATACTGATCGATATTCCATTCTTCACCAGGATTTTGGGGAAGAATGTGCTCTATAGAATTCGCATCATCATGAATATCTACATTGAGTCCTCCTTCAACATTTTGTTCTATCATCCCCAATATGTAACGGATTACTTTCGTATTACGTGAAGTTAATACGAATGATTTGATCGCAAATGAATTCTGGAATTCACTATCCGTTATATAGATTTTCTGTAGTTGGGAAATACCTTTATACAGACCTTCATAAATAGACAAGGCAATGTCATTAAAGACTTTCTCTATGTCGTTCGGATTCTTACTGCAAATGACATTATACCGAAAACATGTAATAACTATCGCAGACAACAACTTTTCAAAGGCATCTAAAGGCAATTTCTTATAGGCAACCATCAATACAGAATAGGGTTGTTTCAGCCCGAACAATTTCAGCAACTCAATGTTTCGTGAAATTTCTACATGATTCTGCCACATTTCGTCGTTTGGGTCTTTTAATGCCATATAGACATCACTATATGAAAGCATTTGATTAACAAGCTCAAAGACTTCTGTCGCATTTGTTATTTTCTTTCTTATGGCTTTAAACAGTTCTGTAGAACGAATTGACTTATTCCTTATATTCCAATAGTATCTAATGAAATCTGGCAATTTTTCTGTTTTTACATTTGAAGACAATTCATTCCATTTCGCTTCCAAGTCATTTAGCCTTTTGGGTGAATGATCATCGTCTACCAATGAAAATAGATAATTCTTTAGAAGATCAGCTGATGAAAGTTGAACACCTCTTGCATTGAGCGTCTCGAATACTCGAAATGCATTCATCTCGTCATTTACTGTTATAACAGTAAAGAATAGGTTGCTTACCAATTTAACAATAAAGTCAGCATACTCTTGATCCGAATATTTCAACGCATTGACGCGAGCTTCATACCACTCAAAGCATTTTTTCAACAGTTTCTGAGATACCAGCAAATTGCGGGATCTTAATTCTCCTAACTTAACAATATAATCTCTATAATATGGATCGTCATTTTTATTAAGGACAAGGATGTTGTCATACTCAAGGCTAACAGGATCCATGCGACCTATGTAGGTTTGCATCAGAGTCTCATACCTACTTTTATTGCTTTCTGTATTTATACCTGCTTCACCCTGTTTCCTGATCGCTTTTATCAGTGCCAATATCAATAATGTTATCGTCGTGAAACGTTGCTGACCATCAATGATCCGAAACTCATTATTTCGTGAATCAGAAGACTGAAGTACAAGATAGCCCATGTAATGGTCACCCTTCTCATTCATCATTGAGATAATATCTTGCCACAAATCGTCCCACTGTTGCTCTTCCCATGAATAGTCACGTTGAAAACGAGGTACAATGTATTTTCTATTATTACCTATAAGATCTCCAAAATTAGTTGTTGAAGTATTCTCGATTCCTTTCATAATTGATATCAATTAAGTTCTTACGTTGCTATGCTACATCATGTAGGAATGGTTATTCTCATTTATGACTTCCTGTGCCTTTTCAGTTACCTTAAAGCTACTGTATCTCGAAGACATGACGGGAGGTGGAAATATTTCCAACAATTGCTTGCCTGAAGCTCTTCTATCCCTCTACGAAGGTAATCTTGCAAGCTGTCTGGAAGGGGTTGTGCTTGGAGAGCAGCAAACATCTTGGAACAGAGCTTGTCTGGCAGATAGCCTTCTGATGGGATAAAATTATAATGCTCGTCCTTCACATAATGCGTGGACAGTCCTTGGCAGGCTTGCAAGAAAAGGGTGACGGCCTCGTCGGGATGGTCTTTTTGTAGATGGTCGCGAAACTGCTCTTCGATTCCTGACAGGAGGGATGTGATTTTCAGGAGGTCGGGGTACCCGTTTTCATCTTTCTCTTGGAAGATCCTGTCGATGGTGTCGTTGGGAATGATGACGGAAGGTAGGTCTGCAATGGGCACCTTATGGAGCAAAACATAACGCTGGAGGAGTTGCCGCCATTGCTGCAGGCGTGTTCCTTGCCAGATCTCTACCATCGCTGGTGCCACGATCTCGATCAGCCGTTGTACCATGGCGTACTCATCATCCCCTACTTCTAAGGAGAAGCCACCGATACCTTTTACTTTCTCGAAGCGAAGAAGACTATCCTCGACACGGGTTTCTTGAAGGAGTTGCAGGAACTTGGGGTACTGTCTCTTCTCTAAGGTTTCATTCAGGGCTACGATTTCAAGGGGGGAAAGGATGGCATATTGCTCATAGAACCCACCGCAAGGGGCGATGACCTTGACTTTCCGGCGGTCTTTCACCACGACGACATGCGCAAAATATTGGAAGTCTTCCTGAATGAACGGGGACGGATGCATGATGCCAATCCCACTTGGAAGGAAATAGGATGACAGGTCTTTCCGAACGATATACTCCTTGAAATTCTTGTGTTCCAAAAGCGTATAGCCCTTCTCGTCTGTTTCTGTCTGCCTCCAAGCTGGGGTCAGGAACGGGCGGACGGGCGCATCTGGGATATACTCTGCCAAGACTGACTCGGAGGAGTTTGCCTCTTTCTGGAAATACTCGCATAATGCCCGGAAAGGATCTCTCGCCGAGGGGCAGATTCTTGACAGTACTTCTTGCTTGCTGAGGCTTTCTGCATGTTCCTTCTTCTGAGCCTGCTTGAGCCGACGGCTATCGTTCCCATGCCCCACTCTTTTCGTTGACAGTTCCCGATTATAATCCCGGATCAGTCGGCGCAGTGTCTTCGGGGCGTCATCGGCATGTCCATGGAATTGCAGGTCGCCGATGACCGTATCGATGTCGCGCCATAAAGAGACTTGCTCGGAACTTTTCCCTGTGGTCGCCTCATGCACGATCATGACATCATTCTGATGGATGCCTGAGATACTGATGGTTAGGTCATTGCCTAAAGCGATAAAAAACCGACGGTCCTTGTTTTTGGTTGACTTGTCTTCACACCGTTTGATCACGCCTTGCTTGCCTGCAAAGGGTCCTCGGATGATCTGAACGACATCGTGCTCTTTCACCATATCCGCGTAACGCTCGGTTTCTACCCGAAGAAGCGCGGAAGTACTAACCGACTGTTCCTGAAAGACCCGGAAGGCTTCCATGGTTGCATCGGAAACCTTTGCCTGTCGAATGATCTGACCTAAGGTGTCATGGGCTGGATCGGAACTGAGCAAATGGCAAAGGAGACTGGTATGCAGGCAGGTGGAATACTCGCCTGTCGCTAAGTCTCTCACCTTTACTTGATATCTGAAATAGCCACCCTTATCGAGGCATTTTTCCATTTGACGGATAATGAGTGACTGCTCACCTTTGGCATTCTTGGGTGAAGGTGATTCGGCATGCCCTTCTCCCGTCCACTTGATGTTCGCAAAGATATACCCGCTCATCAAGGGGGCGACCGTCTCTACTCTCCTACCGTATTGATTGTCGTAATGGGTTTTGCGGGAAGGGGTTATATAGACTTCCTTGACGCCTTTTACATGCTCCAGCAAAAAGTCCTTGGCTTCCTTTTCCTTGCCAATCGGGGTTTGCACAACGAACCACATGACGATGTCTTAATAAACCTTAAAAGAAAGATGGGATCCTATACAATCCGGATTCCCCAAAGAGCGACACCGCTTCAGGACTATTGGCTTTGTGATGAATCACAGCATTGAGAGTCAACAGTTTACCCACCATTTCCCGATCAATACTTTCTATGATGATAAGAGTGATGATTACCATCGACTCTGATCCATTCAATTCTTTTATCCATGAGCAATTTCTTGTTCACTTTCCTGTTGCAAAGGTAACAAAATATAGTTAAACAACAAATTTTTCTCCATAAAAATACCCTCCGCAATTATGAATCACATGAATTCTCACATCATTGTATTCTTATGGATTGAGAGCATGATTCACGATCTGGAGATAAAGTAGGCAGAATGTGTGAGCTAACAAAACTTTTGAGGGTTTTTCTCTCTTTTTTCTTTTGTTTCGTATTTTTGTACTACATTTGTACACATTAATCTATAACAGATACTATCCTATGGCAAAGATAACAGTCCAGAATACAGAGATAACGGTCTTGTCGCATGATGACAAGGACTATATATCGCTAACAGACATGGCTAATGGCAAGCAAAGTGAAAGCCGTGCGGCCGACATCATCAAGAACTGGATTCGCACCAGATACACGATTGAGTTTCTTGGAACTTGGGAGATAATTCATAACCCCAATTTCAAAGTGGTCGAATTTGACCACTTTAGAATGCAGGCAGGCTTACCGAGTTTCGTCATGAGTGTAAGTGAATGGATTGAAAAAACTAATGCCATTGGCATCATTGTCAAGAAAGGACGATATGGTGGAACCTATGCTTTTAAGGATATTGCTTTCGAGTTTGGTACCGCTATTAGTGTTCCCTTTAAACTCTACTTAATAGAAGAATTCCAAAGACTAAAAGATGACGAGCAGAAACTATTGGGCTGGACTGCTAAACGCGAACTCTCTAAGATTAACTACCGCATTCACACAAATGCCATCAAGAACCACTTAGTACCAGCAGAAATCACACCTGCTCAGGCTAGCATCATCTATGCTGAAGAAGCTGATGTGTTGAATGTGGCTATGTTTGGAATGACTGCCAAGCAATGGCGAGAGACCAATCCTGACTTAAAAGGCAATATTCGTGACTATGCCACCATAAATGAATTAATATGCCTCTCTAATATGGAGAATATCAACGCTGTACTGATTAATGACGGAATTCCACAAGGTGAAAGGCTTGTGAAACTCAATCAAATTGCTATTCAGCAGATGCAGGTACTGGGAGGGAATGCCAATAGAACCCTTTTGAAGTAAAAAAGTCAAACAAAATGCTCAAAAAAAAATTAATGAAATGCCTTGAAGAACTTGAGAAATTAGAGAATATACTAGGGACAATCAATAAATTAAAAAGCCACGACACCAAATGATACCATCAAAAAATATGCTCTATCCGGAGACGAAGAGACGAAATCTAAGTTGGCTGACTATAAAATAAACAGATTGGAGTTCAACCTCGTTGATAGAGAATTTACGTAAAGTCATAAAGAGGGAAATAGCAATTTTCTCTCACATACGAATGTGATTCCGCTGGGGTTCGAACCCAGGACCCACAGCTTAGAAGGCTGTTGCTCTAATCCAACTGAGCTACGGAACCATCAAATCGGGTGCAAATTTACATCTTTTTAGGGATATCTCCAAATTTTTAGTTGATTATTTAGGCAAACAAGAGTGGACAGAAACGATGAGTCACAAGAATTATCTGTTTATGAATCGATGGATTTCGGCAAAAAAAACGTTTTCGTTAAGCCAGATGAGCAGAGCCGAGCTTGCTTGAGCTCTGCCATGGCGAGAAAACGAAGGATGAAATCCAACGTTTAAAATTTGGTGGTTTTCGCCGAAATATTTATCTTTGCAACGATTTTGAACGATGTAAAGATGATCACTCAATGATGAAGAATTTCTTCTTACGTTCCCTACCCCAAGAGGATGGCGGCAACTGGCTCTATGTGGGATTGGTTGCCGGTGGCATCGTCTTTTTCATCCTTTTCTTCCTCCGCCCTTTTGGACTGGGGCAGTATCAGGGGAACGTTTTGGTCTTAACGCTGCCATTTACCGCTTGGGCGGTGGCAGGGACTTATGCCTATGGCTGGCTTGCCTTTAAGCCTTGGGTACGTCACACGGCAACGTGGCGTGTGTGGCATCAGTGCGTTGCTATCCTGCTGTTGCTCTGCCTCATTAGCCTGGGTAATTTCGTCCTTGACTGGATATGGTTCAAGAGTCAGCCGTCAATGGATCACTTCTTAGGCTATACTTACGCAACCTTTCTTTTTGGCATTCCCATCACCCTGACCATCGTCGCGCTCGACTATCAGAAACGGCTGCGCAACCGTCTCGCTACCCTACTCCAAAAGGATGAGGCTGCACAAGTCGGACAGACGATTACCTTCCACGACAGTTCGGTACGGGGCGAAGACCTTACGCTGCCCATGGCTGATTTCCTCTATGCAGAGGCACAGAAGAACTTCGTAGATATCTATTTCCTCCATGAGGATCGTGTGGAACAACGGCAGTTGCGCGCTACCCTTGCCTCAGTGCTTGCCGATGCAAGAGACAAGAGCATCTTCCAATGCCATCGCTCGTTCATCGTCAACTTGAACCGCATCCTCTCAGCCCATGGAAACTCCAATGGCTACCAGCTCACCGTTGGTGATGAAAACCATGTTGTGCCTGTGTCAAGGAGCTTCGTCCCAAAACTTCGATCGTTTGTGGGATAAAGCTATCTTTATGCGCTCAATAGTTCCTTGCCAAATTGATGCAAGACCTCACGTATCTGCTGTACTTGCTTCTCGCTTGGTTTGGAAATGCCATAGATATAACGCGCCATCAGTCTTTTGTTGATGCCAATAGCTCGGGCTACTTCCGACACATTCAGCCAAGGATAAGGGGCAAACATCTGAGCTATCTCATTATCCTTTGGTTCAGACACTTCATGGAAGCTACTAATGTGCATATCAGCATCAATGCTTTCCCATCTGATGTCTTCACCATCGTCACCAATGCTATAGTCATTACGTTGCTCAACTGTGGCATCCTTTAGTTCTGGGTATGCCTCTAAAGGCCTACTATACACTTTGCCTTCCTGCGTCTTCATATAAATGCGACCTGCATCAAACCAAATCGTCTTAATTTTCTCCATATCGTTTCCTCCTTTATTAATCATTGCCAAAACATTTTTGCCATTCTTCTATAAACTCATCCCTATAATTATTGCATGTGTTTAGGGCCTTCTTCATAACGTGATCTTTTATCCCATGATTATAAATAACTTTTACGGTAGGCATTAGCTCTATCTTTGCTTTCTTCCCACCATAACTAATATGTACATGGACAGGCTTATGCTCGTCCATGTAAAAGAAGAAGCGAATTCCAAAAGCAATAAGCAAAATGTTGGCATTTGTTTTCTTGCAAAGATAGGTATAAACTTTTATACCTGCAAACAATTTTCTCTATTTTTCCTTCTTCATTCGTCCCAATCCTTGCATCTCGTCCTGGCCCTCAGGCAAGTGGCACGATAGTACTTCGCACAGCTTTCTTGTGACCGTCCATCCTATATGCTTTCCGTAGGAAATAAGCAAATAAGTAGAGAAAATTTTGGGATTCAAAATAATTATCGCTATCTTTGCCTTGAATTCTAAAAACCATAGAAAATCGTAGATCATGAGATTTAGACTAACCTTAGAAGTTGACCGCGCCCATGGGGATTTGCTTCCCCTCAGCTACCAGTATGAGCAGTCGGCTGTAATCTATAA
>ULNB01003266.1_pt1 | contig 42025 bp, 25 predicted proteins | sample 1951811 | NCBI WGS metagenome assembly ULNB01 (sample SAMEA4835566, study PRJEB28245) | human gut metagenome | biome: gut microbiome; material: fecal sample | place: Denmark | collected 2008
CCGACAACCGCGAATTGACGGAACTGAAATCAGAGAACATCAAGAACGTGGATGTCATCACCGCACCCGGCTCGCAGTACGATGCCACGGTAAAGAGCGTCATCCGCATCCGCACCCGTAAGCCAGCGGGCGAGGGATGGAGCGTGAGGAACGATGCCAACGCAAAATACAACACGATGTGGGCAGGATATGACCAAGCTACCGTCAAATACCGTATCAAAGGACTGGAACTGTCTAACACCACGGCTCTCTATAGCCAAGTATTCAAAGAGGACATCAACACGGGCTACACACTCATGCCCAAGGACAACACCATCAACATCGACCAGCATTTCAACGACGCTTTCCGGCAGAACGTGTTGTCACAGACCTTCCGCTTGAGCTACGACTTCAATGCTGACAATTCCATCGGTGGCAGTTATTGGTTCTACAAGACCTTGTCAAGCAACATGGATGCGAACAGTATCCAGAATGTCACGCGCAACGGCGTCTATGAGGGTTCCATCCTGCAGAGCCAGTGCCAGCACAGGGATGTAGGACCACGCAACGAGGCCAACCTCTACTATACGGGCAAGCTCGGCAACTGGAGCATCGACTTCAATGCCTCTTATCTCCACATGAAATATATGCTGAGCCAGCAGAGCGCGGAAGCCAGCACGGAATTAGGTGACCGCGACGTGGCGAGCAACGGCGGACAGCGCAGCGACCTGTGGGCTGGGAAACTCGTCGTGACGCACCCGGTAGGGAAGGGCACGCTCTCGTTCGGCTCGGAATACACGCATACAAAGAGTGTGGGCTTCTATGTCAACAGCGAGAACTATGTGCCTGCCTCCAGCACCAAGCTCTATGAGGCAAACATAGCGGGCTTCGCTGATTTCTCCTTGCCTTTCGGTCACTATGAGCTCGATGCTGGACTACGATACGAGCATGTCACGACCGACTACTACAGCTTCGGCAAACGGGAGCAGGAGCCGAGCCGACGCTATGGCAATCTCTTTCCCAACCTCTCGCTGTCGTGGAATAAGAACTTGTGGTCATGGCAGTTGGCCTACACCATGAAGACCTCGCGACCGGGATACAACAACCTGCGCAACTTCATGCAGTATGACAGCCGTTATCTCTATGAGGGCGGCAATCCCTACTTGCGCCCGGAATATACACACAACGTGGAGCTGTCGGCCGAGCATAAATGGCTGAGTGCCTCCGTCGATTACGACTATATCCACAAACCCATGCTTCATGCCTTTGGCTTGTACGACAACCAGGAGATAGCCTATTTCTCAGTTCGCAACATGGGGCACTATCAGATGCTTAGCGCCTCCGTAACGGCCTCACCGACATTCAGTTGTTATCATCCCTCTTGGGAGATAGACTATTTCCAGTTGTTCTTCCGTGAGCCCACTAGTCTTTGCTCCAACCATCCCTCGTTTTCCTTCATTCTCCGCAACAGCTTCGTCTTTCCACATGGCTGGCTGGCGGGCCTCGACCTCTATGGCTACACCGACAGCTATGAACCGATGCGGCGGACAGCAGGCTTTGTGACCATGAACGCGCGGTTGCGCAAGTCGTTCTTCAAAAATCGCCTCGTCTTCCTCCTCCAAGCCTCAGACCTGACCAAGAGCAATCGCGAGCGATGGACGTTTTATGGCACGGATGTCATCAGCAGAAAGGACGCCAACAATTTCACGCGCAGCATCTCATTCACCGTGACCTACAACTTCAACGCCTCGCGCAGCCGCTACAAAGGTACGGGTGCAGGAAACGAGGAGAAGAAGAGACTGTGAGGGATGCCAAAAGGAAAGTGATAAAAAGACCATGCGGCATAGCCAAGCGCTGTGCGGCATGGCCTGAATTTGTTAATCATAACTAAAACTTTGATTTGTTTCTATCTTTTTATAAATCGTACTTTATAAATTTGCTATATTTGCCGAAAGTTTTAATTACGATTTATGGAAAAGCTGATAGACCGTCCGTATTATATCAATATGGTTCGTCCTTTTGTCGGAAAGAACGTAATCAAGGTGCTGACTGGCCAACGCCGGGTCGGAAAAAGTTGCATTCTCAAGCAACTGGCTAACAAGATAGCAGAGACAAATGCTGATGCCAATATCATATCTATCAACAAAGAACTGGAGGACTTCGCTTTCATTCATACTCATGAAGATTTGAGCAAATACGTTGGGGAGCACCTGAAGTCAGGTGTCGCCAACTATCTTTTCATTGATGAGGTGCAGGACATAGATGGCTTTGAAGTTACGCTTAGAAGCCTGCAGGCTTCTGAGGCTTGCGACATCTACATCACTGGCAGCAATGCCAAGATGTTTTCCAGCGAATTGTCCACCCATCTCTCTGGCCGCTATGTGGAGTTTCATATCCACAGTCTCAGCTACAATGAGTTCTTGGTGTTCCATCATTTGGAGCCTTCCAATAAATCGTTGAGAGACTATTTGCTGTATGGCGGAATGCCGTATCTTAACAATCTACCCCTTGAGCGGGATGTTGTCTTTGAGTATCTGCAGAATGTCTATAATACCATACTTCTGAAAGATGTAGTCAAGCGTGAGGGCATCCGGAACGTTGAGTTCTTAGAGACATTGGCTTTATATACAGCCGACAATGTGGGTAATCTGTTCTCTGCGAACAATATCAGTAAATATCTTAAATCGCAGCATGTTAATACTTCGCCAGTACAAATCATTAACTATCTGCGCGCCATGCAGAATGCATACTTGATACAGAAAGTACGTCGAGTGGACATCAATGGCTTACGCATGTTTGAGATAGGGGATAAGTACTACTTTGAGGACTTGGGACTGCGTAACTGCCGTCTGAGTTCTTCAGTCCAACAAGATATCAATAAGCTTATAGAAAATGCCATTTATCTGTATCTTTCTCAGCAACGCTTCCAAGTGTTTACTGGACAGATGCCTGATGGTAAGGAAGTGGATTTCGTTGGTCTCCATGACGACAGGCGTATTTATGTGCAAGCTACCTACTTAGTGGCAGACGAGACCACTCGCAAGCGTGAGTTCGGTAACTTGAAAGCCATCAGTGACAACTATCCCAAATATGTTGTCAGCCTGGACGAATGGACGAGCGGAAGCAACGTTGAAGGTATACAGCATGTTCACCTCGGTGACTTCTTGAGGATGAAACTGACGTAATTCTGTAATAGTGTTAAGCCTATTTAAACCTTAGTGTTAAGAATGTATAAGTGGGAAGGCTTGGAGCAGTCGACACGTTGAGGTTTAAGCAGTAAGGGAAAGAATGTACCTCAATTCCGCAACCTCCATTTCCTGTTGTGTGCCACTATTCCGTGCCACTGTCCAGATATCTTGCCTGCGACGTGCAGCCGTGAGCCTTTATGTTGTCGAACATACGTGTCAGTTTTTTCAAAAAAATCCCGATGTAAGGTACGATGTTCTCGAATATTATTACTATCTTTGCCATGTCTTGTAGGATTGTACTTCTTTTGATTTTGCACCATCAAGTTAGTGAAAATTCTGCAAATGGAAAAACTCTGAGGAACTTATTGTCTTTCAGGGACTTGTCAATAATATTAAAAATGCGTACTTAGTTGCGGCATTAAGGTTAGTTTATCATTAAAATTCTAATCTCATGAGAAGAGGATTATTTTTTCTATTAATGAAGTTTTCTTCAGCATAAGCACAATCTGTAGTAAGTGCTAGAAATAGAAACACAAATAGCAGGAGAGGGCCTTTCTGTCTCATACCTAAGAAAAGTGCTCAATGAAGCTTGTTTGATCTCACCTAAACCGACGAGAATGAAATGTAATTTGATATTCCTATGTGAGTCTTTATTTTTGAATTCGTAATCTTATTAATTTAAATAACAATGAAGAAAATCATATCTGTTTTGGTCCTATGCATGTGCTTGTTTTCTGCACACGCTGTTGAAAATGATATTGCTGCTGCCAAGGCACTTGTTCACAGATTGCTGCCACAGTGGGAAGACAAGATCCAGTTCCGCCTTTTATCGCAAGGTGGGGATGCCTTTGAGTTGCAAACTGTTAAGGGTAAACTGATGATTAGTGGTAATGATGCCAATTCGATGGCGGTGGGTTTGAATCACTACCTGAAATACTATTGTCACGTGGAAATAGGATGGTTAAAAAACGATACATATACTATCCCTTCAACCATGCCTTCGGTACCCAAGACAATCAAGATTAAAGCGCGTGTTAAAGACCGTTTCTTCCTGAATTATTGTACTTTTGGGTATACGATGCCTTGGTGGAAATGGGATGAGTGGGAGCACTTCATCGATTGGATGGCACTGAATGGCATTAATCTTCCTCTTGCCATCACAGGTCAGGAATCCATTTGGTATAAGGTGTGGAAAGATTATGGACTGACGGATAAGGAAGTGCGCTCCTATTTTACAGGTCCTGCTCACCTACCATGGCACCGAATGCTCAATATTGACTATTGGGGCGGACCGCTTCCCAAGTCTTGGCTTGACGGACAACTTGAATTGCAAAAGAAGATTACAGCCCGTGAGCGTGAGTTGAATATGCGCCCTGTCTTGCCTGCTTTTGCCGGTCATGTGCCCCACGAGCTTACTCGCATCTTTCCTAAGGCAAAAATCACTAAATTGGAGGCGTGGTCAGGTTATCCGGATCAGTATGCCTGCAGTTTTCTCGATCCAATGGATCCTCTCTTTAAGGAAATACAAAAGAAATTTATTGATACAGAAGCCAGCATCTACGGTACGGATCACGTCTATGGCATCGATCTTTTTAATGAGTTGACTCCTCCGAGTTGGGAACCAGAGTATCTGGGGCGTGTCAGTAGACAAGTCTATGAGAGTCTTGCGGATGCAGACAAGGATGCTATTTGGCTTCAGATGACTTGGCTTTTTTATAATGATCATGACAAGTGGACTCTTGATCGTGTAAAACCGTATATTACGTCTTATCCTGCGAACCATTCATTGCTGCTTGACTATTTTTGCGAACGGCATGAGGTGTGGCAGGAAACCAATAAATATTACGGTGTTCCTTATATCTGGTGCTATCTTGGCAACTTTGGCGGGAATACGGCACTTGTGGGCAATGTCGCTGATGTGAACAAGCGGATTGAGAATACCTTTAAGAATGGAGGAAAGAACTTTGTTGGACTTGGGGCTACGCTTGAGGGCTTTGACTGCAATCCCTTTATGTATGAATACGTCTTTGAGAAAGCATGGGACTTCAAGACACATCGCAATATCCCTCAATGGACGGATCTTTTGGCAGATCAGCGTACAGGCAAATACGACCCCAATGCCAGGAAGGCTTGGCAGATCTTAGTCGACAGTGTTTATTGCAGTACGACATCACCCGGACAATGCCCGCTCATTAATGTTCGGCCCTGCTTTGGCAAGTATCGCTCCTATTATGCAAATACACGCATCAAATATCATACTGTCAATCTCGTTCGCGCTTTAGGTCTGTTGCTGAAGGTAAACTCTACAACCCATAGTTATGAGTTTGACGTTGCCAATTTAACGCGTCAGATGATGAGCGATTACTTCAAGACGGTCTTTGAGGAATATCAAAATGCCTATGAGAAGCGCGACCGTTCAGCCATGAAGCAATTGCAGAAAGAGATGATGCAGATTATCAAGGATGTCAACCGTACCGTCCAAACTCAAAGCTACTTCCTGATGGGTAAGTGGATCAAAGACGCACGCTCCTGGGGGAATTCTCCGATGGAGAAGCTCTATTACGAGCAGAATGCCAGAAACTTGCTCACTACCTGGAGTGATAAGGATCAACTCCTCAATGATTATGCAAGCAGAACTTGGGCTGGCCTCACGGATTCCTTCTATGGGAAGCGTTGGTCGATGTTCTTCCAGGCTGTCAACCAAGCTCTTGATCGGGGTGAGACGTTTGACGAGGATCACTATCAGGTATACAAAGCAAAGGTAACAACCTTTGAGAAGTATTGGTGGGAAGAATGCGTGGGTAAGTTTCCTTCCAAGCCTGTGGGCAACAGTAAGCAAGTCGCATTGGAAATGTATAACAAGTATGCTTCGAAAATTGTCAAATGATGGGTTCAAGACGGTTCTATTACAGATCATGGTCCATTAATATCTAACTAAATATGAACAAGAAAGCATTTATTATTTCTTTATTGTGTATTCTCGCACTTCCTGGTTGTGCGCAGACCGCAAAGCAGTATGTGCCTGAGCCTTCACGTTATGGATCGGGGTGGTGGGCACCAGACACATTGGGCAACCATCGTGTGGTGGTGGCTGTAGATAAAGCCGCTGATGTTGTAGAGGCATGGATACCATGGCGGCGGCGTGACCATCAACCCGAGAAGAAAGGGCTTGTGGTGGTGAATGCCTCTACAGGGCGTATTGTTGACAATGTATTACCCATCGAGATCAACCAAGAGTATGGCATCTTGCGCTTCGATGCAAGCACGGGTGCGGGTAATTACTATGTTTATTATCTGCCTTATCATACTTCGGGCGGACCTTATCCTAAGGTAAGCTATCCTAAACGTCCGGATCATTCACAACCTGCATGGCGCGAGCGTTGTCGTAAGCTTTCTTCTTCCAAGGTCGCTCAAGCACGTCTTGTCCGCTTTGAGTCCTTGGGTAGTTTCAACAGTTTTTATCCCATGGAGATCATTGCTACCGCCGCAGAGAAGCAGGCACTATTGAATGCCAACCCCAGTAAGACCTTTCTCTTGTTGCCCGAAGATCGTGAACATCCCATCCGTATGTTTGATGACTTAAGTTATCGGCAGGTAGAGCGCGGTGCTACCGGTGAGTTTTTTGGCGAAGCCGATCAAGGCGAATACTATGTGTTACAGTTAGGCTTGTGGGCTTGCCGCGGTGATGTCAACAGCGTTAAAGTGTCATTCGAGGACTTGAGAGGTCCTGATAACGGGCGAATTGAGCCGAAGGACATGACATGCTTCAACACCGAAGGTGTCGACTGGCTCGGACATAAAATCAGCTATCCCGTTAATGTCAGTCGCGGTCGTGTACAACCCTTATGGATTGGTATCCAGATGCCGCGTGATGTCAAGCGTGGGCTCTATACGGGTACGATCACTGTCAGCGATGCAGCCGGGCATGCAGAGCATGTGAAGGTGATGATCAATCTTTCCGACAATGTCCTTGCCGATGGAGGAGACAGTGAACCTTGGCGACTCTCCCGTCTCCGTTGGCTTAACTCTACCCTTCAGGAGAATGACAAATTAGTGAGACCGTTCACGCCGATGACCGTCAATGGTAATACGGTGGGAGTGCTCGGTCGTACGCTTACCGTAGGTGAATTAGGTCTGCCAACTGAGATACAAAGTTATTTCACCGAGGAAATGACCTCTGTGGGGAAGACAGCCAAGGATATTCTTGCCAAGCCAATGACGTTGAATATCAAAGTCGGCGGTAGTACGCTGCCTATTCAAGTAACACGCCCTGTTTCCTTGCGTCGCATTGATGATGGAGCCGTGGAGTGGACGGCCGCAGGCAAGGCTGGTGACATCTTTGTTGATGTAAATGCCAGGATGGAGTTTGATGGTGTGGCAGAATTCCATATCAATGTCAGCTCAACCCGTGATGTGCATGTTGATGACATCTCTTTGCTCACGCCCATGACGGCAGCCGCATCGAAATATCGTCTTGGTATGGGTTATGAAGGTTCGCTTCGCCCGAAGAGTGATCAATGGAAATGGAATATCAAGCGTAATCAAGAGGGATTCTGGTTTGGTGATGTTAATGCTGGCATGCAATGCCTCTTCCGTGATGCCAACTATCGTCGACCGCTGAATACGAATTTCTATCAGCTGCAGCCGCTCAACTTGCCTACATCATGGTGGAATAACGGGCAGGGTGGTATTAACTACAGTCAGAGCGGTGAGACGCTTGATATCACTACGTACAGCGGTTCGCGCACCATAGCACGTGGCGATACCCTGCACTTTAACTTCTTGGCATTGATCACGCCTTTCAAGCCCATTGACACCCAAAAGCAGTGGGGAGACCGCTATTATCACGGTTATCATCCTGTAGAGAAGAACAAGAAGGATGATTCTTTCGGCTTCCAGGCTGCTGATATCGTAGCGGGCACAGGTGCGAACACGATCAACATTCATCATGCTACGCCCATCAATCCCTTTATCAACTATCCCTTCCTCCGTCCGCAGGCTATGAAAAATTATGTCGACTATGCGCATTCGGCTGGTGATAAGGTAAAAATTTATTATACCGTACGTGAGCTTACCAACCATGCTCCAGAGTTTTTCGCTCTGAAGAGCCTGGGGCATGAGATCTTCTCACCGGGCAAGGGTGGGGGCTTCGCATGGTTGCAGGAGCATCTTGATGGCGATTATATCGGTGCCTGGTTTGTTGACTATTATAAGGATGCAGCCATTGTCAATACCGGTATCTCGCGCTGGCACAACTTCTATGTGGAAGGTCTGAACTGGCTTACTCGCAATGTCGGTATCGATGGCGTTTACATTGATGACCTTGCTTTCGACCGTAACACGATGAAGCGTATCCGGCGTACGCTTGAGCAGAACAGACCAGAGCCGCGCATTGATGTGCATTCAGCTAACCAGTTCAACCCCAGTGACGGATACATCAACAGTATGTTCCTGTATATGGAGCACATGCCTTACCTCGATCGCCTTTGGTTTGGTGAATACTTCAAATATGACAAAGGTCCTGATTATTGGCTCACCGATGTGTCGGGTATCCCGTTCGGTATGATGAGTGAGATGTTGCAGGACGGCGGAAATCCCTGGCGGGGCATGCTCTATGGCATGACAGCCCGGGAACCATCGAATAAGATGCCGGCAAGACTTTGGAAAGTTTGGGATAGTTTTGGTATCAAACAGAGTCGCATGATCGGTTATTGGGTGACGTACAACCCTGTCAAGACGGGTCGGGACGATATCCTTGCCACGACCTTCGTGCGTGATGGAAAGACCATGATTGCGATTGCCAGTTGGGCGAAGGAGGATGCAGATGTGAAGTTGAAGATCGATTATAAAAAGCTTGGCATCAATCTAAAGAAAGCTACGCTTACCGCTCCGGCTATCGAGGACTTCCAACAGGCGTTCACCGCTAAACCAGATGATACCCTAAAGGTTCCCGCAGGCAAAGGATTCCTTCTGATTCTCGAATAAATTTCATCCAGCCTTCAGGGTTGATAGATTCGTTTTCTGTGAAAAGGTATATCCTCATTCGATGGGAGGGTATACCTTTTCTTTTATCTTGAATTGTTTAAAGATCTTACTCATCTCCACCTCCACTGCATAGGTTATCATGAGTTGCAGGTAGAGAACGAAAATAGGAGATAAACATCCGTGCTGAATGTTTACCTCCTATCAGAATGAATAGGGAGAACCTAAAAACATTGTAGTCCTCCCTTAATCAGAAGGAAGTCTATTAATTGGTTCCCTTCATCGGGTTCTGATCGCTCTCGCTGATCGCCGAGTTATTGGCAAATTCATAGGTAGGAATCTGCATGATGAAGCGATAGTCGTTAGAGGGAATGGTACCCATCGGTTGTGCGTCACTGGCATTGAACCCGTCCATGTAAGTGAATCCTGTAAGGAAGTGACCGGCAGGGTTGGTGGCACTCTGTGCGTAGCGTACGAGCGGTTTCTGCAAGCGTAGCAGATCATAGCTTCCTACAACACCCTCACTGAGCAGTTCGCGACGGCGTTCTTTGTAGATCTCCTCAAGCAGTTCGCTTTGGTTGGTGAGGGTGCAAGGATTGGCTCCACGGGTTGTCTTCAGTGTGTTGAGATGAGCCAATGCCTCTGTGATCTTTCCTTCGTTAGCCTCTGCTTCAGCCAGGATCAGCAACATCTCCGAGCCACGCATTAGCGGTACGCTGATATTGATACACTGGTTGCCCTTCGTATGAGCCGCATAAGTGCTGTTGCCATAGCTCTTCATCTTGTTATAAGCCCACTTCAACTTTGCGTCGGATGTGATGCTGCCGGCTGCATTGGTACGGTGCCAGAACATCACTGCCTGCTCATCAGCATCAGTCACGTTTGTGGTCTTGTCGCACTTGAATCCACGATAGTCATTAGGATCATTCTTGAACAGGTCGACATAGCTCTGGTCGACGAACAGTTGCAAGAAATTGTAGATCGGGCCGGAAGTCATCGACTCAGCACCGTCAGTCGTATAGCTGGGATCGTAGTTATACCAATAGTTCCAGGCTAAGTTCGTGGAGCAGTTATCAGTGCTGGTCATGTTGACGCCCCATACAAGCTCATCACATCCATCCTCCATGAGATGATCGAAGCCACTGTACCACTGTTCTTTCGACATCAGTTTGCCGTACTTGGCGTACACGGCACTTGCCATCTGCTCGGCACCGCTCCAGTTGCCCATGACCTGGTAGACGCGAGCCAGGTTACCGCGAGCCACATCAGCGTCGATCTCCCATTTCTCCGTGCGGGTATATCCTGATAGGGCAGCGATGGCTTCGGTGAGATCCTTCACTACTTGCTGGTAACACTCATCAACAGTAGAGAAACCCTTCTCATTGCCGTCCAGCGTGGTTAGGCGCAAAATAACACCGCGCTTGTTCTTGGCAAGCTGATAGGTCTGCTGGTAACTCATCAGCAGATGGAAATAGCAGATGGCGCGAATCGCCTTCGCCTGTCCGATGAGTACTTGCTTGTCAGCATCGGTGCCACCCACAGCTTCCGGTGCGTAGTCGATAATGATGTTCGCCATGTTGATGGAGTTGTACATATTACTCCAGAACTCACGTGTCATCTGACTGGTGCTTTGGGTGTAGCTCGGATAGAACCCCCATACATCGATAGGCGCACCTCCGTAGTTCTCTGTGGACATGACATCAGACGACTGGCAATCGAAGCGAAGCGCATGAGCCACGTAGGCAAACGAAGAGGCTCCTGGCTGATCACCGGTAGAACCGTTGTTGATATAGAACCGACGGTATGTGGCGTTCAGTACGCCCTGAAGACCGGTTATCGAGCTGGTGATATCGCTGGATGGTATTTTCTGTGCATCCTCTGTATTCAGATAGTCAGAACACGAAGGCAGCATGTTCACTGCCAGGAAGAGTGCCGCTATGCGGACGACTTTGTTAAATATTTTATTTCTCATTGCTGTTCGGATTTAGAATGTGATTTGTATTCCTGCCATATATACGCGGCGTGCCTCCATGACACCGTTGTCGGTATCGGCGTTGCCGTTGTAGTTGTTACCTGTAAGACCTACCTCAGGATCCGTATGGCGATGGGCTGCCGGACCGAAGGTGAGCAGGTTGTCACCCGTGATATAGACGCGCAGGTGGTCGATGCCAACCTTGCTGAGCAGACTCTTCGGAAGCGTGTAGCCGAAGGTGACATTACGCAGGCGCAGGTACTCATTGTTGAAAACAAAGCGGTCGGAAGCACGACGTGTACGAGAGCTATTGCTGTACGACCAGCGTGGGAACTTAGCACTATCTCCCGGCTTCTTCCAGGTATCCTTATAAGCGTAGTCCATATTCAGTCCGCAACCCGGACGGCCTGTGGAGTTTTCAAATACCATGTAGTCCATCATCTTCGATCCGAAGGATGCATACCACATCATGGAGAAGTCGAAGTTATTCCAAGACAAGTTGTTGGTGATGGAGCCGTATACCTTAGGGATGGCAGAGCCGATCCACTGGCGGTTCTTGATGGACTCGTCGAAGTCGGAAGTCTTGATCCAGTTGCCATTGTTGTCTTTCTCCCAGAACTCCTCCAGTCCTGTTTCCGGGTTCACGCCTGCTGATTTTACCATGTAGAATTCATACAGAGATTTACCTTCTGACAGGCGGTATTTACCCACACGGCTTCCCCAATAGATGTCTCCACTGGGCAGGGAGGTGACTTCATTATGTAAGGTAGTAAGGTTGAGATTAATCGTCCAGACGAGTCTGCTTTTGATAGGTGTTGCGTTGATGTTGAACTCGAAGCCCTCGTTGAGGATATCACCCAAATTGGTGTTGTATCCACTGGCGCTACCCACTTGTGCTGAGTAAGGCAGATCATGGTAATAGAGCAAATCTGAGGAGGTACGGTGGTAGTACTCTACGCTACCGCTGATCAGTCCGAAAATGCCGAAGTCAATACCTACGTTGAACTGTTTGTTACTCTCCCATTTCAGATCCTCCGTACGGATGTTGGAAGGCATGTATCCTGCCGACTCGTGCCAGTTGGAAGTAGTGTAGTAGTCTTGATAACCGTAGTAGATACGGCTACCGGCAGTACCGTTATTTTGGTTGCGGGCATTCAAGCGGTCATTACCTGTCGTACCGTAGCTGGCGCGTACAGACAGGTTGTCGAGCCATGACTTGGTGGGCTCCATGAATTTCTCCTGGGAGATACGCCATGAACCGCCGAACGACCAGAAGGTACCCCAACGGTTCTTGGAAGAGAAGATAGAACTGCCATCACGACGGATGCTGGTTGAGAGATAATAGCGCGAAGCGTAGTTGTATTCAGCACGACCGAAGTATGACAACAGGGAGTAACGTGTACGGTTGGATGAAATGCTCCAGTTCTTGGTGGTAGAGGAAGTTTCAAACTGTCCGGTGGTCATGATGCCCTCGCCATAGCTGTAGTCGTACTGCTGGTTGTAGTTGTACCACTCATGTCCTGCCATCAGTGAGATGTTGTGCTCGCCGAAGCTCTTATCCCACGACAGCACATTATTCCAAGTAAGGGTTCGTGTGTCGTAGTTGGTACGTGTGGCAGAGCCACCTTCAGCCTTCACGCTCAGTCCGTAAGGTGCGATCTGTCCGTAGTCGCCCCAAACGGCAGAAGAATAGCCATAACCGTGCTGTGCATTGTCGCCCAAGTTCATGGAAGTCCTGAATTTCATGCCAAACGGTAATTTGATCTCTGTGAAGTAGGATGCCACAACGGTGTTGAACTCGTTAGAATTAGGCGTACCGTTAAAGTTGAAGTCTTCATCATTAGGGTTATTCCAATAATCACCCTTATTGTAGACCGGCAATCCAAAGTACTGTGCATTGTTCACATCATAGTCATATACCTTCCATCCTGTCTTCTCTGAGCGTATCCACTCTGTATTGTCAGCGTTGCGCATCCAAGGACCGGTGAGGGTGTTGGTGAACATCAAGGCTCGGTTCCATCCGAAGTTATGCTGACGGGCATAGGTGTAGCTCAGGCTACCACCTATGGTCAGCCAACTCTTAATCTGGCTGGTAGCGTTGACACGGAAAGCATAACGCTTGTAGTAGTCGTTGTTGGAGTAACCTTTATCGTTCAGGTAGCCGATGGAAGCATAGTAGTTGGTCTTGCCGTTGTTGCTGGTACCGCTGAAGTCTACACCATAGTCCTGGCGCAGCTTGTGCGAGAAAATGGCTTTATACCAGTCCCAATCGTCCTTATTCCAAATCATCTGAAGATCTGGGTTGACATAAGCGTTGCCATTGCCGTCGTGCAGCACATATTTGCTCTCGCTGCCCGGCCACTTGAATGGAGTGACATAGACGGTCTCACCGGCTGAGTTGACACGCGCGTTATTGGTGAAGAGCACGTTAGCCGATGCGTAGTCACCCGCAGTCTGTGCATCCACTCCAAGATCGTAGCGCTGATCGTTATAAAGCGACTGCCAGTTGATGAGCAGCTGCTCATAAGGATTTGCCTTACGTCCTAAAGGTACTGCCATGTCAGATGTACCCCAAGATGCACGGAAGTTGACTTTCGTCTTGCCCTCGCCGCCTTTTTTGTGGTGATCACGACAACGCCGTTAGCAGCACGCGAACCGTATAGGGCACTGGCAGCTGCATCCTTCAAGACTGTCATGGATTCGATATCATTGTTATTGATGGAGTTGAGAGCTCCGTCGTACGGCATACCGTCGACGATATAAAGCGGTGTCGTCTCTCCCGACATAGACCCGATACCACGGATCTGAATACGGGCATCAGCACCTGGAACACCCTCGTTATTGAAAACGGCAACACCGGAACTCATACCCTGCAGGGCACCCACGAAACTGTTGCCGGAAATCTTTTGAAGATCGGTCCCCTTGACTGAGCTGGCAGAACCTGTGAAACTTGACCGACGGGTAGTACCGTAGGCCACTACCATCACTTCATCCAGATTCTGGGCATCACTGGTCAGCTTAATATTGAGCGTATGCTGACCGTTATAGGTGAACTCTTGTGTTTTGTAGCCCACAAAGCTGACTACAATCTTTGCCCCTTTGCGTAGTCCGGTAAGGGTATAGCGCCCGTCAGCATCAGTGATAGCGCCACGTGTGGTGCCTTTTTCCACGACAGTGACACCAATCAACGGACCGCCCTGATCGCTGACGACACCTGTTAATACACTCGACTGTTGAGCTACGTTCAATGCGTTGGCATTAGATTCGGCAGATCCTTCAGCCCACATGGGAGTGGTCCAGCAAATCGCCATACCTAAGAAAATTACTGCATGGACCTTACTGTGCAGAAAATTGGTAATGTTACCACTGGCACTGAAGCCATGCTTCTTGTGTTTATTCTTCTTACCCATAAACAAAAAATTAAGTGAATGATACGTTATATCTTATGTTAAAGAATATGTATTTTCTTCTACTTAATGAAAGCTCTCGGTGGCAAATTTAAGAAAAAATGTTTCAACTAAATATAAAATTGGAAAATTTTGTAGTATTTTAACGCAAAAAAAGGTGGCAAAGCGTTATTTATGTCATAGAAATGCAATAAAAATGAAAACTGAAATACAGGATTCTTCTTCGTCTTATTTTATCCTATTGCAGCTCACTGTGATTGAGCGGATGGAACTTTGGGGAGTTGTCAAAAGAAATCTGTCAGAAAGGGGAAATAGAAAAGTCTCACTTTCAAGGCATGGTAGATACCATGGAGTGAAAGTGAGACGATGATAGGCAAGAAGAAGGAATCTTTCACCTGATGGGGGTCGTTACTTCTTGATTGCTACTGTGCGGTAAACCGGTGCTTGCCATAGCTGTAGGAGTGCGCGCACATCAGAATAGCCGCTAACGGGAATGTGGGTCTTTGTAATCAGGATCGTCCTCGTGAGCAAAGCCTTACCTCCTTGATCTGTCAGGGTGATGGCTGCGGTACCATAGTCGTTGGACACCGTCTTCGTATAAGGTTTGGTTTGCAGGGAAGCATCTGTAGGAAGACTGATGATGAAAGAGTCACGCTCCTCGACAAGCTCTGGCAAAGACATGGCTTCGGTACGCTCTACCGGTAAGCTGAGATGCCAGCTGTCCACCTGTCCATCAGCAGGAATAGTGATCACTGTATAGCTGCCGGCGGACTTGCAGTGTTTCTTGTCAGTGGCAGCGTCAATGTCCACCGTGCGTGAGACCTTGTGCGATTGCGGATCGATGTTAAGGCGGTGGCCGTTCTCCCACAACTGCATCTTGTCAACTAATCGTGCCAACTCTGTCGTGGCTCCATTTTCAGCGTTGATCACCTTATCCCCCGTGCGTACATAGATATGGCTGAGCGATGCCATACCTGGAGGCAGACTCTTATCGTAAGCACAGATGATGCTTGCCTTTTCGCCTTTTTGCTGCAGAAGTGCAGTGGTAAGTGCTGCCTTCTCAGCTACTGTACCATAAGCAGAAGCTGCTACTTCAGCAGGTTTTCTCACCCCATTTGCAACTCCTAAGGGTACTGTACAGGTGTTCACATGCTCGTTCGCCCATGACTCATCGGCATTGTCTGAATGACCTTTGATGATATCCGCAAGATCTCCGTCTCCGCTTGCAGCCGCTTGTTCAATCAGTTGCGCTACAGCTTTGGCGCGTGAATCATCGCTGTTTACTGATACATATATATAAGGTAGAGACTGTTGGTCGACATTCACTTCAGGAGCAACGCCAGGCATCTGCGTAGCATGCCAAGTCCATTTTCCATTTGCAGACTTGCTGGCAGCAATTTCCTTGCCATTGACCATGCCGCCATGCCATGTTAGCTCGCAGGGAGCGCTGACCGTCAGCGTGTAGTCGTCAATCGGACTGGGGTCGTTGAACTGGTGCAAGAACTCGTGAGCTGCCACAAAGCCAGGTTTGGTCTCTATGGTGTAGTCGAGAATGATCATAGCTCCGATTTCCAGTCCGGTGTGTGATACCACCAGTTCACGCAGCTGGTTGTAGTAAGGCGCATTCACTGCAGAGAAGGGCAGTGATGGGTTCAGCGCGTTGGCAGGTGCTTTGATGATGGTGCCGTCTGCTTGTTGGGTATAGTTCTCGTTAATGGTAACCTTCTGCCATTGTGGGTTGTAAACAATAAAGGTCTCTCCATACATGCTGTTGAACGAACGGTGAGTGAGCAACCGCAGTCTTGACGTACAACGATAGGTCTGCGATCCGTCAGCATGGAAGTCAACATACTCTGATACCTTCTCCCAAACAGCCTCGTTGGTATGATCTGCTGCCTGAACGGCTACAAATGCCATCAGCAGGCAAAACAGTGTGATATATCTTTTCATTTTGTGAATGATTTTAGCTTGTTTTCTATTTGTATTATTTCACCACCAGTATTTTGTCGCTGATGTCTTTGGCTCCTAAAACGGCTTGACGAAAGTCAGGCCAGTCGGTGGCTTCGTAAACACGCTTCCCGAGTGAAAGCTTGTGGTTGACAGTCACCGTGGATCCTTTCGCGGATATGTTACCTGTAAACGATGCGGCATCGCCATTGTGGCTGATGTTTTCAGTACCACTCTGTAGTTTACGACCTTTCGGTAAGGATAACGTCTCGTGGGTCTCCACAAGTCTCGAACAGGCATCCTTGAAACCATCACGTCGCTCCTTGATAGAGGTGTCCAGTCTCAGGTAAGAGCGTACACCGCTATATAGACTGCCACTGATCGGCTTAAGGAGTAAGGCTCCGTCGGTAGTCATCGATGCATAGTGGGGAATGGTGAACGTGCATTTCAAGCGTAAGGGACCAGCTTGGTAGTCAGCAGGGTTCTTACCCCAGTCTACGGTTAAGAGCTTTGCTTCTGGTGAGATTTTCAGTAGTTCTTGCTCTATGGATTGCCGCCATTGACTGCGCCAGCCGGTCGTAAATGGACGGCGTAGTGATCCGTCGGTTTGTCCTTCCGCTTCCACGATATAGGAGCCGGAAAGTGTGCCATCGGCAGACAGATGGCTGCTGACGTTGATGCGCAAGTAATGGTTCTCTGGAGCTGATACAGGAGTAAGCCTGAGATCGGAGCCTTCGGGTATGCCTGGTAGGTAATTCTGTTGTTGCTCGGCACTCGACCATAGCTCGCGGATAAAAGGTACCCAAGTAGGATCAAGAGGCATATAAGAGCCATCGCTGAGCTTCACAACTGCTACGCAGTGATTAAAATGATCGGCTGGTATAGACTCTATTCTCGAGCCTGCCATTGTCATCGCAGGATAGGCTTCGAAGCCTGCCATACGGAGCATAGAGATGAGCAGGGCAGCTTTGTCTTTGCAAACACCACAGCGGTCGGTGTAGTTGGTTTGCGTATTATGGAGCGTGTATCCCTCGCCTTTGCCCATCGAGAGTCCGGAATAGCGTATGTTATCTGCCACCCAATGGGTGAGGGCAGCAATCTTTTCCATATCGGTTTTCTTGCCTTTGGTCAGCTCGTTTACTTTCTTCTGTGCGGGAGCATAAGCCTTGAAAGAACCATAGTCCTCGTTGACTTTGTGAAACCATAGCGACTTATCTTTCCATGTCGGTGTTGAAGAGATAAAGAGCTTGGGAGCCACATCGAAGAGTGCCACGGAGCCCGGTTCCTGCTTGAACGGAGTAGTGTCATCCGTGTAGAAAGTGAGCAATTGACGGTCGGCAGTAGAGCGTACGGATGAATGGCATTCACCCTGGTAGAACTCATATTGCATCCGTTTGTCAATGGGCGCGTCGAGAGAGTAGATTTTTCTGACGGTGGGTTTATCTACCCAGAAGGGTACAATATCATAAAAGTTGCCACGCATCGGTGGGATGAATCTCTCTTCTCCTTCGTTAGCCGCCATAGTACCTTGTGCTGGTGAACCTTGTCCGTTGCCCAGCAGTGCATAGGTAAAGCCTCTTTTTGTGATGCGGTAGTCAACGATGTCACCCGGTTGAAGCAGACCAACGCCGATCATGATCTGCCGGGCACCCCAATAGATCGCACGGGCTGGTGCTGCATAATCGCAAGCAGTGGAAAGGTCGATCGTGCGCCGGGTGCCATCAGCTTTCCATACGGTGACGTTCGTAAACTGAGCCGCTGCTGTGAGTGGGTCATAATCGTATTTGAGCACATTCATCTTCCGTGCACCGCTGACAGTCTGCACCCGTATCACCTGATGAATATTGAAGATGCCGGATGCGTTTTCGTCAACCGTTACGCCCGTTGAGTCGAGCAATGTCACAAGATCGGCACTCTGCCAGTCGGCATGGGCATTGAGCTTCGTCTTAAGAGAAGCCCAGTTTTGTGCCGATGAAGAAAGTGCCAATAGGGTCAACACCCCGATCAAAATATTCTTTTTCATGCGTATGTAAGTAAGTTGTGATGATTATCTGAAAAGTATTTGCAGGATATCGAAGTCTGGATCTTGCCATGTATTCTCCCACACGGCACCGTTTTTGGGTTGTCGTATGACACTTGCTGCTTTGGCTGCAGCAGCATAGTCTCCCTTGCAAACAGCGTTTGCCCAACGTGCGAGATCGCTGGATTCTGCTTTCCATTTTGCGGCGATGCTGTCTGCTTCTGCTGTCTGCCCAATAGCACGTAGGGCGAGTACGTTGAGCACGTCGGTAGAGCGCATTCTCCGTCCGGGTTTATGGTCAGTTACCTTCTTGTAGAGAGCTTTTGCTTTCGCTTGATCGCCTCTGCTCTCGGCGATGCGTGCCGATAAGAAATTAGACACGCGCTGGTCATCGTAACGCTCAAACGGTTTTCCTACACCGAGATTCTCGGGGTAGGAGTAACTTTGCTCTACCTCTTCTTGGGCTTTGTCCCATTGCCCTTTTTGTATCAGGCTGATCGCAAAGCCAAGATGAGCAGTCTTGTAGACCACATGCCCTTCTTGTGCACCTTCATTAGGCAGGACATCCAGCGTCTTCATGTAGCGGGAGCATTGATCGTATTTGCCCTCCAAACACAGCGTCTTGGCATATTTCAAGCCAATGATATAATTCTCCGGGTATTTCTTGAGGTATTTTCTTGCCGTCGACTCTGCGTTAGCATAATCGTGGGTGGAAAGGTAATATTCGGTTAAGGCTAATCCAGTACGCCAAGAACTCTGCAACCGTTCAGCCTGCTTGAGATCGTCCAGTCGGTTGGCACCTTCTTTCAGTCTTGCACGTGTCAGGTAGAAGGGGGCATAGTCTGCCTTTGGAATCGAGTCGAGGATAGCCTTTGCGCGATCGTTCTGCAACCATCCCCAGAGTACAAGGGCTTTGTAGTAGGCTGGCTTCCAATTGCTACTCTGTGCGCATACCCATTCGAGTGCTTTCATCGTGTGATAACGGTGAGGGAAGATCAGCATCGGAGATTGTGCGTCAGCCTTGTTGATCAGTTGTTTCGCCTGTGAGTCGTCACCACGTTGATGGGCAATGAATGCACGATGGTAGCATGCGATGGGATGATCTTTTGCAAGCGACAGTGTGCTGTCTGCAGCTCCCCAATCGCCTATCTCTTCATAAGCAGAGGCAATCTCCAGCCATACCTCTGCGGGTAGCTCGCACTGCTCTCCGTGGGTAAGGGCCTTCGCATCCATATCACCTAAGAGCCATTGCTCTACACGCATAGGGGAGTAGAGGGGTGCCTTGCCAAGCGTAGCTTGAGCGATCTTTTTTGCCTCCAGGTTTCTGCCCATTAATCGCAGGACAGAAACCTTCAATCGTTGTGCAGAAAGGTTGTCGGGTTCAGCTTCAAGGGCTCTTTGTGTAAAGGTTAAAGCGTGAGTCAGATCGCCTTCAGCAGCATACTGTTCAGCTAAACGCATCCATGCAGCTGTGCGCGTTGTAAGTTGCCGAGTTGCCATAGAGAAACCGTCTTTGGCATCAGTAGCATGACCGAGACGACGAGAGGCAAGTCCATATAGATAGTTTGCCATGCCATCGTAGGCATCTACAGACAGTGCTTTCAAGGCATAGCTCAAACTTTCTTTCGTCATGCCACGCCTTAGACAGAGGTCTGCCATAGCTGTCAGCGAAGGTACGAAATAGGGTTCTTTTTGAAGACTATTGCTGAAATGCTCGTTGGCGGTCCTCCATTGTTTCTCATCAAGGGCATTGCGTCCAAGCAAATACTGACCGTAGGCAGACGACCAATCGAAGTCGGATGGTGTGGCGGTCGGGCGGCTGACTACATTGTCTGCGACTTTTTCTGAATAGTCTAACAGATCATTGCCAAGGATAACTCGAAGTGATCCCTTTTCTGCTAATTCAGTCGTGAGCGGCATCTCACCCTGCCACTCTTTCAGAGGAGTGGCATTCACATGAATCGTTGTCTGCAAGTTGTCTCCACAGAAAATGCGCATATCAGTGTCGAGTGTCTCAAGTGGTGATAACTTCAGGATGAGCTTTCCATCTTTGCGCTCTACGTTCAGCGCGGCGAATGGTGAGGCTTTTACCACGCCACCGATCCCAATGACAGGAAACCAGTATTCAGTCCACTCATCGGTAGCCTGTGGGTCCATGTGAGGCTTTTTGTAGGGAGTAAGCTCACTGCCTGTCGATGGTTGGTTGAAGAACCTACCCGACTGCAGTTCTACGTATTGTCCATGACCGTCGGTGAGCAGATCTTCCCAAATGGCACCCGAACGGGCTTTGCCCCAAAGGAAGATTTTCTGTCCAATCTTATCAGCGTATTCAGCCCAGCGCAGCGATCCATATCCATGCTCGGGATAGTAGACGCCATTATATTGATTATAATTGCCCAGAACATGCATAGACACGGATGGCAGGGAGTCGCAACCGCGCATCGTGCCTAAATTGTTACCGTCTTTGTCTATAGGGAATGGATTCCATCCTCCATCGTGCCCAATCCAACCATTCCCCGGATAAACAAACTGTGCATCGTCGTATGCGTGGTAGGCAGCGTTCATCCAATGGTAATAGGGCGCATCGGAGAAGGAGGCGTTATGATAGATGGTGTGCGTAGTAAACCATGCTTTGTCTGAAGGGACGGTTACTTCCACTTCCCACCAGGTGTGGGTAGACCATTCGTAGGAAGCTACCAGACAGGAGACACTGCCATCGGCATTCTTTCGGGTGAGGTAGTCTACTGGTGTGGCTGTGGAAGGAATATGACCGATAAGGCCAAAGTTGAACTCCACTCCACCGGATGTCCAAGGACCTCGCATGGCAATGTTGCGGAACTTCATCACATTGTTTTTGTAGAGAAATTCAACACCAGTTACTTTGTTCATCGCACCCCATATCTTTCCCCCTGCTTCAGGGAGCAGTGAGACTGAGATGTAAGGGTTCTCCAACTGGATGACTTTCCACTTTTTGGGCGTGCCCTTATGTTCGTAGCCTTCAAAGCGGAAGTAAGGGTAGATGGGCGCTTCTGGTTCGGCAATGGGATTGGGATCGGAAAAGCCGTAAGTCACGATGTCTTCAGACGTTTCTCTGATGGTGGCCTGCGCGTAGGCGGTTGTCACGAAGAATGTACTGAGAAATGCAATAAGAGAAGATGATACTAGATTCATAATCGATAGTTTTTGGACAGATATTTTGCAAATATAGAAATAAATGCGCATTCATGCAACCTTTCCCTTGATTTTATAGTAATTTTGCACTTATGACAAGAAAGAGGGCGTGTGCGGTCTGTTTTGAGTACTTTTGCATATTAAAAGTGACGCTTTCATACAAAATTCTCGAGAGAATTTGATCCAATAGTTGATGTATTGAACAGCAAAAGGATAAGTGGTCCAATAAATTCTCGAGAGAATTTAGCGAAACATGTGCTTTTCCTGTCAACCTTTGACAACCTTTGACAACCTCAAAACAGGTTGCAAGCCCGATAAACACTGGGTTTTGACAACCTGTCAACCTATTCACAAAAAAATCACTGTGTAGTATAAAATAGTTCAAGCTCATCGTTTTGAAGAAACATTAGATAATGCTCATGCTGAGCATACAGCAAAACCGCCAGGTGGAGATTAATCCACCCAGCGGTTTAGATTTGCTATCTTCTATGATTATTTCTTTGTCATCTTATACTCCAAAGTTCCGCCATCCATAATCTGCTTATAAGTAATGTAGTGCTGACGGAGTACTTTCCCATTCAGTCTTATTGACTTGATGATATAATCATCATCACCTTTCCTGTCGGAGGTTATAATAAACTTCTTTCCAGTAGGAAGACTAATCTCCACACGCTTGAACTGGGGCGAGCCGAAGTCAAAACGCCCAGAAGCGGGATCTGTTGGATAAAATCCCATGCTACTCAATATATACCATGACGACATCTGACCGCAATCCTCATTCCCTGAGTATCCATCTACCGAGTTCTTGTATTGCTCCCGCATCACCTTGTTTGCATAATATGCAGCACGCTCAGGCCGGTTGATGTAGTCATAGAGGTAAGCGCAGTGATGACTTGGCTCATTCCCATGGGCATATTGCCCGATAAATCCGCTGGCATTTCCATTTTTCTCTTTATTGTCCGAGGTTAACGTAAAGAAAGTATCAAGCTTCTTGCCAAAAGCCTTTTGTCCTCCAAACAAATTAATAAAGTCTGGGATATCCTGTGGCACAAACCACAAGTATTGCCAAGCATTGCCTTCTGTATAGGGATTGCCTCCATTCCCACCATAGGTAAGAGGATTGAACGGCTCTATCCAATTGCCTTTGTCATCCTTTGCGCGGAAGAAGCCTGAGGATTTATCAAATAAGTTACGATAGAAATGTGCACGGCGATTGAAATGTTCCTCATCTTCTTTCTTTCCTAAATATCCTGCCAAACGTGCAACGCAAGCATCATTATAAGCCATTTCAAGTGTGATGGAGACAGACTGTGTCTGGAGATTCTCTGGCATATACCCATACTTCTCCCAAATTTTGAATGGAGAGTTCAGGTGCTCACGCATCGATGAACCCTTGACAGCTTCATACACCTTATTGATATCTACTCCTGGAATATGTTTCAAAGCGGCATCCACTAATACAGGAATGGCGTGATTGCCGATCATGCAATAATTTTCCGTTCCCCACAGTTGCCAAATAGGTAGATAGCCATAAGTGTCATATTGTCGAAGCATAGAGGCAACCATGCTTGGGACACGTTTGGGATTTAAAATCGTGTACATGGGATGACACGCGCGGAAAGTATCCCATAAAGAGAAGGTGCTATAATGTCCGTCTTCCCCTTTGGGAAGTTTGCCGCAGACATAGTCTGTACGCATATAGTCCCCATTTAAGTCAGAAATTATATTAGGCTGTAAGTAGGCATGGTATAATCCCGTGTAGAAAATGCATTTCTGGTCATAAGTACCCTCTACACGCACATTGCTCATCTCTTTCTCCCAGGCGTCAACAGCTTGTTGATGAACACGGTCAAAGTCCCATCCTGGATTTTCTGCCATATTCCCCTTTGCCCCTTCAATGCTATTGGCAGAGATGGCGACCTTCACCAACAAAGGCTTGTCGCTGTTTTCAAACTGTAAGCCACATCGCACGGCTTTCCCATTTGCTTGATCACCATCAAAAAAGCATTGATTAGAACGCATGAAAACATTATGGACTACAGGACGATTGAAAGTCGCATAGAAGTAAACCTTCCTGATTCTCTGCCAGTCATCCATAATTCTAAACCCGACAAGTGTCGTATCATTAATCAGGCGAAGGCCAGCATCGAATATACGGTGTCTGTCCTTTTCTTTATCAACAGAATGGAATAAGTCAAAAACCAATACATTTGCCTTGTTCTTGGGGAAAATATAACGATGCATTCCAGTACGCATCGTTGCTGTCATCTCCGCGTTTATCCCATCATCCAACAACTTTACTTGATAATAACCGACAGAAGCCTTTTCGTTCTTATGGGAAAAAGAAGAGCTGTAATCAAAAGACTTTGTTACATCTTGCAAAGACCGTGTTACGGGCATAACAAGAATATCGCACAGGCTTGCACAGCCCGTACCACTTAAATGCGTATGGGAAAAGCCATAAATTCTATTTGCCTGGTAATCATAGCCTGATGGGTGCCAACCGTTGGGAGCATCCATTACATCTGGACCAAGCTGCACAAGTCCGAAAGGCAAAGAGGCATCGGGATGTGTCGACCCAGAGAGGCTTTCTTCGTCAACGGCACCTGTCCCTATAAAAGGATTAACATACTGCGTCACATGGTTGTCCACCTGCGACAAAGCCATCATAGAAGACGACCATAATACTGTTCCCAGTAATAGTGTCTTTAGCTGTTGATAGGACATGGACTGTTTCATTTGCTTTATGATTTAAGTATTGCTGTTCAACCCTCCCACTTCAAGAATAGTTTCAATGATTTGGCTCTGAGCAAGTCTATATTCCTTCAGGGGATTAGGAACTCTGCAAAGTTACATATTTTAATTGAAAGACTGACCATGCTTCCCCTGTTTTTTCACCCACAAGTTCTTCCTTATCCTATTTCGGTCACCATCCGTTAGACAACGCGATGGGGTTACTCACAGACTAACACTATCACGACCGTCAGTTTTGTGTACAATTCACTCAGACTGTCGTATGAATCTTCTAACCCTTTCGTCGACAATTCTCAGGTATGTTCGTTTCATCTTGTCGTTAAGAAAACTGTCACTTACCAAGAACTCCGTCTTCTCCGGTATCGACATATATTTGTCAAGTATCTTATTAATGCGACGACTTGCAATTCCTATTTGCGTACCGAAGCGTTCAAAGTCGGTTCGACAGGGATGGCCCGTCCGATCATAGACATCACTTTTCTCGATGTTTGGCGACAGCCCCCCATCAAGTCTTTCTCATCTATTCTCAAAGCACGGCATATCACCTTTCTGTTCGCCCCCTCCGGCAGTAAGTTGGAGAAGAAAGGAAATAAATGCTCTGACCGGTAAGGCTCCTTGCGCTTGGGCAGAGTAGCAGAAATGGAATAGCCGTCTGAGTGCAAATAGTTATCGTCGTAACTAAAAGTATAGTCACGACCTGGTACCTGCTCGGTCAGCTCACCCGCTTTATTGTTATTAAAGTATACATCCAGTTTTCGCATCGTTCATTACTTGATTCATTGTACCACCTTTCTGACTTGATAGTTAATCTCCATGCCAAGGACCTCAAGAATCTTCTGTACGGTTCTTAGTGAGGGATTACCATGCCCACGCTCTATATCTTTCACTGTAGCGAGACTCACCTCTGCTATCTCCGCCAAATCCTGTTGGGATATGCCCAACGTTTTGCGTCGCGATTTCATTGCCTGCATCAAATCCATAGTCTACTATATTAAACTTCTGGCGCAGAGATAGTAAGAAAGAAGGAATTTAACAAGAGAAAGTCCAACAAAATATACTTATTGGAGTGATTTTTATCCGGCAAGGCATACGGCTATTTTCTATTCAGAGGGATGGAGCGATGGGACTTTCGACACAATAGACAGTCATTCAGCTTTTTCTGGCTTCCTATCCCCTTGACAAGCAGTTCGAGCATAACCGTCGTGGGACTTTTTCAATTTCAAACCAAAAAAGACCAATTGCTCCGTCACGGGTAATTGGTCTTAAATTCAATCCATCAAGAAAAACCTTTTAATCATCTTTAATTTTAATCATCTTTTGCTTAACGCTAACAATGTACAGTAGTATTATATTGTCTACTATTTATCATTATCCGTTTGCAAAGATAATGAATAATATAGAAAAGATATAATACTTTTTTGCTGTATATTTGACTTATTTTAACCAATTATCGTTAACAGCGATGAAAATCTATTAATGATATGTTCTGCACCACTGTCAATCAGCTGTTTTTTAGTTCCATTGCCATAAGTGACCCCACAAGTGTGGACGCCAGCTCTCTTTCCCATGAGGATGTCGAAGGACGTGTCTCCTACGACCAATGCTTCATCTTTCTTAAAACCTGTCTGGCGAAGGGTAGTCAGCACAGGCTCTGGATGAGGCTTGGCGTGAGTAACCGTGTCTGCACTCATGATGAGAGATATATAGGGGCGAAGGCCAAAGTCGTTGAGAAATGTGATTAACGTATCGCTTCCCCTGCTGGTGGCGATAGTTAGCATCATTCCTTGTTTGTGCAATTGTTGCAATGTTTCTTTGACTCCAGGAAAGAGAACTGTAGCATCAGGAGTATTATTCTTGTCGAATAGTCTACGGTATGTTTCCGCACAGCGGTCACCCATCTCATCACTCATGGGGATCAGCTTCGTGAAAGTCTCCTTGAGTGGTAATCCAATCATTGACGAACATTGTTCAGGTGTGCGACTTTCCAGACCTAACACATGAAGGGTCTCTCTCATGGTCTTAATAATGAGAGGTGCTGTATTGGCAATAGTGCCATCAAAATCCAATAGGACGATTTTTATCATGTCTATATTTTGTTAGTTTCATTTCTAACGATGTCGTGCAAGTCCTACTCACCATGATGGCAATCGTTTTCATGCGTACGTAGTCATCACTGAGATACATCATGCCATGATAGGGATTGCTCGTTCCCCAAGAATTTTTAGCAATGTAAAATTTCCTCCCTTCCCGGTTATGTGCGATGCCGATGAGTTCCATGCAATGGTCATCAGTAGTAGCAAAGTGGTCGAATTCTTCCTGTCGTTCTTGCTGACTGCAATCAGGGATATCAAGAAGGGCTATGCCTTTCTCAAAGGAGAAACCTGGCTCGCTAATGTCTCCTTCCCAGCAAACGGGATGTCCCTTTCTCAGAGCTTTGTCTATGGTGCTCATGAGGGTATCCAGAGGTATATTGAGAAAAGTGTCATGGAACTTGTTGTCTGGTATTTCCAGGGCAAAACGATCCCAAAAAGGATGATGCGTGAAACTTGTTAGGGCGATATACTCCTGAGGATGACAGACACTATGGGCAAATTCCAATGGGGTGTATTCAGCTCCAAGCATGAAAATAAATCGGGGAAGATAACCAATTTCATGATCCAGGATATCTTGAGTCTTGGTCCTCAATGATTGAAGGGACGTGGAAGTGAGGGCTGCTTTCTCTAATTTCCTACTGATGACAGTGTAGTTGGTGCTTCCTTTTCCGCTATAGGAGTCGAATGGCATCTCTCCATATTGTTCCAAGAAATGGATGAGCATAGGCATCGTTCCCCGTAGGCTCATGGGATGATGTCCTTGGGACAGATAATAGTTCATGGCTTGTTCTTCCAGCAAAACACGCGCTATATAGTCCGTAGACAGGTTGACGGAATCTCCCATCATCAGATGTTCACTCTCGATGGTTGCCAACATGGCATACGCCCAGCATAGGGCACTCGTACCCTGGTCTTTCACCGGTGTGGTCTTGATCATGACTTCTGTTACAAAATCAGGCCGATGAGAGACTTTCCTTTGGGGGCGGTTGCAAGAGAAAAGAACCGGCACGCAGATCGATAATAGTAGGAGGCCTTTCTTCATTTTCGATGCAAAAATACAAATAATTCCCCTTATCAAGGAACAATTATTAATTAATTCGTAACTTTGCACACATGAAAGAGAAATTATCTGATTTTGAGGTCATGGCCCCAGTGGGCTCGCGGGAGTCTCTTGCCGCTGCTATTCAGGCAGGTGCTGATTCCGTATATTTCGGTATTGGTCAGTTGAATATGCGCTCCCACTCAGCTAATCATTTTAACATTGAGGACCTACGTGAGATCGCAGCTACCTGTAACGCGCATGGAATCAAGACTTATCTGACCGTAAATACAATTATTTATGGTGAGGATATTCCGGTCATGCATCAGATTATCGATGCAGCTAAGGAGGCGATGATCACCGCTGTTATTGCCTGTGATGTCGCAGTCATGACTTATTGTCGCGAGAAGGGTGTGGAGGTGCATCTTTCCACCCAGTTGAATATCTCGAATATTGAGGCTTTGAAATTCTATGCTCAGTTTGCTGATGTTGTTGTCTTGGCAAGGGAGTTGAATATGAGCCAGGTAGCAGAAATCTATCACCAGATTGTTGAGCAGGATGTGCGAGGGCCGAAAGGGGAACTGATCCGTATAGAGATGTTCTGTCATGGGGCTCTTTGTATGGCAGTCAGTGGGAAATGTTATATGAGCCTGCATGCTGCCAATCGTTCCGCCAACCGTGGGGAATGCATGCAGATTTGTCGTCGTTCCTATACAGTGACGGACAACGAGACAGGCAACCAACTTGAGATTGACAATAAGTATATTATGAGCCCCAAGGACCTGAAGACGATCCGGTTCATTGACAAGATGATGGAATCTGGCGTAAGGGTCTTTAAAATAGAAGGGCGTGCCCGTGGGCCTGAGTATGTTTATACTGTCGTTTCCTGTTATAAAGAGGCAATTACGAGCGTATTGGACGGAACTTTCTCAGAAGAGAAAAAAGATCAATGGGATGAACGGCTGTCTGCTGTTTTCAATCGTGGCTTCTGGGATGGCTATTATCAGGGACAGACCATGGGGGAATGGAATAAGCATTATGGTTCTGTGGCAACGGAGAAAAAAGTACTCGTCGGCAAAATCAGGAAATATTTTAGTAAATTGAGCGTTGCAGAGGTAGCAGTTGAGGCTACAGACTTCAAAGTGGGCGACCGTTTGTTAATTACAGGTCCTACTACTGGCGTGATGTATCTCAATGCGGAAGAAATCCGATACGACCTTCAGCCTGTGGATATTGCCAGACAAAAGCAACGGGTATCGATACCTGTTCCCGGAAAGGTTCGCCCAAATGACAAGATATTTAAATTGGTAAAAGTAAATAGTGAGGATTAGAATATGACAATCAATGAAGCACAGGATGAGGTCATCGCAGAATTCGAGGACTTCACAGATTGGATGGATAAATATCAGATGCTTATCGACTTGGGTAATGATTTACAGCCTTTGGATGAGAAATACAAGACCGACCAAAATCTGATTGATGGCTGTCAGAGCCGTGTATGGTTGCAATGTGACGATCAGGATGGGAAACTTGTCTTCTCAGCAGAGAGTGATGCTTTGATCGTGAAAGGCATTATCGCCCTGCTCATTCGTGTGTTGAGTGGGCATACCCCTTCTGAAATTTTGGATGCCGACCTTTATTTCATTGACAAGATCGGACTGAAGGAGCATTTGTCACCCACACGTTCCAATGGTCTGCTTGCCATGATCAAGCAAATACGGGCGTATGCCTTGGCATATCAGGTAAAGGATCAAAAATAGGGATGATACCGTGATCCCTGCATCATAAAGAACAAGGTTATTGTAGGATCAGCTGCCGGGCAAATTCCCATACGACAATTCCTGCCGTCACAGATACATTGAGGGAGTGCTTGGTGCCAAACTGTGGGATTTCAAGACAACCATCACTGCTGTCGACAACTTCCTGCCTGACCCCTTTTACTTCATTCCCGAAGATGACAGCATATTTCCTTTGTGGGTCAACTTTCAGGTTCTGGAGCTTGGTTGATCCTTCCACCTGCTCGATAGAATAGATATAGTAACCTTTTCTCTTGAGATCGGTTACAGCGTCTTGTGTATGTGGGAAATATTGCCAATCAACGGAATCCTCTCCTCCCAACGCGGTCTTGTGGATTTCAGGGTGGGGAGGACAGGCGGTGATCCCACAGAGATAGATGCCCTCTATGCGAAAGGCATCGCAGGAGCGGAACACGGATCCTACATTATACAGCGACCTGACATCGTCTAACACAACGATAAGAGGCAACTTGCGTGCTTCCTTGAATTCCTCCACGGAGAGGCGGTTCATCTCTATGGTGCGTAGCTTATGCATGACCGTATAGGATTAAGCATCTAATAATTTAATCAGGTAATTACACTTCTCAGGATTACCGAGCGTCTTGCCTTTATCACAGGATAGTTTCACGCAGTCATGCCATTCACGTTTCTCGGTTATCCTGCTCTTTGTCAACTTCAAGACGATATTCATAGGTTCTACATGCTCTACATCACAAGTGAGGAATGTACCTACGCCATAGGAATCCTGGACACGACCTTTGACATATTGATGGATGGCAATACATTTCTTAATGTCCAAGGCATTGCTGTAGACTACTTGTTTTGTAGCAGGGTCTATACCCAGACTTTTGTATTTCTCAATAATCTTTTCTGTCTGCTCCTTTTCATCGCCACTGTCGACACGTAGGCCGACGAACATCATGGCCATGCGTTTTGACAGATTGCTGAAAAACACCTTATCTCCGAAGCAATCATAGAGATAAATGCCATTGTCCCCGTCATAGACATCACTGAACTTCTTCATCACATTGAAGTTACATTCATATACACCACTGATGTTTTCCTCAAACTCTATCAGCTGATGACTCATCGTGCCTATGGCAATCAAGTCGTATTTCATGGCAAGATAGACATTGCTGGTACCTGTGAATTTGCCAGTCCAAGGATGGAACCCTTCGTCATCTGTGTAACCACCTTTTTCATATACTTCCTTCATCGTCCGTATGACCATGTCCTGATGATCGAAAGAGAGACGCCTGCGTGTGCCCATATCCCCTAAGACAATCCCATTCTTGAGGATCTCTTGGGTTTTTTCTATGGTACGCAATCTTTCTTTCTCAGGGTCGTAATGCTCTATATCACCGCGTAGCGTATGCATCAATTCCGATACAATGCTTAGGATCGGCATTTCCCACATGATCGTAGAATACCATTTTCCCCGGACGACAATGTCCAAATGTCCTTCTTCGTCCTGTGAGACGGTCACTTCATGTGGATTGAACCGATAGCCACGTAAGAAGGTGAAGTACCATTCCGGCAAATAGTACATTCTCCTGTGCATGAATGCGATTTCCTGTTCCGTGATCATGACACGGGGCATCATACCAATCTGCTCTTCTACCAATGCCGCAAATCCTTTGGGATAGATAGTCCTGTTACGGTCGAAGAAGGTGTATTCTACCTCTGCACGGGGGTATTTCTGTAATACATAGTACTGACAACTGAATGTATAGGCATCATTGTCCGTCAGATGATTGATGATTGCTTGCATGTGATTATAATCTTAATGCCGGCAAAGGTACATAAATTTTTCGTATCGAACGAAGTTTGCACCATGATCTTTCCTCATGTTGACAGGAAATTTATTCCTTTTTTATCTTAACTGATGCGGAATTCGAAAATTTTATGTAAGTTTGCAAAGCAAAAAGCCTATGATCAGGCATATTCTTCAAGAGAACGATGATAATTAATAATCATATGGAACAGAATTTATTGATATACAATACGCTGACGCGTAGGAAAGAATTGTTCAAGCCACTGAATGCTCCTCATGTGGGAATGTATGTCTGTGGCCCTACTGTCTATGGGGATCCTCATCTCGGTCACGCCCGTCCTGCCATTACCTTTGATATTCTTTTTAGATATCTGCAGCATTTGGGCTATAAGGTACGCTATGTTCGTAATATCACGGATGTGGGGCATTTAGAGCATGATGCTGATGAGGGTGATGACAAAATAGAAAAGAAGGCTCGCTTGGAGCAATTGGAACCTATGGAGGTTGCCCAATATTATGAGAACCGTTACCATGATGCCATGCGGGCGCTGAATGTCCTGCCTCCCAGCATTGAGCCTCATGCCTCAGGGCATATCATTGAGCAGGAGCAATTGGTGAAGGAAATCCTCGCCCATGGCTATGCCTATGAGAGTCATGGCAGTGTCTATTTCAATGTGGAAAAGTATAACCAGGACCATCGCTATGGCATTCTCTCTGGTCGTAACCTGAACGACATGATCAATAATAGTCGTGAGCTAAATGGAGTGGGAGAAAAGAAAAACCAGGTGGATTTTGCATTATGGAAGAAAGCAACCCCAGAGCATATCATGCGTTGGCCAAGTCCTTGGAGCGATGGTTTTCCTGGATGGCACTGCGAGTGCACGGCCATGGGGCGTAAGTATCTCGGGAATCATTTTGATATCCATGGTGGAGGGATGGACCTGATTTTCCCACACCATGAGTGTGAGATTGCACAGGCAGTGGCTTCACAAGGTGACCAGATGGTTCATTACTGGATGCATAATAATATGTTGACGATCAATGGACAGAAAATGGCAAAAAGCTTGGGTAATTTCATTACCCTTGAACAGCTGTTTAAAGGTACTCATCCTCTATTGGAGCAGGCTTATAGTCCGATGACAATCCGATTCTTTACTCTTTCAGCCCATTATCGGGGCACAGTCGACTTCTCCAATGAGGCATTGCAGGCAAGTGAGAAAGGCTTAGATCGTTTGATGAATGGCATCCGTGACTTAAATCGTGTTCCTGTATCCAGTACCAGCGACGAGGCAACGGGGAAATTCATTCATGAATTACGCCAGCGTTGCTATGATGCAATGAACGATGACTTGCAAACACCTTTGGTGATCAGTTATCTTTTCGAGGCTTGTCATGTCATCAATGCCATTCTCGACCATAAGGCCCAGGTATCTGCAGATGACTTGAAAGAGCTTACGGATACGATGAATCTCTTTAGCTTTGATATTCTTGGACTTAAGGATGAGAAGGGATCTCAGCTTGAAAAGCGTGAAAAGGCTTATGGTAAGGTTGTGGATATGGTCCTTGCCCTTCGCGCCAAGGCAAAAGCAGCTAAGGATTGGGCAACCAGCGACCAAATCCGTGATGCGCTTGCTAACGCAGGCTTCGAAGTCAAAGACACAAAGGACGGCGTAACTTGGAAACTGAAATAAATAAAATGCATGGTCTCTACACGAAATGAGACCATGCACTTAACTTAAATGAACATGAAAAAACTATTTTTAGCAATCGCAGTTTGTTGCAGTTTGTTGCCATCCATGGCACAGAAAGAAGTTTCATTGAAGCTTGATCCCGCCCAGTCTCAGTGGTTCCGTGAGGCAAAGTTCGGAATGTTTATCCATTGGGGGCTGTATTCGATCTTCGCAGGTAGTTATAATGGGCATACGCTTCCTGATGCCTCTCTTCCTAATGGGAAGAGTTGGTATGCAGAATGGGGCGAAAAGCGTTTGGAGATTCCTGATGAGGTCTATCGGGGAAAAGTCCGCGAGTTTTCCACACCTCATTATAATCCTGATGAATGGGTGCGCCTTGCCAAGGAAGCAGGGATGAAATACTTGGTGATCACGGCAAAGCATCATGATGGTTTTGCCTTATGGGACTCGAAGGTTTCTCATTTTGACGTGGAATTGACTCCTGGAAAGAAGGACTTGTTGGCTCCATTGGTCAAGGCTTGCAAGAAATATGGGTTGAAATACGGATTCTACTATTCTCATTGGGAGGATTGGGAGCATGCTGGAGGCGCTAAGCCTTTATGGGAAAAGCAGCCTACAGATGAGGAATATCAGAAATACTGGGAAGAAAAGAGCTTGCCTCAGGTCAAGGAATTGTTGGTAAACTATGATCCGGACCTGCTGTGGTTTGATACTTGGGGAGAGGAAGGTACCTTACTTACCCCTCAGCGTCGTGATGAGCTGATCCGATTGGTGCGTACTTATAGTAAGAAATGTCTCATCAATGGTCGTATCTGTTATACAAATCCGGGTGATGATATTGACTTCTTGGAGATGATGGACAATGAATATCCCGCATCTTTGCAAGACCGTCCCTGGCAGACTCCCGCAACCATGCAGCATTCATGGGGATACCATGCCAAGGATTTTAACTGGAAGTCTACGAAGCAGATGCTGACTTATTTGGTCAGCAATACATCAAAAGGTGGTAATTACCTGTTGAATATTGGTCCAATGGCTGACGGTACGATCCCAGTGCCTGCTGTGAGACGACTGCGTGAGATGGGAGCTTGGATGTCGGCCAATGGTGAAGCAATCTATGGGACTTCTCCGATCAAGGTTCAAGTGCCCGATGGTGTCTACCTTTCTCAAAAGACTGAGGGTGGGAAGCATCTGTTGTATATCTTCCTCACCAAGGCAATGGAGCAACTTACGATTCCTGTGACGGTAACAGGAAGCTGTCAAGTCTTGGAAACAGGACAGCCCATTTCCTATTCTCAATATGGCAATGCTGTTTGTCTGTCTCTTCCTGAAGGGCTATTCCAAGATACTTCCATCCAAGTATTGAAATTGGAAATCCGCTAAGAAGGTTGAGGTTCTCGCCTCGGCTTTCATCCTGACAATCTATCTGGTCATTCGGAATGAATGATGAGATAGATTGTTTCTGTATTGCTTAGGCGATATGCCAACGACTTTTGTAAACAGGCGTGAGAAATAATAATTGTCATCAATGCCTACCTTGCTGCATATCTGATTGATCTTCATATTGGTCGTTTCAAGTAATTCACATGCCTTGTTTACCTTGAGTTGGTTGAAATAGTTCACGGTGCTATGACCGGTCTTGCTCTTGAAAATAGCCGAGAATCGGGAAGGGGAATAGCCGGTAAACTCACTGATCTCCTTTAAGGAAAGGGGCTTTTCTATATTCTCATGCATATAGTTGATGGCAACCTTGATGATATCGTTGCTCTCCACTCTGTCAATCGGCTGGCGGTATTTACGATAAAGATGTAAATACCGGAAGGAGGACAGGTATCCAAAGAGCAAGGAACTGCTGTACCTGAGGTTGTCAATGGAGTATCCATCGGATAAGGATAGAAAGATGTCTTCGAATATCTCGTTGCGTGAGGTTATCCTGGAGTCCAATGTAGGCGTGATGTCCTTTGGACCTTCCGTTTGAGCGGCATAATAAGGTGCCATTTTCCCACTGAAGTGTACCCAATAGATCGTCCATGGGTCTTCGTTATCTGACCCGTAAGCATGAGACTGACCGGCTGGAAGGATGAAATATTGATTCCTTTTTACCTGCCAGCTATGGGAACCCACACGGTATTGTCCGGATCCTTTGATGCAATAAATCAGGACATACTGGTCAATAGGCTCTGTCCTTTCCCTGTAATGGTAAGCTGCATGGGGATAATAGCCTATATCTGTGATATAGAGTTGGCTCAGGACAGGATCTTTTCGTTCTATCTCCCTGATCATTTTAGGTAGGACAATAGAGCGTTCTCCAGGGAATCCTTCGTTGATTTTCAGGCTCATAGACTTTCCTCTGTTCTTCTTTTTCAGCAGCAAAGATAAGGATTATTTCTGAGATATAGGAATTTTGTCCATCTTTTCTTATCCATTTATCTATTTCCATTTTGCATTCTTATCTGTATCTTTGCCACCGGAAAATCTAAAAACATACAGTCATGAGAACGTTTAATAAGGGATTTGTGTATTTTATCTGCCTCGTTTCTGCCATGGGTGGACTCTTGTTTGGGTACGACTGGGTCGTCATTGGTGGGGCGAAGCCTTTTTACGAATTGTATTTTGACATCTCCAGCCAGCCCTCGATGCAAGGACTTGCCATGACAATGGCATTGATCGGTTGCTTGGTGGGCGCAATGGTCTGTGGGTCTTTGGCTGATCGTATCGGGCGGAAGAAACTGCTGATCGTATCAGCTGCCGTATTTTTCTTTTCTGCGTTGGCAACGGGGGCTGCTCATTCCTTTTCGGTCTTCTTGATTGCGCGTTTCTTTGGCGGTATAGGCATTGGCATCGCTTCTGGCCTTTCACCGATGTATATTGCCGAGATGGCACCGACATCAGTCCGTGGCAAGCTGGTTTCATTGAACCAACTCATGATTGTATTGGGCATTTTAGCAGCACAGATTACGAATTGGTTGATTGCAGATGATATCCCTTCATCCTATACGGCGACACAGATTGCCGCTTCCTGGAATGGACAGATGGCATGGAGGTGGATGTTTTGGGCTGCGGCCTTTCCTGCGACCGTCTTCTTTATCTTGGCTTGCTTGATCCCGGAGAGCCCTCGATGGCTTGCCTTGAAAGGCAAGGATGCCACGGCGATCGCTGTCTTGTCGAAGATAGGAGGAAGCATGTATGCACAGCAGGAATTGGAAGCCATTCATAAGACGCATGCAGCAGCGGCTGACCAGGGCGGACTCAGGTTGTTGTTCAGCCGTCCTTACCGTAAGGTGCTGGTCATTGGCGTGGTGATTGCCTTCTTCCAGCAATGGTGTGGGACGAATGTGATCTTCAACTATGCACAGGAGATCTTCCAGTCTGCAGGCTATCAGATCGGGGATGTCCTCTTTAATATTGTGGTGACTGGGATTGCAAATGTCCTCTTTACCATTGTGGCTCTCTTTGTTGTCGACCGTTGGGGCAGGAAGGCAATGATGAAATTAGGGGCTGGGGGACTCTGCTTGATTTACTTGACCCTCGGCACTTGCTATTATTTCCATGTGTCTGGGTTCTTCATGATTGTCCTTGTCGTGGCAGCCATTGCCTGCTACGCGATGACACTCGGTCCGGTTACCTGGGTCTTGCTTGCGGAGATATTCCCGAATAAGGTGCGTGCCATCGCTGTGGCAACCAGTACCTTTGCCTTGTGGGTGGGCAGTTCTACCTTAACCTATACGTTTCCCTTGCTGAACCAGGCTCTTGGGAGCTATGGCACTTTCTGGATTTATAGTGCGGTATGTCTTGCAGGGTTCATCTTTATGACGACGATGTTGCCGGAGACAAAGGGGGAGTCACTTGAGGAAATTGAAAAAGAACTTATTAAAATATAAAGAGAATGATAAAAGCATGGAGAGAAACAGTAGTCATTCCTACTTATGAGATCGGAGAGGCTGAGAAGAATCCTATCTTCTTGGAAAAACGTGTTTATCAAGGATCCAGTGGCGTGGTCTATCCTTATCCGGTCATTGAGTCGATTGGCAATCATCCTGTTGACAGGGAATGGCATGCTGTATGGCTTGAGAATGAATACATCAAGGTGATGATCTTGCCTGAGTTAGGGGGAAGGGTGCAGCGTGCTTATGATAAGATCAAGAAACGGGATTTTGTCTATTATAACCATGTGATCAAGCCTGCTTTGGTGGGGCTGACAGGGCCTTGGATCAGCGGGGGGATTGAGTTCAATTGGCCACAACATCACCGACCCAGCACATTCCTTCCCATCGACAGCACGATTGAGGAACATGCTGATGGTTCCGTTACCGTGTGGGTGAACGAGATAGAGAGGATGTTCCATCAAGAGGGAATGGCGGGCTTTACCTTACGCCCTGGGCATGCTTATTTAGAGATTAAAGGCGTTCTTTATAACCGCACGAATATCCCGCAGACCTTTCTTTGGTGGGCTAATCCTGCCGTATCGGTCAATGACGCTTATCAAAGCGTATTTCCACAGGACGTGAATGCGGTGTTTGATCATGGCAAACGGGCTGTTTGCAGTTTCCCTATTGCCACGGGTACCTATTATAAAATGGACTATTCCGCTGGAGTCGATATCTCTAACTATAAGAATATCAAGGTACCGACATCGTACATGGCCGTGAACTCTAAGTTTGATTTCGAGGGGGGATATGAGAATGACAGCCATGGGGGAATGCTCCATGTTGCCAATCACCATGTCTCTCCGGGGAAAAAGCAATGGACATGGGGGAACGGTGATTTTGGACGTGCCTGGGACCGTAACCTAACAGATACCGATGGACCTTATATTGAGTTGATGGCGGGTGTGTTTACGGAGAACCAACCTGATTTCTCCTGGCTGATGCCTTATGAGGAGAAGCGGTTCACGCAGTATTTCATGCCGTATCGGGAACTTGGGGTTGTCAAGAATGCCTCCAAGGACTTGATCATGAATATCGAATGCACAGAGGATGGAAAGGCTCATTACAAGGTGTTTGCTACTAGTCGGCAACAGGTCTGCGTTATTCTCAAGAATGATCGTGGGGAGGAATATGATCGTCAGGTGGTAGAGATCTCACCAGAGAAGATCTTGGATGTGACTGCCGACGTGAAAGGCTCCCAGTGGGATGAACTGTCTTTAGGCATTTACTCTATGAAGGGCACTTCCTTGTTGGCATGGCATGCGGAGCCGGATGAGATCCGCCCCATCCCTGATGCGGCAGAGGCAGCCTTATTGCCAAGCCAGATCAAGACCACGGAGCAGCTTTACCTGACGGGACTTCATTTAGAGCAATACCGCCATGCTACCTATAACCCTGTGGATTATTATGAGGAAGCATTGCGTCGTGACCCCATGGATTACCGCAATAATAATGCCCTGGGTCTGTGGTATATTCGGAAAGGTCGCTTTGCCAAGGCTGAGCCTTATCTGCGTACTGCGGTGAAGGTGCTTATGAAGCGCAATCCGAACCCTTACGATGGGGAACCGATCTATAATCTTGGCTTGGCTCTGAAATACCAATATCGCTTCGATGAGGCTTACGACTGTTTCTATAAGGCGACATGGAATAAGGCTTGGCAAGATGCGGGCTTCTTCGAGTGTGCGCAGATTTCTGCTTTGCAAGGACGATGGGAGGATGCCTTGGACGAGGTAAGCCAATGCTTGGTCAGCAATGCGCACAACCATAAGGCATTAGCCCTGAAAGCCATCGCCCTCCGCTATTTAGACAGAAAAGAGGAGGCTTATGCCTTATGTAAATCGGCGATATCCATGAACCGGTTTAATTATGGTTGCCTCTTTGAGGCCTATTTGTTGACAGATGATCGCTCTATACTTCAATCCATGACAGAGCTGATGCATGGCATGCCGAACAACTATGATGAGTTGGCATTGGATTATATGGCAGCAGGGCGTAAAGAAGAAGCCTTACAGGTCTGGGACCTTGCCATCCGAGAGGGTGCCACCACGCCGTTGACATGGTATGGCCAGGGATGGGCTGGCAGGAAGTCTGCTTTTGCCAAAGGGGAGCAAGCTGATTCTTCCTATTGCTTCCCGAACCGTTTGGAGGATATCCTTGCCCTTCAGGCAGCCATAGAAGCGAATCCTCATGATGGAATGGCTCCTTATTATTTAGGTTGCCTGTTCTATGACAAACGTCAGTATGAGGTAGCACGTACCTACTGGTTGCGTGCATCAACGCTCATCCCGCAGTTCCCGACGGTATGGAGGAACCTTGCTTTGGAGCAATATAATAAGGAGCATCGTGCCGAGGAGGCCGTAGTGAGCATGGAGAGGGCTTTCTCCCTCAATACCACGGATGCCCGTGTCCTGATGGAACTGGATCAGTTGTACAAGCGATTGGGCAAGTCTCATCAGGAGCGACTGGCCTTTCTTCGGAAATACCCTGACTTGATAGCCCAGCGTGATGACTTGCTGTTGGAAGAGATCACCTTGCTCAACCAGACAGGGGCGTACAAGGAGGCAATGGACTTGCTTGACAGCCATCAGTTCCATCCTTGGGAAGGTGGAGAAGGAAAGGTAAGCGGGCAATACCAGTTCTCCCGTGTGGAACTTGCCAAGATAGCCTTGAAGGAGAAAGAATATGATCAGGCGATCCAGCTATTGAAGGAATGCCTCGTATATCCGCATCATTTGGGAGAAGGTAAACTGGTCAATGCACAAGAAAATGACTTTTATTATTTCTTAGGTTGCGCCTATGACGCCAAAGGGGATAAAGCCAAGGCTTGCGAATGCTGGGAGCAAGCCACAAAAGGTCCACAAGAGCCGGCCGCTGCTATGTATTACAATGATGCAAAGCCTGATAAGATCTTCTATCAGGGACTAGCCTTACAGAAATTAGGTAGGAACGGGGAAGCGAACGGACGCTTCTATCGACTGACCAACTATGGGAAGAAGCATCTCTTCGAAAAGGTCGTGATGGATTACTTTGCCGTTTCATTGCCTGACCTTCAGATCTGGGAAGGCGATCTCAATCTTGCTAATGAGATCCATTGCAAGTATATGTTGGCCCTTGGCTTCTATGGATTAGGCGATCGGCGTCATGCGCTCCGCTATTTGGATGAGGCGGGCGACCTTGACCCTAACCATCTCGGCATTCAGGCTTTTAGAAGCTTGATAAACTTGTAACTGATTCGCAATTTTCCTGTAATGTGTTGCTTGTAGTTTTGTAAATTCAAATATCATACAATGAAAACATTGAAATATACATGGATTATCTGCCTCTTGCTTGTGACATTGCCGATGTCTGCAGGCAAGCGAAAGGCTGTTTATGTGATCATCGACGGTGTAGAAAAGCATTTCTTGCAAGACGTACACCCGAAGACCATTTTCGATATCGCGCAACGCGGTAACTTTGGTCGTGCTTATTGTGGAGGTGAGATTGGAACGCCCAATCAGACGATCACCATCTCTGCTGTCGGGTATACCAATATCCTGACGGGTACATGGATGAACAAGCATCATGTGGTATCGAATTCCAATATCCAGACCAACTACCATTATTGGAATATCTTCCGTATCGCAAAGGAACAGTCCTCTCCTGTCTCCACGGCAGTATTCTCCAGTTGGACGGATAATGTCACGAAGTTAGTGGGCGTAGGTCATCCGGATAATGCGAATCTAAAGGTCGACTATGTATATGATGGCTATGACCTCGACTCCATCCGCTTCCCGAAGAAACCGGAGGACAGGCAGATCTATGACATCGATTCTACGGTTTGCCATCATGCTGCACAATGTATCAAGGACAAGGCCCCGGATGTGAGTTGGGTATATTTATGGTATACGGATGATGCCGCCCATCTCCATGGCTTTGGCGATTGCTACCGTGATTACTTGCTTCGTGAAGACAGACAACTCCAGAAGATATGGGAGGCAGTCCAGTATCGGGAGAAGAAGTATGGGGAAGAATGGATGGTGATCATCACGACTGATCATGGGCGCGACCTGTTAGGCTACGATCATGGCGGCCAATCGGAGACCGAGCGCAATATCTGGTTGACGACCAATGTCAAGGATGTGAATCCTCATTTCCAAAGTGCTGACCTTTCCCAGGTGGACATCAACCCTACCATTTGCCGCTGGATGGGGTTCCATGTCGATCCGAATGTAGCATGGGAGCAGGAGGGAATCCCTTTCATTGGCGATGTGGACATTGATCACTTGCGCCTTTTCCGTTATGAGGATAAGGTCAAGCTCTCTTGGGAATCTTATCATCCCAATGCGCCTGTTACCATTTACGCGTCAGCTACGAACCATTTCAAGGATGGAGGGAAAGACACTTGGATAGAAGTGGGAAAGACTGAAGCTGGGAAAGGTTATTGTTGGGTGGACCTGAACCGCTTGGAGAAATCCAAGTTCTATAAATTCACGGTCGTCGCTCCCCATAATCACCTGAGCCGCTGGTATGTCTTAAGATAGATTTTCCAGTCATTGATCCTCTCGGTTCCCGAGGAGAAAGGACAGGCGATGCCGGATCCCTCCCTACTGTTGTGTGCGTGGGGTTCGGCATTGTCTTTGTCAGTAACATGCTCCAAGGCTTCTTCCGTGAGACGGCTTATAGAGGGCAGATGAGCAAAAGGAGTGGGAAGTAATCCTTTAAGTCCTCACGTAGCAACTTAAGGGCTTGTTGGATGCGGTAGTCCACGGTCTTGGGGGAGACATTCAACTGCACCGCAATCTCCTTATAACTCCTGTCCTGGAAGCGATGGAGGACAAATGCCTCACGGAACTTGTCGGGAAGCCGGTTGATGGCTTCATGGATGCGGTTCAACAATTCATCAACCTGATAGTCATCGGGCATTTCCGAAGGCTGTGAGGAATATTGCTGCCAGTATCTCGCCTCGATACGCTTTTTCGCGGAGTTCTGCTCAATCCGTGTCAGGCATCGCAAGTGTACGGAACGGTAGAGGTATGCTTTCAGACTGTTTCTGATCAGGAGCGTGTCCCGATTCTGCCAGATCCAGAGAAGGACATCTTGCACAATCTCCTCGACATCCTCAAAGCTCACAAACTGATAGGCATAGATGCAGAGTGGTTCATAGTATTTATGGAATAAGGCATTGAATCCCTCTTTGTCACCTTCGTTCAAGAGTGACAAAAATCGTGAATCCTCATTTGTTAGGGTTTCTCTTTCCATGGTCTTGTCCTATCTGATGCAAAGATACTGCAAACCGAGTGGAATACA